>Ga0310697_10002867_pt1 | contig 17846 bp, 10 predicted proteins | sample 172DNAGHGlowgp2_FD_203883 | JGI IMG/M metagenome (GOLD analysis project Ga0310697, IMG submission 203883) | Sheep rumen microbial communities from Palmerston North, Manawatu-Wanganui, New Zealand - 1728 DNA GHGlow gp2 (v2) (version 2) | ecosystem: Host-associated > Mammals > Digestive system >... | reverse complement strand
AGGTCGTGGCCATTGGCGGCTGGGAATACGACTCCAACCCTATCGACATCTACTACGGCACCGAATTCTGGAACACGGTATGCTGTTACGAGGTGGGTGCATCCTTGAATTACAAAGACAACTCAGGAAAGAACCATTTCCTCGTCCAGATGTGCAACTCGCCCTTCATCAACCAAGCCATGCAGAGCATCTATGCCTACAATCTGATGTGGTACGGCAACTTTGGCATCTTCAAGACGGCCTATTCCGTCAACATGATCGAATACCAACCTGGCAAGTTCATCAACTACATCGCCTTGGGCAACAAGTTGCAGTTCAATGGCGTGGAGATGTACCTCGACGTCATCAATCGTGCAACCTTCCAGCAGGAACATTTCTTCGGGCAAGACATCACCGCCATCTTCGGCATCGGTGTCGACATCGGCGACAAATGGATTGTGTTCGCCAAAGCGGGCTTCGACTATAACCAAGCCCAACTGCCCAACACTGAGGCCTACGACCAATATGTCACTCCAGGCAAAAAGGTCGACTTTGAGAGCATCGGCTTTGAATACTATCCTTTGGGCGACCGTAACATCCGCCTCCATCTCTGCGGTTCACACACCAGCGTAGACGGCATCAGCAAGTTCCAAGCCAATCTCGGCCTCACATGGAAAGTCGATTTACTTCATGCGAGTATCAAAAAATAATCCATCATGGCAAAAACCAAATACGACACCGAAAAACGCAGCACCCTCGACTATCATCACAGGGTGGAAAAAATCTTCAAGAGATTTGAAGAAAAACTTAAAAAACCACTGAAGTTCACAACCAAAAGAAGCTTCGAGGCCATCGTTTTCTTGATCATCTTTTTTGCCTTCTTTGGCTTGTTGGCCTACAAGATGACCCTGCCCAAGATGCTGAACACTTTCATGCAGACATCATACCATCTGCTGCTCGAGACTGTGTTCTATATTATGGCCATTTGCGTGCTGATGGGCGCCATCAGCAAAATGCTCACCGAGTTTGGCGTGGTGCGTCTGCTCGAAAACCTGCTCCGTCCGCTGATGAAGCCTTTGTACAACCTTCCTGGCGTGGCGGCTTTGGGTGCCATCATGACATTCTTGAGCGACAATCCTGCCATTATCACCCTCGCACACGACAAGAACTTCAACCGCTACTTCAAGAAATACCAACTCGTTTCGCTCACCAACTTCGGCACAGCTTTCGGCATGGGTTTGGTCGTGGTGGCCTTCATGACGGGCCTTGGCTTCGGCAAGGGCGCCTTGATCGGTGTGGCCGGTGCTATCATCGGCAGCATCGTCTCCACACGACTGATGCAACGTTCCACCTTGAAGGCCTATCCCGAACTTGACGCGCCCGTCGACGAAGAGTTTGGTGGCGACGAGCAGCAAATCACCTTCAAGAGCGAAGGCAGCGTGTTCATGCGTTTTCTCAACTCGCTCTTGGACGGCGGCAAGGACGGCGTCAGCATCGGCGTGGCCATCATCCCTGGCGTGCTGTGCATCTCCACCATTGTAATGATGCTCACCTTCGGCCCATCTGGTACCAATGGAGAATATATGGGTGTAGCCTACGAGGGCGTGCCCGTCATCAGCTGGCTGGCCAACAAGGTCAACTTCATCTTCGACTGGCTCTTCGGTTTCAAGGACGGTGCCTTGATTTCGTTCCCGATGACCGCCCTCGGTGCAGTAGGTGCCGCCATCGGTCTGGTGCCACGTTTCATCACCGAAGGCATCATCGACAACAACGCCATCGCTGTGTTCACTGCCATTGGCATGTGCTGGAGCGGTTTTCTCAGCACGCATGCCGCCATGCTCGACAGCCTTGGCTACCGCAAGCTCATCGGCAAAGCCATCGGAGCACACACTATCGGTGGCCTCTGTGCTGGCATCGCAGCCCACTGGCTGTATGTGTTATTGGCATTGTTATTCTAATCGTAGAGACAAAACGCACGTCCCTACCGCATGGCAAAAAAAAAGAGGCTTTGGGCCTCTTTTTTCGTTTTACAATCTGCTGTTGTTAGTCTTTCTTGTTGCCTCCCATGTTATAGGTGAGGTTGAAACGCAACGTATTCTCCAACGGGTTGCTGCCCGCCACAGTGTTGACAGGAATCAGGTATGACACGTCAAGGCCAAATACATTGTAATGCAAGGCAGCACCGAGGGTGACAAACTTGCGATTGCCTTTCAGGGCAGTCTCATTGAAATAGCCTGCACGCACGGCAAAAATGTTATTGTACCAATACTCGACACCTACGCCGATGTTAATCTCGCAAAGTTCCTCATAGAACCTGCCGTAGTCGACCAACTCGCCAGTGTAATAGTCGTAGCCATGTCCGGGAGCGTCATAGAACGACTGAATCATACCAGCCACAGTGGAGACATTGTTATCCATACCATAAAGAATCTTATAGGTACCATCGTCATTGAGGATGGGTTGTCCCGAGATGGAGTCTCTAGCGATGACGGGGGGCGTAGGCACCATCAGTTTGTTGAAGTCAACCATAAAGGCCAACGAGTTGTATTCGTCAAGCTCAAGATTCAAGCTAGCACCCAAACGCAGGTTGGTAGGAATGAAGTCGCGGCGGTCGGACTGTCCGTTATAGCTAATCTTGCTACCGATGTTGGTGATGGCTGCACCCCAAGCAAAGTCGGCATCCATGTTGCTGAACCATTCAACGGGACGTTTGTAGTAAACCGACACGTCGGCAGCGACAGAGATACCCGGGCGGCCATAGTCCGTAGCATTTTGGGTCAAGTTGGAATAGATGAAACGGCCAGCCACGGCACCCGACAGGTAGTCGCCCAACATACGTGAGTAGGTAGCGTCGATGGCCCACTCATTGGGGCTAAACGTACCCAAGTCGTAGTTGTTCTGGTCCCTAAATTTGATATCGCCACAGCTGAAATATCGCAGCGTACCAGCCACGGCCGAACGGTCGTTGATTTTATAAGCCAAAGCCAGATAAGCCAGGTTCATGTCGCTTACCAAATTGCGCAGCCAAGGGCTATAGCCCAAACCAGCACTGAATTTGTCTTCCAGATACACATACTTGGCGGGGTTGTAGTGCATAGAATATACATCGGGATGGGAAGCCACACCGCAGTCACCCATGGCACCGCCACGGGCATCGGGGGAGATGGAAACAAATGGCACAGCCGTCGTAATCACATTGGGCGACACGCTGTAATCTTGTCCGATGTAGTTGTTGTTCTGTCCGTAAGAGACTGCCGCAACCATCAACAGGGCGGCCAAAAAGAGTTTCTTTACTTTCATTTCAGGTCTTGTATTTGAAATTGCAAAAATAACGATTATTCACATGGGTTATTGTATGCGGTGAAAAAAATTATTTTGTGCTTATCGACTGATGATCATGCGTTGACTGACGGTACGGAAGAACCCTGTCTCGTCTGTCAAAGTCAAGCGATAGAGGTAAACGCCTGAACGCAAAGGGCTACCCGAATAGCCACATCCATCCCAGCGGATGGGTTCGATAACACCGTTGGTGGAAGTGACTCTCTTGGACAGGCGTTGAACAGGCCGTCCCATGATATCGAAGATCTCGATGTTCACATCAAAATCACCATCCTCGCCCACATGGTTCAAAGAAATATGCGTTTCCCCATTGAAGGGATTGGGGAAATTGCGAACCTGTGACAGGAAAAGGTCATCATCGACGACAAACCACAACAAGGCTTCAGAAGAGTTGTTCTGCATATCCCACACTTTTAGTTGGAACTCGTAGGTGCCAGGCTCGAGGTCGGTGAGGGGAATAGAAAGTCTTCCACGCCTAAAGTCGTTGAGGGTGGGCTCATAGCGATCGTTCAAGACGAGATGATTATAAGCCATCAGGTTGCTGTTCAACACGATGTCGCGACCCAGGCTAAAGTCATAGTGATAGATGCCTTGGGCATCATAGAGGTCGGCATAGAGCACACCTTGGCGCTCCACCGATTGCCCGTTGACAAAGTCAGGCGTATTCCAATAAAAGTCAATCTTGGGTCCCTCATCATCGGCTATCATAGAAGGGTCGATGCCACCCAAAGTCAAATCGTCAAACTTGCCCATGGCATCGATGCCACGAATGGAATCGTAGGCATAAAGTGAGAAACGAGGCTTACCCGTCTCGGGCATGATGTCTTTAGGAATCTGGAAAGCCACCGTGAAACGACCATTGGTCACACTAACACACCCTTGATAGAGCACGTCATTATAGCAACGGACATCCCTATAGCCTGAACCGTCTGAACCATAACGGTTGACCCTAATTTTAGAGGCTTGGTCGAACAGTCTGACCCACAGAATGCCGTTGAAGCCCGTATCGACTTGACCTGTCGCTTTCTTCACCACTCCATCCATCGTCACCATACTCATGCCATGAAGATTGACATTGCCACTCCCCTCAATCCATTCACCATTGACTTTTTGGACTTCAATGTCCTCATTGGGGACAGGGAATCGTAACGCTGGGTCACCCATGAAAAGGAAACGAATGTTAATGTTCTCCATCGGTGAGCCGTTGTTGAAATTGTTCGGGTCGCTCTTCGTTCGTTGTACGATGTCGCCAAATCTCAAGGGCAATCCATCCTCATCGCGGTCAAAGCAAACCTTGACAAATGCTTGAGTCTGCCTGTCGTTTTGAGGACCATAAGTAGGACGGCATGTGGTGAACATCGCCACAGTCCCCCCGTTGGGATTCAAGAACATCTGCTCTCCTGCAGAAACCAAAAGCGGATTATCATATTTTGTGAATTCGCAAGTGGCAGTATAAACAAACGGCATCTTGTCATAATTGTCGAGGGCGTTGATGTCGACGTTAGTGAAGACTTTCTCGCCAGTTAGGCCCCTCACACCGCCATGTCCGGTGTATAGCAGCAATAGCGAACCCTTGTCGAAAGACTTCTTAAGGTCGGCATTGGCTCCAGGAATCTCGGTCCCACTCGATGTGCTTACCGTGGGATAGGCACCCGTATAAAGCTTCATGGGCGTCATGGCTGGCACGATGGTGTCGAGCATGGAGCAATATTTCTCACTATTGTTGACATAAGAGGTTTCCTCGTCATCGGCAAACACGAGCATATCGGTCTTCCAAAGGCCTTGCGTGACAGACAAATCATTATAATGCTTGATTTTACGGACCACCACTTCTGCCTCTTCTACTGTCGAAACTGATATTCGTCCGATGCCAATGTCAACGCGGCCTTTACTGTGATCGCCTTCGTTGAGATCCATCAACCCATAGTAATCATCGGTGCAGAAATCCAACTCCCAATGTGAGCTGTCAGCATTCTCGTATGTCGGCACGAAGTTTTGCCCATAACCCATGATGTTGCGATAGTCGGCAGAGGCTCTGCCAAACAAGGTCAAATAGCGAAGCTGGCCAGCACTGCGGCCGTACACCATGCGAACGAAATCGCGTATGGCCGAAGGATCGGGGTGGCCTGTTCCAAACTCGTTATATATTTCATCCACATCGACCACGATACTCCGCAGTCCATCAAGTTCTGCATGATAGTCAGCCAATTCCTGTGCCAGCTCCTTAAATATCGATGAGGTCAAAATGAGCATGTCGCATTCGCCTACGGCATGCACATTCTGGTTGGGCAGGTCGACCCAATGCTCAACGGCCAAGGCATGGTCGGGATGGAACAAAGCGTAACGTTTCTCAGTGTTTTCATCGGTGGCGAAGACCAAATTTCCACCACTGACAATGCCTAGTTGCAATTGGGGCCGCAGAGGGTCGGTCACCTCCCACAGCCAATACTGCGCACTGGTGTTTTGGACCCAAATGGCACTCTTCACGGCACCGAACTGCGAAGGCATCAGACGGAACGGAAAGAAATGTCCTACCCTTTTCAGCTGCCGCCATCCATAAATCTCAATATAGTCGAGATACAACGAAGCCGTTGACTCTGCAGTAAAACTCAACTGCACCGCTATCGTATCGCTCTCGCTCGTGGCTTGTTTCGAAATCGTCGAAAGTTTGCCATAATAGTTATTGGTGTATTTGCTAATCGCAACATGACTGGCCAAATGGTTGTCATTCGCCCACAGGTCATAATACATATTCCCCGGTTTCACACGACCCATCACTTGGCTCTTGACCAACAAAGGCTTGGTCTTCACCAAATTGGGAATGACAAAAGTCAAATCAAATGGGGTGTCAGGTGTCGTCAGTTGCTCGCCAAACCAAGATCTACTCTGGAAAAAGGGCAAGAACAACTCTTCCTCATGCCAAACGAAATCGGGAAACTCGGAAATCACTGTTGTAGCATCTTCGACAGACAGCGACGCCTTCTCTCCCACTCTCAACCCTTCAACACCGCTATCGACACAGAGATAATAATAGGTGGTATCCGAATAGAGGTTGCGCTCACGAATATAAGTTTCGTTATTGGCATCTTTCAGTCGCCAAAAAGTAGGTTCCTGACCATAAAACAGCACCGCATCTTCGCTATCGAAAACTCCATCTTCAGCGCCGCCCACATAGATTGCCATCTCCGTCAGGTCGTCCGGACGCGCCTCTGAGTTCTTCTCAGGCAACGCGCCAGAAGGATTGCCAAAAAGCCGTATATGGCTAGGATTCAACGCGTCCATGTCAATCCCCATGGCTTGGAATGTGGCATAGTCCAATTTGTAAACGCCTTCTTCTGTTATCGCAATCCTATGCCAAGTATGCTCGCTTAACACCGATTGATAGGTGTTGTCTTGGGCATAGCCTCTTATGCCATAAGAAAAGGCAAAGACGCATAAAAATAATAATTTATAGAATCTAATATTCATATTGACAATCATTTACTTAAAACTAATTTCGACACCAACGTGGCAGTCTCGCCCTGGTCGTTGGTGGCAACGATACGGTAGATATAGACGCCGTTGCGCAAGTTCTCGCCACGCGAACCACGGCCGTTCCAACGAATGGGGGCAATACGGGTGGAGGTACCCGTCACCTGTTGCGACAATGTAGTCACCCAACGGCCCATAATATCATAGATATAGATGTCGACATCCATATTGTTGCCCACTTGGTTGTGGTCGAACACAAAGTAGGTCTCATCGGTCACTGGATTAGGCGCATTAAACGCATTTTCCACCTCCATGCCAGCATTGTTGACCACGGTAAAATCGATGGTAGCCGTGCTGGAATTATTGTAGATATCCCACACCTTGAGGGTAAGCGTATAGTCGCCATCGGCAAGGTCTTGCATCTTGTAGGTGATGACACCTTTACCCGGCCGTCCGATCTCACCCACGAAATAATCGTTGAGGCAATAGTTGTTTTTTGAGGGACCGCTTAAGGTAGCGGTAATGTCATGACCAATGCCGGCTCCCGTCGTATTGATGCCGCTCTCGTCTTCGACGAAAGCCAACAACACGGGATTCTGTCCCGTCAGACCACCGCTCACAAAGAGCGTGTCGTCGACAAACAAGCGAATCTCTGGCGGATCGTTGTCCTCAAAAGCCTCGTCATAAAAGCCTCCGATGATAAAACTATCGCAGTTGCCGTTGGCATCCACTTCATAGTCAGTAGCATAATAGTTGATCAGGCCCCGACCGAAACGATAAGCAATATCGCGAGGCACGATGAAGTCGATCTTGAACCGTCCATTCTTAACTTCGGTTTTTCCATTGAAAATCACGCTATTGCGCAACTTAAAATTATAGACCGGAGCTGCAGTGCCATAAGTGGAAAGCTCTGCTTCTTTGTCGTATACGATGACGCTCACCACCCCATTGAAACCATTGGCGATTTGACCCTCCAGGTCTTTCACTACACCTTCTATTTCAACAGGTTGCAAAGCGCTTATCGTATCACGATAGACAGGATATGTCTCCCATGTCGAATCATTGATGGGGATAGAATCCAAGTCATATCCTGGATATTGCCCGTTGATACTCACCGTTTCCACCTTCCATTTCGGATAAGCCAAACGCAAGGCTGGATCACCGAAGAACACGTAGCGTTTTTCATAATCCTTGCCTTTCGTCTTGGCCATACGATACACATCACCCAGTCGGTAATGCTCTTCACCTTGAATACGGAACAAATTGTTGTATACCCCTACTGCGAAATCAAAGTTGTTGGGGCCATAGGTTACTCGCGATGTGGTGAACATGGCAATCATGCCACCATATTGGTTAAGGAAGGCGTATTCGCCCAAAGAGGTGCGCAAATGATCGTCGAAACGGCTGAATTCGCAGGTACCCGTAATCATTAGCGGATACATCGGGGCGTTGCGCCACGAATCGACATCTTTACGCTGCAGGATTTTCTCTTCAGAGAGTTGCACCTCACCTCCGTGACCAACATAATTGAGCACCAGCGTGCCTTTTTCCATTCGGCTGTTGATGGCTGCGTTCACATCGGGGGCAATTTCGCCGCCGGGAGCGCTGATCTGCGTATAGGCATCCAGGTAAATCTTATCGACCACAACTCCGTCTCCACCTACATTCTTCAGCTTGGCGGCCAAGGTATCGGCATTCGGCAAAAAACCGCCTTCGTCATCAGTAAAGAATGTCACCGTATTGCGCCAAGGCTGCATAGTGGTCTCATCTTTCACGATGTAGCGCTCAATCTTGTCGACCATCTGCGAAGCCTGTTCCACCGTCTGAACCGGAAAACGACCAATGCCTATGTCGGCTAAAGAGTTATGGATGGAACCTTCGTTAACATCCATAAAGCCAAAATAATCGTCGGTGACAAAGGCCTGGTCCATCGCCAACGACTTCACCGACTCGAAAGAAGGGACAAAATCCACCACTCCCGTACGGTTCTTATAATCGTAGGAGCAGTCGCCCAACAACAACAAATATTTGATTTTGTGGCCTGCGCTACTGTCCAAATAGAGCATGCGACAGAAATCGCGGATGGCCGAGACGTCCTTGGCACCACACGAGAACTCATTGTACACCTTCTCGGGCGTGGTAATCATGATGTTCAATTCAGGATCGATGCGGTTGTGGATGGCTTTCACGCGTTCGGCCTGCGAGATGAAACCTTCATAGGTCAAAATGAGGTAATCCACATCCCTCACACCATGTAGGTTTTGGTTTTCCACCTTTCCGAAAGCCTTGGCTGTGCAAAACGAGCTGCCATTGAAAGCAACAAAAGCATTGTTGACATTACCGTTGACCTTGAAACTCAACGTCGACCCATCGAGTTGTCCATTTACCTTGACAGGCGTCATCGGGTCGGTGACATTCCACACCTGAACTTGCTGTGATGCCCCCGAGAGTTGGTACTCGTACACCTTATTAATTAAAGCTGCATCGGGGTTACGGAACGCCATCTGGCTTCCCGTCATCTTCAAGTGACGCCAAGCGTTGACAACAATATAATCCACATAGCCCACCGAGTTGTTATATCCCATCGCATTGTGCCGCAAGGTCACGCGTATCGTTTCGTTGGAAGGAGTCGTATTCACCCAACCACCTACATCGAATCCCCAAGGCTTATCAGACGTGCCTGGCGTGGTAGCAATGGAATAAGTGGCCTTCTTCAAATCATTGACATAAACCTCAAAAGTGGCAGGCTTGAAATTACGTCCCGCCATGGCTGTCTTCACCCAGCTCATCTTGTCGGTAACAATATTGGGGAAACTGAATTCGAAATTCTGCGTCGAGGTGAGGTCCATCTTATCGCCATAATAGGTGCGCCCCACGCAATGTAGATTGTACTCGTCACGTTCATACACTTGATAATCAATAAATTGATTAACAATACTTTGTGGAGTTGCAGAAGGCGACACGGCTTCACTGATACGTTTGCCTTGTCCCAAACCGGTAACCACGAAAGCGTATGCATAATCGTCATAAGCATTCTGGTTATGGACATACGCTGTCTTGGTAGTGTCTAACGACCAAGTCACCGGACCGCGGCCATAAAACAAGATGTAGTCACTATTATCGAAGCGTCCGTCGCTCTCGCCAGCCACATACACAGGCACTTCCACCAAGTCATCAGGCCGCGAAACACTGTTCAACTCTGGGAGCACACCACCACCATTATGATAGATACGGATTTGACGTGGGTCGACATGCGCAACATCAATGCCAAGCTCCGACAATTCATTGTACGTCAGTTTGTACACACCGGTTTCGGAGAGTCCAATCTTATACCAGTCACCCGAAGCCATGGCCGAACGCGTCGCATAAACTTGATTAGGCCGTTGGACAGAACAATCAGGCGTCAGCGTCACCGAAAGCGTAGCAGAGAGCAATTTCTCATACACACCACCTCTTTGCCTGACAGGATTGATGCGGACGGAGAGGAGCGACTCGTCACGCGAACGCATTGGGAAGGCTTCAACTTCAAAATCGGAAGGCAATGAAACCGAATGAGCCACTTGCAGCTCTTCATCGGAAAGCGGCAGAGACTTCACATGCTCCAACTCCACCTTGGCTTTCACTTGGTCATCGTAAATGCGATAAGACTGTATGAACATAGGCATACAACCTACATAATCACCCGATTCGAGGCCTATATAATATAAGGTATCTTCGGCGAAACACTCCGAAGTCACGCCTTGCCATTTCAATTCGATGGGATAGCGGCAGGTCATCTGTCCCAGGAGAAGAACAGGGGCAAAAACCAGCACAACAATCATGGAGAAAGATGATAATATATTTGTCTTTATATGCATATACTCAACACAATTACTTAATAACCAACATCTTTAGTAAAACCAAAACCATACGGCAATGCTTTACGAATAAAGGAACGAAAATACTACTTTTTTATTGTAATCCAGTTGTTTTTCATTACAAAAAAGATTTTTTTTCGAAAATGCTGCAGGATCGAAAAATATCCGTACATTTGCCTGATTTTTTTGAAAAAATATCACGAAGTGCACAATAAATGCATTTTGATGGAGTTTGATAGAAAACAAATTTGAACGACAATGTATAGAAAACAAGGATTCAAAACATTAGCCATTATCGTTTTGGCAGGATTGCTCACCGTTTCCTGCTCCAAGAAATCATCGCGTACCACTGGTTGGGCGTATAACGATGCCAACAACGGAGGTTTTGAAGTCACCGAAATCAACGATCAAGAAATCGGTCCTGGTCTCATCGCCATTGAAGGTGGCACTTTCGTCATGGGTGCTACGACCGACAACTTGACCTATTCGTGGGACAACTCGCCCCGCAAGGTCACGATTCCCACCTTCCTGATCGACCGAACAGAGGTCAGCAATGTGGACTACCGCGAGTACATCTACTGGTTGAACCGCGTTTATGGACAGAACTATCCTCAAGTGGTGCGCAATGCTGCTCCCGACACCTTGGTGTGGCGCGATCGTTTGTCATACAACGAGCCTATGGTTGAGGTTTATTTCCGCCATCCTTCCTACAACGACTATCCCGTGGTGGGCGTGACTTGGGTACAAGCCAACGACTACTGCGCATGGCGTACCGACCGCGTCAATGAATTGATGCTTGTCGAGGCTGGCGTCCTTGACTGGGATCCCACCCAACAGGATGAAGAGAACTTCAACACCGACGCTTACCTGGCCGGACAATACACGGGCAAGGTGAAGAACGGCAAGAAGGACCTCTCGAAAGGCGGCGATGGCATGCGTAACGTCAGAATGGACGATGGCATCCTGCTTCCCTCCTACCGTCTTCCTACGGAAGCCGAATGGGAATATGCCGCTGTCGGTTTGGTGGGCAACACCAGCAATGAAATCGTTAGCGAGCGTAAGGTCTATCCTTGGAACGGCGATGGTCTTCGCACCGACAACAAGAGATATTATGGTAGCTTCATGGCCAACTTCAAGAGAGGCCCTGGTGACTATATGGGTGTCGCTGGCAACCTGAACGATGGTGCCGCCCTGCCCGCCCCTGTTGGCTCCTACTGGCCCAACGACTACGGACTGTATAACATGGCTGGCAATGTTGCTGAATGGTGCCAAGACGTCTATCGTCCTTTGACCTTTGAAGACGTTGCCGACTACAGCCCCTTCCGTGGTAATGTGTTCACCCGCAAGGCCGTCGACGAGGAAGGCTTCCTGCTGCAGAAAGACTCCCTAGGTCGTATCCGCCGCGAGCCCATCCCTCAAGAAGAAGCTTCCAAGCGTCAGAACTATCGTACGAGCTTCAACTCCAACTATGACGACGGTGACTACATGTCAGCCATCCGTAACCGCTGGAGCGATCCTCAAGAAGACCAGAGCGTCTTCACCAAGGAGATGTATGAAGCAGCCACCAATGAGAATCCTGGTACGACCCTCATCAGCGACGAATCGAGGGTGTACAAAGGCGGTTCTTGGGCCGATGGTCCCTACTTCCTGAGCCCTGGCACGCGCCGTTACCTCAACCAGAACCAATCCGCTTCAACCATCGGCTTCCGTTGCGCCATGAACAAGGTGGGCAGTTCCTTTGCCAAGTAAATAGTAATAGATTCTTTTTCATGATCGTATTGAAGCCGTTTGACTCGTCAGGCGGCTTCTTTCATTGATAGGTACAATAAAATGAGCAACCCTCACGATTGACACGAGACAGCGAGACATGAGACTTCCAAACCTTCGATTGTCTCGCGGCACGCTGTCCCGCATCTCGTAGTCAAATAGAAATCCAATATGATAGAGAAAATTTATCAGCACTTCAAAAAAGCATACAAAGTCTCCACCGACAGCCGCAAGATCGAAAAAGACGCCGTTTTCTTCGCTTTGAAAGGAGAAAACTTCGACGCTAATGACTTTGCCCTGCAAGTGGCAGAACAAGGTGTGGCCAGCCTAGTCGTCGCGGACCGCAAAGATTTGCCGAAACATGAGCGCATTATGATTGTGGATGACGCGCTGAAGACATTGCAAGACCTCGCAGCTTATCACCGCCAACAGAGCAAAGCCATCGTGCTTTCCATCACCGGCACCAACGGCAAGACAACCACCAAGGAACTCGTCTCGGCAGTATTGGCCAAGAAATATAACATCATCCATACGATGGGCAACCTCAACAACCACATCGGCGTACCGCTCACCCTGCTGAGCATCAAGCCCGAGACTGAGATTGCCGTCGTGGAGATGGGTGCCAACCACCCTGGCGAAATCGACTTCCTCTGCAAGATCGCCGATCCCGACTACGGTCTTATCACCAACATCGGGAAAGCGCATCTGGAAGGCTTCGGAAGCTTTGATGGTGTCATCAAGACCAAGACCGAACTGTATCGACATATCAAGGCTCATGGCAAAGCCGTTTTCGTCAATCAAGGCAATCCGCTACTTTGGGAGCAATCAGAGGGGCAAGAACGCATCAGCTATGGCAGGCATTGTGCCGCCTTCTGCCCTGTCGTCCCTGCTGCCTGCAACCCGTATTTGAGCGTCGGCTGGAGAGAACACCTCATCCAGACCCATCTCGTGGGCAGCTACAATTTCGAGAATGTGGCTGCAGCCATTGGCGTGGGACAGTATTTCGATGTAGAAGAGAACGCCATCGTCGAAGCCTTGGAGGCATACACGCCCAACAACAGCCGCTCGCAGGTGATTGAGACGGGCAAAAACCGAATCATCATGGATGCCTACAACGCCAACCCAACCTCCATGCGCGCCGCCTTGATTAATTTCGCCCGAATCTGTGGCGAGCAACACCTATTAATATTAGGCGACATGCGCGAATTGGGCTCGGCATCCGAAGAAGAGCACCGCAACATCCTTAGCTTGATGAAGGAATTGAAATTCAAGGAGGCTTTGTTGGTCGGGTCGAACTTCAGTGCTTACAATGAGAATCCTGACTGGAAGACCTTTGCGAAAGTGGAAGACTTGTGCCAATACCTTGAGGGCCATCCCGTCAGCGGAAAAACGATACTCGTCAAAGGCTCTAATAGCATACAATTGGGAAAAGTGTTACCGCTACTATAACACGAGTCTGGGGATGTACCCCATACTCCTTTAACCGTCATGGCGGAGGCACATCCGCCATCTCCCTAGCGCGAAGACGAATCCCTTGCGCATAGGAGATCGCGGATCAAGTCCGCGATGACGGTTCAGGGGATAAGTCTTGATAAAAAAGGAATAATGCCAATGAAAGAAACCACCGCCATAGGACTCATGTCGGGCAGCTCGTTAGACGGGCTGGATATCGCCCTTGTGCGCTTCCAAGAAGAGAACGACAAATACGATTTCCAAATCTTGCAGGCCGAGACCCTACCCTATCCCGAATACTGGACCGAGCAACTCTCTGAAGCCTTCCACAAGCAGCCTGAAGACTTGGTGCAACTGGATAAAGACTACGGCAAATACCTTGGCGAACAAGTGTTGGCTTTTGCCAAGAAACACAATGCCACGCCCGACTTCGTCGCTTCGCACGGTCACACCATCTTCCACCGTCCCGAGGAGCATTACACGCTTCAAATCGGCGACGGACAAGAGCTGGCCAAGGCCTGCGGATTCACGGTCGTCAACGACTTCCGCAGTGAGGATGTCAGCAAGGGCGGGCAAGGCGCACCGCTCGTTCCCATTGGCGACAAATTGCTTTTTGGCGACTACGAGATCTGCCTCAATATCGGTGGCATCGCCAACGTCTCCTACGATGAAGGCGGCAAGCGCATCGCCTGTGACCTCTGCATTGCCAACCAAGCCCTCAATTATCTCGCCCAGATGAAAGGTCTCCCCTACGACCGCGATGGCGAAATGGCCCGTAGCGGCGAGGTCGACATTACCCTGCTGAAACAGCTGAACAGGCATCCTTTCTATGGGCTGTACCCACCCAAGTCATTGGGTAGAGAGTTCTTCGAAGCGAACCAGAAGGAGCTTTTGCAAGGCCTTTCTGTGCCAGACCTATTGGCCACCTTTGTGGAACACATTGCCTTGCAGATCGCATTGGGAGTGAGCCATCTGCCCAAGGGAAAAATACTCGTCACCGGTGGCGGCGCGAGGAACAAGTTCCTTATGGAACGCTTACAAGCCCGCAGCTCACATGAGGTCGTCATCCCCGATAAGATGATTATCGACTACAAAGAGGCTTTGGTTTTTGCTTTCCTTGGATTGCTTCGCATGGAAAGCAAAACCAATGTCTTGGCTTCGGTGACCGGTGCCGAGAGTGACAGTTGCAGCGGGCGGATATGGAAATATTGAAATAGGATTATCTAATCTATATAGAATGAAAGAAAATAGCAAAGAATTGATTTCGCCTTTGATTGACGATGCTTTTTCTGAACCCGTGTTACATAAAGTCGTATTAAGCAAAATAGATTTCGAACTTCCAGATGAAATCTGGTACGAAATCAATGAAGGTTTTTCTCATTATTGGGATGAAGAAGTCGGTTTTGGCAATGATGTCTATTTCGATAGCGCATGTCAATCCATACAAAAGCATTTATACTCTGTTGGTATATTGTATCCTTATGACAAGTTAGGAATCATCTTAGAGATACTTTTCAATTTCTTGGACAAATCCCAGGTGTTTTTTTAAATGAATCTGCCATTGTAATACCTAAACAAAGAAAAGAGAATGATGATGAATCAACGTATTGAAACTAACTCTTTAATAGAATCTTTGAAGTCCTTTCAAGCAAAAGTTAACGGGCAAACGTCTTTAGAAGAATTGACAGAAGAATTTGAAAAGTTGGCTCCAGTATTTCTCTATGGTGGATACATTAAAGTCAGAAACGATTATCGCGTTTATATTCGCACTGTTGAGTTCTATTTTCATTCAGAAACGGATTCTGCAAACTCGGTCAAAGATCCAATCGTATACCATCGAAATAACAAATCCATCGACGGCGACGTTCCATATTTTCCTTTGACGTCACTTCATGCACATGCCTCTGGATTTGACATTACTTTTGAGAACGAAAAAGAGAAATATAGAGCTTCTGCTCTTATTAGAGCCTATGAAGTATGGGACATTAAACAAGAACAATATCTGTTTTACGATAAAAGCATTCAAAAATTCAGATTTCGCAAAGAAAACGAGCCTATATGGAACGGACAATCTACTTATTTGTATGATTTCATCAACGGGTTCAGTTCTGATGGAATACTATGGATAGATGCCAGATCAAACCAATCCATTAAACTCAAGGTGTCAAAACGCCAAGGTGTTTTTAAATCCGATAATCAAAACAAGTATTCCCCAACAATAGTTGATGGTCATAAAGTCCCTGACAATCGACAATGGAGTTTCACCAGGCAAGAAAGTTTACTAATATGATTCAAGACCAAGACACCAACATCGTATTTCTATCCGAATGGCTAAAGATAGCTTATCCGGGATTCTTTTCACGTTTCACTAAGTTGTTGAATGAGTTGGGAATTCATTGGAAGACATTGAACTACACCAATGATATCTGGGCTAGAGACTATATGCCCATTCAACTTGGCAAGGATGATTTTTTGAAATACAAGTATTGGCCGGACTATTTATTGGAGAACAAAAAAGACCAAAAAACCATCACCGATTGTAAACAAACTTGCGAGGCTCTGGGAATCCGATATCGTGAAATAGATATAATCATTGATGGAGGAAACTTGGTCCCATGCGGTGACTTTATAGTAATGACCGACAAGGTTTTTACCGAAAACCAAGTTGAGAAATATGACAAGTCTTTTATATCAAGATTAGAAACCGAGTTGGGCAGAAGAGTCATCATCATCCCCTGGCACAAGACATTCGGCGACGAGTATGGTCATGCGGACGGTTTCATCAAATGGTGTGGTGGAAACCAAGTATTGATGTCAAACCATCGTGACACCGATCCAAAAGAAGCAAAAGAAATCAAACAAAGATTGGAAAGCCACGGTTTCGTAGTCAAAGAAATGCTTTTTAGTGTTGCAAAACCGTCTCCAGATTGGAATTGGGCTTATGTCAATTTTCTTCAAGTTGGAGACAAAGTCATCATGCCCTCATTTGGAATACCTGAAGATAAACAGGCTTTCAATTACATCAAAGAAGCACTCCCCAACTGTGAAATACGGCAAATTCAGATGAGGAGCATTGCAGATATTGGAGGAGCGTTGCATTGCCTTACTTGGAACATTTTGCTTTAATGGAATTAGTTTCACATCGTAAACCAGCAGAATACAACCAAATTCTCGCAATCCCGACAAATTTCGTTTACCATACTAACCGAAAAATACAAGAAATAGGTTAGTAAATTAACCGATTTTTTGATATAAAAGGTTATTGCATTAACCTTTTTTGTATCTTTGCAGCCTAAAGACAAACGGAAAAGATGGAAACGTTATTCAAAAAACACCAGATTCTGATTTCACAGGTGAGCATGAACATCGTCCGAGAGACGATTAATACCATTTCGTGGGAAAAACAATTGGTGGGCATTCGAGGTTCGAGAGGCGTAGGAAAAACCACACTGATGCGGCAGTATATCAAGAAAAACTATGGCATCAAACCTGGCGAGGCGCTTTATTGCGTATTGGACAGCCTCTATTTCAGCAACCACAGTCTGCTTCAGTTGGCCGAAACTTTCCACTTGATGGGCGGAAAGCACCTTTTCCTCGACGAGGTACACAAATATCCCACATGGAGCAAGGAAATCAAGGAAATCATCGACCTTTATCCCGACATGAAAATCACCTTTACGGGATCATCACTTTTGCAGATTCTCAATGCCGATGCCGACCTCTCGCGTCGTGTGCTAAGTTACGACATGGCAGGGCTGTCGTTTCGCGAGTTCCTCCATTTCTACAAAGGCATTCAATTCCCCGTGAAGAGTCTTGACGAGATTCTTTTTGATGCCGATAACATCTGTATGGAAATCAATAAACTATGTCGGCCACAACAGCTTTTTGAGCAATATCTTCGTGCGGGATACTATCCTTTTTATGACGGCAACGAGGAGGAATATTACAGCCGAATTGAGAATGTCATCAATTTCATTATTG
>Ga0310697_10002865_pt1 | contig 17865 bp, 16 predicted proteins | sample 172DNAGHGlowgp2_FD_203883 | JGI IMG/M metagenome (GOLD analysis project Ga0310697, IMG submission 203883) | Sheep rumen microbial communities from Palmerston North, Manawatu-Wanganui, New Zealand - 1728 DNA GHGlow gp2 (v2) (version 2) | ecosystem: Host-associated > Mammals > Digestive system >... | reverse complement strand
CCATCACGTACCTTGATACTAATCGCAGGATCCAGGAAATTAGCTGTACCAATTTCAATAGCCGTAGCACCAGCCATCAGGAATTCAATGGCATCCTTGGCACAGGCAATACCACCTAAACCAATGACAGGTATCTTCACAGCCTTAGCCACTTGCCAAACCATTCTTAGGGCCACGGGCTTTACAGCTGGTCCACTCAAGCCGCCAGTCTTAATACTCAGCATAGGTTTGCGTTTCTCTATATCAATGGCCATACCCATCAACGTATTAATCAGTGAAACGCTATCAGCGCCCTCTGCTTCTACAGCCTTTGCTATCTCCGTAATATCCGTCACATTGGGCGATAACTTTACGATCAACGTCTTGTGATAGCGCTCGCGAACAGCTTTCACCACAGCAGAGGCTCCAGCACATGTCACACCAAAAGCCATACCACCATCCTTTACATTGGGACATGAGATGTTCAGTTCTATGGCTGGTATCTTGTCGAGGGCATCGATACGAGCGGCACATTCTGCATAATCCTCTGGCGACGAACTACTGACATTCACGATCATATTGGTGTCGATGTCCTTTATCTGAGGATAAATGTGCTCACAGAAATAGTCCACGCCCTTGTTTTGCAAACCTACACAGTTAAGCATACCACTGGCTGTTTCGGCCATTCTGGGATAGTCATTACCCTCACGAGGCTTCAGTGTAGTACCCTTCACGATAATACCGCCAATACCATCTAGCGGCATCAAATCAGCAAACTCCAAACCATAGCCGAAGGTGCCTGATGCTGTCATCACTGGATTCTTCAGCGCTAAATCCTTAATATTTACATTTAAACTTGCCATAACAACTTCCGAATATTAAACACTGGACCATCTTTGCAAACACACAGATTACCCTCTGTCGTTTTCTCTACACAACAGAGACAAGCCCCTAAGCCACATGCCATCAGGTTTTCGAGCGATACCTCGCAATCTACCCCAGCTTTTGAAGCAAAGGCAGCCACTGCTTTCATCATCGGTGTAGGACCACAAGTGGCAATCCTCGTAAACTTCTGCTTCCCTAACAGCGAATGGTTGGTTACAAAGCCTTTCTCACCTTCAGAACCGTCCTCTGTCGTTACGCACACGCGCCCGTACTTTCTAAATAAATCAAGCATCAGTAAGTCTTCCTTGGTTCTGGCGCCCAATAAGAATGTAGGCTCACAATCCATACGTTGAAGTTCAGCACCCATATAGAGCAAAGGAGCGACACCTACACCGCCACCTACTAACAGTATCTTCTCATTTTGATGCTGTGGCAAAGTGAAACCATTACCCAGAGGCAGTAAGCAGTTTAGCAGATCGCCAGCCTGCAATTGAGCAAGTTTCTTTGTTCCTTCACCTACCGCAGCCACCAAGAGCCAAAGCTCGTTGTTGTCCTTATCTACAAAATTAATGGAAATCGGACGGCGAAGGAAAGTAGAGGGGGAGCCGTCAACCCTGATTTCTACAAATTGACCAGGCACCATGTCGGGCAGAGGTTTGTCATCCGTCAACTTGATAAGTACATAACGTTGATGAATCTGTTCTACCGACTTGACCCTGAGATCGAGCAAATACTTCTTCATAAAAATAGTACCTTTATAACTTTTGGTTGCAAAGGTACTATTTTTATTTTAAACCACAAAACTTATTTCTTTTTCGGTTCAAACACATCGAAGGTCTGATCATCATAAAAGATACGGATTTCAGTAATCTTCCGTTGTGGTTTGTCTATAAATTTTACTTCTTTTTGAGCCATTTCAAATCGTGTAACATTTACACCATTCTGTTTTGAGGGTTGTTGAACCACATTTTGAGGCACTGATGATGGTACTTGGTCAAAATCAAGCATCGGATTTTGATTAAAAATTGATGGTTCAACTCCACTATCGGGGTAGGTGGGGGCACCCTCATCAGGGGTCTTTTGATCTAAATACATGCTTCCTGATCCAAACATTAACCAGTCTGTACTGATGTCAGGTATTTTCTTTTTAATGGCTTCCACGATGTTAATGGTGGGGCGGGTACGACCATTAAAGATGCTACTCAGGGTAGCAGGCGACTGTCCGATGTAGTCGGCGAACACCTGTTGAGTCATGTGCTGAGACTCCATAATTTGCCTAATTCGATCTTTCATTTTTATCGTAAGTGCTAAATAGGGTCTATTTGACCCATTTTTGTTTCTGTTTACAAAGGTAAAACAAAAAAATGAAATAAACAACAAATGTAGAAAGAATTTAAGATTTAATAATTTTAGTTTGCAGTTTTATATTTGTATATTAAAAGTAACCAGAAGACGAAATTTAGATTTAGAATTACAAATATAAATTTAAGGAAACAAATCATTACAAAGAGCTATTAAAGCGATTTTTCATAAATAACTGGGTATAAATGAGGTATTTAGCAGAAACTATACGAATAATGGCCAATATACAGAGTTTACGATGTAAAACTAGTCATATATATGCATATAATTATGGAAAAAGATTGTAAACGTCTGGTTTTCAATAAATTACCACGGATACGTGCGCTTTGCATATTTATCAATATACAAAAACATAGTTATTGATTTAGCTTTTGAAACAAATATTTAAATCTTCGTGTTTACAATTTTAAATCATAAATAAACGCTTTTAAGTATATTAAATCTTAAACTTTAGTAGTAATTTCTGTTTTTAAATTCAAAAACAAAAATGCTAATTATTGTGAAAGCTAAATATGAAGCATGCTAAAAATCGAAAAATTGCCATTTCTGGCGTATTCTGTATCATTGGTAGAATTTCTGGAAATACGCGAGTTTTGAAGGGGTAAAAATTGAGCTAACTCCCTGATTTTACAGGTATTTAGGGCTAAAAAAAGCGCTCCAGAAAAGCGCATTTTTTAGATATTCTAGCTCCGAAAAAGAGGCTATTTAGTGCAAAATGTAAAAAATCAGTTCTTTCATAAGCTCTCCTGGAGGGGTATTTGGGTTATCCAAACCCTTACTTTTAGCATCTATCTCACGTATCTTGGAAATAATCTGCATCACTTTCATTCCAGAGAAGTTTCGCATACCCGTCATGAAGCTCCTTGCGGCATACGGAGACCCCAATTCTAACCACTCTGCTACCCCCTCCTGACTTTTATTATTTGGCGCATAATACGCAATCATCAAACTTTGGAAGTAATTAAAGAGCATTGGGAGAAATGAATATATACTACCAGCCTTCGGATTTTCGTCAAAGTATTTTATGATTTGATTGGCCTTATAAACATTTCTGTTCACAATAGCATCTTTCAACTCAAATCCATTAAAATCTTTGCTCACGCCAATCTGATCTTCCACGATCTGTGGCGTCACCTTCCTACTCTCCTCTGGCAACGAGAGTATCACTTTATCAAGTTCACCCGTTAATCGACTTAAATCCGGGCCAATGTTATCTGCTATCATCTGCACCGACTTGGCATCAATACTTACCTCGCGCGCTTTCAGATACTTCTCAATAAACCCAGGCAACTCCCGCTCATACAATTTCTTGCTTTCAAAAAGCACACCAGCACTGGTAATCGACTTCACAAGTTCCTTTTTTCTACCATCAATCTTACCGTTTTTGTGGCACATCACAAGGATGGTAGAACTCATGGGCGACTTGAAATACCGCTCCAAAGCCTCCATATTCTTAATATTCTGGGCCTCTTTCACGATAATCACCTGATATTCCGACATCATGGGATATCTACGGGCAGCATCAGCAATCTGGGCAGCTGTGACGTCAGATCCAAACAGCACCGTTTGGTTAAAATCACGCTCCTCTGGCTGGAGCACATGCTCTGCAATATAGTTCGAAATCTTGTCGATATAGTAGGATTCTTCACCCATCAGATAGTACAAGGGCACAAATTTACGATCCTGCAAATCCTGCATGATACTATGAAAAGTGATATTTTTAGCCTCTGCCATGATGTTATTTCGAATATTATGTGTAACTTTGCTGCAAAGTTACAAAAATGTATCGATTAAACCTACCTCCATACCCTATAAAAGTGACTGATAGGGATAAAAAACAGTATATTTTCGACATTTTGCGTCGAAAATACGTAGTCTTAACCCCTGAAGAATGGGTTCGCCAGCATTTTGTACATTACCTTATAGAGCATAAGGGCTACCCCCAAGGACTGATGGGTAACGAGATTGAACTGCATATAGGCGATAAGAAACTGCGTTGCGATACCATATTATATAATAAGGAGGCAGCGCCACGGATGATCATCGAATATAAAGCCCCTACTATAAAACTTCAGCAGAAGACTTTCGACCAGATTTCGGCCTACAATCTTCTGCTGAAAGTGGATTATCTGATAGTGAGCAATGGACTCCAGCACTACTGCTGCAAAATGGATTACATCAACCAAAAATACGACTTCCTGGAGGATATTCCAGACTATCAGAATTTATAACATTTCTTATGCTTCCATATCGTTAGCATCGGTAACCTTCTTTGAGGAAGCCGACTTGCGAATAGCGCGCTTACGTCCGCTCTTCTTCTCTTCTGTGCCAGATACCTTATCGATCTTAACACCTGCCAGTTCTGGGTCAATCATGATACGACCGCAATACTCGCAAACGATAATCTTCTTGTGCATCTTAATGTCGAGCTGACGCTGAGGTGGAATCTTGTTAAAGCAACCGCCACATGCATCACGCTGTACGTAAACCACACCCAGACCATTACGGGCGTTCTTGCGAATACGCTTAAACGAAGTAAGCAAACGGCTCTCAATCTTCGACTCCAGATCCTTCACCTTTTCCTTCAGTTTATCCTCTTCGGCACGTGTCTCAGCCATGATTTCCTCAAGTTCATCCTTCTTTACATCAAGGTCACCCTGACGCTCGTTAATCAGCGCCTCATTCAAAGCCAACTCGTTCTTCTTGTCGTTAATCTTTGTATTAGCTTCACGAATCTTCTTATTGCAAAGTTCAATCTCCAGTGTCTGGAATTCGATTTCCTTGCTCAGGGTATCGTACTCACGGTTGTTTTTAACCTCGTCGAGCTGTGCCTTATAACGCTCCACGCTGGCCTCTGCATCAGCAATTTCACCCTTCTTCTGGGTGATAGCCTTCTGAAACTCATCAATGTCGGTCTTGATTTTCTCCATACGAGTGGTCAGACCTTCAATCTCGTCTTCCAGGTCCTGAACCTCTAGAGGTAATTCACCTCTCAATGCTCTCTTTTCGTCGATGGCCGACAAAGCAGTCTGAAGCTGATAAAGGGTCTTCAGCTTCTCTTCTACTGATAAATCTGTAGGATCTTTTTTTGCCATAATTTAATTTACAATTATATTATATGTACAATATTGGATTTGTATTCGTTTCTGCGATATGAGTCTTCACGTCCGGGCATGCCTTGTTGATAATCTCCTCAAACACCTCGGCCGTATATTGCTCGCTCTGATAGTGACCAATCACGCAAATCTGTATGCGCTGTTCGTAGCCAAAATACTGATGGTAATGCATCTCACCCGTGATAAAGGCATCTGCACCTGCTTTCAACGCCTCGTCGAGTAGGAAATCACCTGCCCCACCACAAATAGCCACTTTTTTAATAGGTCTGCGCAACAGTTCGTTACACATGGCACACTCCACGTCAAAGGCTTTCTTCACAGCCAACACAAAATCATCGGCTGCCATCGCCTCTGCGAACGAACCTATCACACCACTGCCAGCCTCCTGACCGTCCACCAGCTTCGATGCGAAGAACTGCACATCCGTCAGTCCCAGTTTCTGGGCGATACGGAAGTTTACCCCACCCTTGGCATTATCCATATTGGTATGCATTGAAATCACGGCGATACCTTGTTGAATGGCCTTCATCACAGTACGCTGAACATCCGTCAGATCACTGATGGTTTTCAGTCCTCTGAACAACAATGGATGGTGGCTTACAATCAGGTTGCAGCCCTTCCGAATGGCCTCGTCAACCATCTTTTCATTGACGTCCAGACACAATAATGCCCCTGAAACCTCCGTCTCTGTCAGTCCTACTTGCAAGCCAGCATTGTCCCAGCTTTCCTGCAAGGGCAGAGGCGCGAAACGTTCAAGGGCGCTTAGCACTTCTTTAATTTTCACGCTGCAAAATTACAACAAAAAGCCGAGACATCGCCTCGGCCGCCTTACTTATTAAATGTTTTTAACGTTTTTCGGTGTTACCAACCATAGCGTCAGTCCTAATACCAACACCGATGCCGCCACACAACCTATCGTCATATAGAGCATCAGCGCAAAGGCATTGATGGGTGTCATACCCCCTAGAAGTACGCCACAGAGCAACAGAGGCATTGTCCCCATTCCCAGTGCCATCAAGTTGGCGATGGTGGGCGACATGACCGATAGTAAAGCCCTACGCACAAAAGGTCGTAACGCATTCAGATGACTAGCCCCATTGCCACGCAGGAACTCATATTGCTGCACATCTGCTTTCAAAGCCGATACATAGGTATTGAGTCCACGAATCAGCATCGCTGATGAATGGCCCATCAGCAAAGCCATGACAGGCACAAACCAGCGGGCATCTGTAGCATCTACGGGCATTACCAATATCAGTAACCAAAAGCCTACCACTGCAACTCCCAGAAATAAGCCCGCAGCCACAGTTGGCAACATCGTCATACGAAGTCCACAACGCTTCAGTACCAGCGAACCTGAACCTAAGGCCGTCAAAACAAACCACGCCAGCGATAGCCAGATACTATTCAGTTTTATCAGCGCCCACACCATCAGGCACACGATCAACAGTTGAACGATCATACGCCCAGTAGCCGCTACAAACTTCACGAGTTTCTCCCGTTCCAACAAATAGAGCGCGCAAGCAGGTATCACCAGCAATAGCAGCGCCAGTATGGTATGTAATATCAGTTTTGTATCCATTTCAGTTCTATCACTTGATCGGCATAACCCACTAATTGCGAGTTCCTGCTGGCAATCAGCACTGTTTTGCCCATTTCAGTTTGTTTTCTCAGTAATTGTAGTACCTTCAGCGTCATTTCTGACGACATGTAGGCAGCAGGCTCATCGGCGATAATAATCTGTTTTTCAACTTGTTCCTGCAGTGTTTTCTCCATCAGCGTATAGATAGCCTCTGGCGATAGTGGTTCTGGCTGCTGCTCAGGCGTTACCTTCGGCATCTGCTCGTTCCAAACGCCATATTCTGACGCTTCGCATTCAGGCCACTCAGGTGCTTTCAGTTGGTGAGCTAAGAGCCGCATCTCTTGAGGCATATATGCCATCATCTGACGAAAGGCATGCGATGAATACACCGTCAACAGTTCGCCATCTACGCTTACAAAGCCCTCTTTCACTGGCAGAAAGCCCATCAGCGTGCGAATCAGTGTGGTCTTACCACAGCCCTCTGAACCCGTTATACAGGTCAGTTTCCCATCGTTGGCTATAAAGCTCAAGCCCTTGGCCAAAACCTTTCCTCCGATAGCAATCGTGGCGTCTTTTACCTCTATCATCGCTATTGTTTCTGCAAAATTACAAAAAAATCTCATCACACAAACAGCAATTACTCTTTTTTTTGTAACTTTGCAGCGAAATTATGAGTTACGACAATAAACCCAAGCCAGAAACCTGGCGTTTTCCAGCAGAATGGGAACCGCAATGGGGCGTGCAGCTCACTTGGCCGCACGCAGCAACCGACTGGGCTCCTATGCTCGGTGAGATTACAAAAACATACGAAGAAATCGCCCGCGAGATATCTGCCCGTGAGAACCTCTTGGTTGTTGGCCCGCCAAGTAACGATACGTGGGCGCGCGATCATGGCTTTATCACGCTTATCGACGATCAGGGCCACACCCGATTGCTCGATTTCTGCTTTAATGGCTGGGGCGAAAAGTTTGCTGCCGAACTCGACAATGCCATCAACCGTCGCCTTTACGACGAGGGTAAGCTTCAGGGCGAATACGTCGACTGTCTCGACTTCGTACTCGAAGGCGGCTCTATCGAAAGCGATGGCAAGGGTACTGTTTTCACCACTACCGGCTGTCTGATGGCCCCTCATCGTAACCAACCGCTCTCCCAGTCTCAGATAGAACAGCGCCTTAAAAAAGAGCTCCATGCCGAGCGTATCCTTTGGATCGACCACGGCAATCTGACGGGCGACGATACCGATGGTCATATCGACACACTGGTGCGCATCTGTCCTGACGATACCATATTATATGTGGGGTGCGACGACCCTGACGATGAGCAATATGCCGAACTCAAACTGATGGAAGAACAGCTAAAGACCTTCCGCACACTCGATGGTAAACCTTACCGTCTGCTGAAGTTCCCCATGCCTCGCCCCATCATCTTCGATGGCGAAAGATTACCCGCCACCTATGCCAATTTCCTGATTATCAATGGTGCCGTACTCTGTCCCACTTACGCCCAGCCCGATCTCGATGCCGAGGCCCTGCGCTTGATAGGCGAGGCTTTCCCCGATCGTGACATCGTGGGCATCGATTGTAGAAGTATTATCAAGCAGCATGGTTCGCTCCATTGCTGCACTATGCAATATCCACGAATATGAAAGAACTGAAAATAGGATTCCTGCAGCAGCATAATACTGCTGACACACGTGACAACATGCTTCGTCTGGCTGAAGGCGTTAGCGACTTAGCCAAGCGGGGTGCAGAGCTCATTGTGCTCCAAGAGTTGCATAATTCGCTTTATTTCTGCCAGACAGAGAATGTCGACCTTTTCGATTTGGCTGAACCCATCCCTGGCCCTTCAACCAGTCTTTTTGGCGACTTGGCGCGCCAGTTTGGTGTGGTCATCGTGACCTCACTCTTTGAAAAGCGTGCTCCTGGCTTGTATCACAATACGGCTGTGGTCATCGAGAAAGACGGCTCTATCGCAGGCACATACCGCAAGATGCATATTCCTGACGACCCCGCCTATTACGAGAAGTTCTACTTCACCCCTGGCGATCTCGGCTTCCATCCTATCCAGACCTCTGTAGGTTGCTTGGGTGTGCTCGTATGCTGGGACCAGTGGTATCCAGAGGCAGCACGCCTCATGGCCCTGCAGGGTGCCCAGATGCTCATCTACCCCACGGCTATTGGCTACGAGTCGAGTGATACGCCCGAGGAGCAAGAGCGTCAGCGTATGGCTTGGCAAACCGTACAAAGAGGTCATGCCGTCGCCAATGGTCTACCCGTCATCACGGTGAATCGTGTGGGTCACGAGCCCGACCCCAGCGGACAAACGAACGGCATCCAATTCTGGGGCACCTCGTTTGTGGCAGGTCCGCAGGGCGAGATTATCTACGAGGCTTCTACCGACGAGGAAGAGAGCATCATCGTAGAGATTGATATCGACCACTCTGAAAAAGTGCGTCGCTGGTGGCCATTCCTGCGCGATCGCCGCATCGATGCCTATGGCGACATCACCAAGCGCTTCATCGATTAAACATTAAAGATTCTTTTAGTCGCAGAAGCTTTGTAAAAGCGAGCAAAGCTCGAGCGAAACATTAAATTCGCAAACTTCAAATAAACAAGATGTCAAACGAACTTAGATTCCGGGTCGTAGAAGAGGCCTTTAAGAAAAAGCCCCTTGAGGTGCCAACACCCTCCGAGCGCCCCTCAGCTTATTTCGGCAAGTATGTGTTCAGCCGTGAAAAGATGTACAAATACCTGCCTATCGATGTGTATACCAAACTGATCGACGTCATTGACAACGGTGCCCGTTTAGACCGTTCGATAGCCGATGCTGTAGCCGATGGCATGAAGCAATGGGCCCAGGAGATGGGCGCCACCCATTACACCCACTGGTTCCAGCCCCTTACAGAAGGTACTGCCGAGAAGCACGACGCCTTCGTTGAGCATGATGGCAAGGGAGGCATGGTTGAGAAATTCAGTGGCAAGTTGCTCGTTCAGCAAGAGCCCGATGCATCCAGCTTCCCTAACGGTGGTATTCGCAACACTTTTGAGGCACGCGGCTATTCAGCCTGGGACCCTACGTCGCCCGTGTTTATCATCGACGATACGCTCTGTATCCCCACCATCTTCATATCCTATACTGGCGAAGCACTCGACTACAAAGCCCCGCTTCTGCGCTCACTCCATGCCGTCAACAAGGCTGCTACCGACGTGTGCCAGTATTTCTACAACGATGTACGTAAGGTAGATGTGAATTTGGGTTGGGAACAAGAGTATTTCCTTGTAGACGAGGGTCTCTACTCTGCCCGCCCCGACCTGATGCTTACCGGACGTACGCTGATGGGCCATGAGAGCGCCAAGAATCAGCAGATGGACGACCACTACTTTGGCACCATCCCCGATCGCGTACAGGCCTTTATGAAAGATTTGGAGATTCAGGCCCTCGAACTCGCCATCCCCTGCAAGACGCGCCACAACGAGGTAGCCCCTAACCAGTTCGAGCTTGCCCCTATCTACGAAGAGTGTAATCTGGCCGTCGATCATAACATGCTGCTCATGTCGCTCATGAAGCGTGTGGCTCGCAAGCATGGGTTCCGCGTGCTGCTCCACGAAAAGCCCTTCGATGGCATCAACGGCTCTGGCAAGCACAACAACTGGAGTCTGAATGCCGATAACGGTGTGCTGCTCCATGCCCCTGGTAAGACGCCAGAGGAGAATCTGCGCTTCGTCACCTTCATCGTCGAAACGCTCATGGGCGTCTATCGCCATAATGGTCTGCTCAAGGCCTCTATCGTCAGTGCTACCAATGCCCACCGTCTGGGTGGCAACGAAGCCCCGCCAGCCATTATCTCGTCATTCCTCGGCAAGCAATTGACTGAATTGCTCGACCATATCGAACTTTCCGATAAAGACGACCTCTTCTCGCTGAAAGGCAAGCGTGGTATGGAGATTGATATTCCCCAGATACCTGACCTCATTATCGACAATACCGACCGCAACCGCACGTCGCCCTTTGCCTTTACAGGTAATCGTTTCGAGTTCCGTGCACCTGGTTCTTCAGCCAACTGTGCCTCGGCCATGATCGCCCTCAACAGTGCCGTAGCTGAAGCCCTGCAGCAGTTCAAGCAGCGTGTAGATGCCAAGATCGCCAAGGGCGAAGCCAAACTCCCTGCCATCGTCGATGTGCTGCGCGAAGATATCAAGACCTGCAAGCCCGTGCGTTTCGATGGTAATGGTTATAGTGATGCCTGGGTAGAAGAAGCAGCCGAGCGTGGTCTCGATGTAGAGAAGTCGTGCCCCAAGATCATCGAGCACTACCTCGACGAGAGCAGTGTACAGATGTTCGAGAGCACGAAGGTGATGAACCGCAAGGAACTTGAGGCCCGCAATGAAGTGAAATGGGAAACCTACGTGAAGACCGTTCAGATAGAGGCCCGTGTCATGGGCGACCTCTCGATGAATCATATCATCCCCGTGTCCACCCATTACCAGAGCCAGCTAATCAAGAATGTGCAGGGCGTGAAAGATGTCTTCCCACCCCAGCAGGCCAAGCGCCTCTCTGCGCGCAATATGAAGCTCATTCAGGAGATTGCCGAGCGCACTGAGCGTATCGAACAGTTGGTAGAGGATCTCACTTCAGCCCGTCGTGTGGCCAATCGTATCGCCAATATCCACGAGCGCGCCCTCACCTATCACGACACCGTCTGTCCGAAGATGGATGCCATCCGCTTTGAGATCGACCATCTCGAAATGATCGTAGAAGACGGTCTCTGGTCACTTCCCAAATACCGCGAGCTACTGTTTATCCGCTAATGTGATGGTAAACTCCGTGTATTCGTCCTTAACGGAAGTTACACTGATATCGCCACCATGATTCTGGATAATCTCACGGCTCAGGTAAAGACCGATGCCGGCAGCTTCGCTGGTAGTCTTCGTTGTGAAGAAGGGGTCGAATATCTTGGTTAGAATAGTCTCTTCTATGCCGACACCGTTATCGCGAATCTTCAGGGTGTATTTCCCTTCGCTAACGGTGGCGGTGAGTGAGATTTGCGGAACGGGTTCCGACTGCTTCTGAGCCTTCTTGACCACAGCATAGACGGCATTGTCGAACAGACTCATAATTGCCTTACTTAGCATCTCTGGATTGCCATACATGGGCATGCTTTCGCCAGGCAGGGTAAAGACAGTCTGAATGCCGTATTGCGCTTTCTCGTTAGCGTAATAATTATCAATCATTTGCTCATCCTGTTGCAATATGGGCAGCAAATCCATCTCAGCATAGCCACTCGTACGATCCTTCAGCATCTCCTCCATGGCTTTAAGGATGCGAGTGGTATTCTGGCCATAACTGTCTACATTATCCAGATTCTCTGTCAGCATGCCGAAAAGGTCTTCTGAATCGTCGTAATCGGCCTCATCCATTCTGTCTTTATTGTTCTCAAAGTTGCCCTTCAGATCATTCAGCAGGTCGATAGACATCTTTGAGAAGTTGATGATATAATTCATGGGGTTCAGGATGCGGTCGATAAGACCCTCTGTCAATTTTCCCACACTGGCCATCTTCTCCTGACGAATCAATTCCTGTTGCGCATTACAGATGTCTTTTGTGAAGCTGTAACTGGCCGACAAGTCGATGCTATGACCTAACGTGCTATTCAGCTTGTTCAGTTGTGTCGCCACAGCCAGGTAGTGATAGGTGGCACCACAGTTGAATTTGGCAAAGGGACGTCTAACGGAAACTTGGGGATATCGTAGTGATACCACACGGTTTGCATGGTCTTATAGGGTTGCGAACCGCCTTCGTAGAAGGTACTCTTATACACATTAGCAGCATTCTGGTTATAGGCAAAAAAGCATGGACCTTAGTAGAATCACTCTGTGCATTTACACTGAGTGACGACACTAACAGGGAGGCAACTAAAAATACTCTTATCATAACCATGCTACAGTTTTTTATTTTAGAATATCTTGATTTCTTTTCCGCGACAGAAGCGATGAACGATCTGGCGGTCGTCGCCAAGATAAATATAGCGCTCCAGACGCTCCAAGAGCGTATAGTGATCGAAATTGAGGTCGCTATCGTCGATGACAAGGGCATCGAACTCGTAGCCTGGTTCGAAGCTGCCTACACGACCAAAGAAGCTGCCAGCCGACTTGGTAGCGAGCCAAAACGCCTCTGAGAGGGAAAGGAACGGCAACTGATGGTTCTGCTGGTAGTGCATCTTGCTAACCTGTATGGCATAGACCATCATGCGGAAGATACTCAGATCGTGACCGCCGCTGATATCGCTGCCAAGACCTACACGCAGACCTTCGTTGAGGAAACGACGGATAGGTGCCATGCCGGAAGCGACGTTGAAGTTGGAGGTAGGACAATGGGCTACCACGACGCCACGACGCTTGATAAGCTCAAGCTCCTCGCCTTCAGTCCATACGCAATGGGCCATGACGGTAGGCGTCTGTCCGAAAAGACCGTAACGGTCGTAGGCATCGCCATAACAGGTGCTTTCGGGCTCTAACTCTGCCACCCAGGCGATCTCGTCTTTATTCTCAGAGAGGTGGGACTGTACGGGCAACTGGTACTTTTCAGCAAGTTGGCCACAGGCACGAAGCATCTCTGGCGTACACGAGGGTACGAAGCGAGGGGTGATAATGGGGCGAACGAGCGGATAATTTATAGTTAATAGAGATTCATAGCCTTGAACCATCGACTCGACGGACTCGGAGAGGCCTTCTGGACAATTGCGGTTCATGCCTACCTTGCCTACCAGCGCGCCCATGCCTGCCTCTTGGAAAAACTGCATCAGCAGACGGGTGCTCTCTGTATGAATCGTCGCGAACACGCAAGCCCTCATGGTACCGAAGCGCCATAAGTCGCGCACAAAGCGACGATACATGCGCTCGGCATACACCGTATCGGCATACTTCATCTCCTCGGGGAAGGTGTAGTTCTGAAGCCAAGGCAGGAGCTCCAAGTCCATGGCGAGACCCTGATTACGATACTGAGGGGCATGCACATGGAGGTCGTTCATGGCGGGAATGAGCAAGCGGTCGCCGAAATCAATGATTTCAGCGACCTCTCCACCAACTGACGGCAAATCGGTACCTACACTCGTTACGCACCCTTCGCCATCTACTGCTATATAGCCGTTTTCTATAACTTCGAAACGGCCTTTCTCCTTGGTATAGAGAATATGGGCCTTATAGACTTTCTCCACCTTAGAACTGGATTCTGTAACCCAAAGTCAACATGAAGACTGAGTTCTTGCAATCGAGACCGTCGGTTATTTTTGTAAGACCCAAGTTGTAACGGGCATCGAGAATGAAGTCTGAGAACTCATAAGAAAGGCCAAGAGGAATAGAGAAATCGAAGCCCTTAACGCCTTCGAGCGATTCCGAATCCTTCGCTGTCTGTCCGTTGTATTTAACAGAACCTGAAATCTTAGCTCTTACCTTGAAAGCGGGCTGAACACCGAACTTAAGAGCCAAGCCTTTAGTAACGTAGAAATTGGCCAATACAGGAATGTTGATATAGTCGACATTATACTTAATAGTAGTATTGTCGAAACCTGTAAGAGTGCCTTCAGCCTTTGTACCTTCCATTGCATAGAGAGCACCTACGGTAAGACCAAAATAATGGGTAGCGGAATACTCGCCTTCGAAACCTGCGATAAGACCAATCTTAGCCTTACTGCCATCAGCCTTTGTCCAAGTAGACAATGTGGCACCAACCATTGGTTTCAATGAGAATGAACCAATCTCTCCCTGCGCACTTGCGCTCAAACTAGCTACCATCAGGGCAGCAATCATCATCAATTTTTTCATACCTATTCTATTTTAATTGTTTGTATTACGGTTATGACTTTAAATCATTTTTGGCAAAATTAGTTAAAAATTGGCATATTGATACCAAGAGAGGCTGCATTTTAACTTTTATTTGCATATAAGAATCCTTTTGTCTCACTAGAAAACTGTACTTTTGCACCTCAGTATGAAGAAATTTAGTTTAATATCGATTATCGCATTAGCTTGGAGCATCAGTGCTTTTTCGCAGATTCATAAGACGGAGCGTGGCGACAGCGTAAGTCGCGCCTATAAACTGAACCCTATCGTAGTAACGGGCTCAGGACATCACCAGCGCCTGAAAAGCACAGCAACACCCGTACACGTGATTTCCAGTCAGGAGATTCGTGAACAGGGCATTACGACCTTCGACGGGGCGCTGACACGACTGATGCCGCAAGTATCGATGGCGCCCAACAGCATGGGCTCGCAACTGCGACTGAACGGATTAGGCAACAAATACATACTCATACTGATTAACGGACAGAAGCTATCAGGCGACATTTCGAATAATGTAGACCTGAACCGTATCAATATGTCGCGTGTCAAACGTATTGAGGTGCTCGACGGGGCAGCATCGTCGCTCTATGGCAGTGATGCCATAGCGGGCGTGATCAACATCATTACCGACCAGCCCACCAGCTCGTTGGTTGGCTTTACCAATACCACCAGCATCAGTGGACATGGCGTGCTGACAGAAAGTGCCACCCTCGACATCTACAAGAACGGTTTCGGTAGCTATACCTCGTTTACCCACGACAGGGCAGACAGCTATCGCAACAACGAACTGGAATACATCAAGGGCTCTGACACCGAGACGCAACCCTCGATAGCACCCCTATTTACGGGCTATCGGTCGAACATCGTAGGACAGAAATTCACCTACGCCCCTACTCAGAAGCTGGCGCTGAATGCTGGCTTGGACTATTCGTATAAAATAACCGACCGTCCGAATACCAACCCCGACATTACTGGCGGCACAGACTACGAGATGCGCTACAAGGGACTGCGCTGGAGCATAGGCGGTATCTATAAGTTTACACAGAGAAACTCGCTACAGGCTGATTTCACGGTAGACCGTTTCCGCTATGGCAAGGAATACGACGTAGCGACAAAGGATTATGCCGTGGGCGACTATGTACAGTCGAAAAAACAGCGCATGATGGAGGGACAGGCGAAGGCCATTCTGGGCTTGACACGGAACTCTACCACCATCTTCGGAGCTGACTGGCGCAAGGATTACCTGACGGCTTCGAGTGGCAATATCGACGAGCACGTGTATTCACTGGCAGCCTACGCCCAGCACGAGGCAAAGGTGCGTGTAGGACAAGGTTTCGCCACAGCCACCGTCGGGTTAAGGCTCAACAACCACGAGACGTTTGGCACCCGCCTGACGCCTAAGGTGACGCTGATGTATGCGCCAGAGAATTTCCGTTTCCGTGCGACGTACTCGGCTGGCTTCCGTGCCCCTGGGCTTGACGAACTGTACTACCACTACTTCGCCGTAAATCGTGGGAAGGCACAGATCAGTTTCGGCAACAAAGACCTGAAACCCGAAAAGAGCAACTACTTTGCGCTGAATGCCGAATACCGCAGCGATGTGATTGCCGTCAGTCTGACGGGCTATCTGAACCGCATTAACGACATGGTGGTAAAGGAGAATATCCCTGTAGACGATGCGACGCGTCAGATGCTGATGAAGGAGTTCCCTGAGATGACGCAGGAACAGGCAGACAAGATGGTAAGCTACGCCCATTATCAGAACAGCGACAAGGGCGACGTGAAGGGGGTGCAAGTCAATGTATCGGCTAATATCTTCAGAGGCTTTAACCTCTCAGCGAATTATGCCTATACCTACGCACGGACAAAGAGCGGCGAGGAATGGACGGTGCTGGAGCGGAGCATACGTCATGCGGCAACCGTGGCTGCCGACTATCACCACACGTGGGGTAAATATGCATTGACGGTTAATCTGAACGGACGATTGCAGTCGAAGACCTATTATACAGGCAGCTATGAAGATGCACCAGGGTTCGGACTTTGGAACCTGAATACCACCCACAAGTTCAACGTGGCCAAGTGGCTCTGTTTGGAACCAAATATCGGTGTAGACAATCTCTTTAACCGTGTGGATCGTCGCATCGATTCGTCGACACGTAAATATGCGCTCTATTCGCCAGGACGTATGTTGGTAATAGGGCTAAAGATTCACTTGGAATAAAAGTGGGCCATAAGGGCACCACTGATGTTGTGCCACACGCTGAAGACCGCTCCAGGGATGGTGGCCAACGGATAGGCAGCGAAATGGAGCACAGCCAGCGACGAGGCGAGGCCTGAGTTCTGCATGCCTACCTCGATACTGAGTGCCACGCATTTGGGCTTCTGCAGATGCAGTAGGCGACCAATGGTATAGCCAATGGCCAGTCCTAAGAGGTTATGAATCATCACAATCGACACGATGAGCAGACCAGCGGTCAACAGTCTTTCGGCATTATGCGACACGACAATGACCACGACGACCATAATGGCCACTGACGAGAGTGCGGGCAGATAAGGCGTGACGCGTTTGGTCATCACAGGGAGGAAGCGCTGGCAAAGCAGTCCGCACACGATAGGCGCTATGACAACATAGACGATGCTCATCAGCATGCCTACTGTATCCACATCGACCATCGTACCAGCTAACAACCACACTAAGAACGGGGTCATCAGAGGGGCTAAGATTGTAGAGGCAGCTGTCATGCCTACGGAGAGCGCCAAGTCGCCCTTAGCCAGATAAGTTATCACATTCGAGGCGGTTCCGCCTGGACAACAGCCCACCAGTATCACTCCGATAGCTAATTCTTTAGGCAGCGAGAAGGCCAAGGTCAAGCCCAGGGCCAACAGCGGCATGACCGTAAACTGCGTGAGGCAACCAATAAAGATGTCCTTAGGGCGACTCAATACCACCTTGAAATCCTGTGGCGAGAGCGTCAGTCCCATGCCGAACATAATCACACCCAGCATAGGATTGATAACCCACGTATCAATCCACACAAACGATGCCGGCACAAACAGCGCCAAGGCTGCCACCAGCAGCACCATCGCACCCATCCATCGGGCA
>Ga0310697_10002864_pt1 | contig 17870 bp, 11 predicted proteins | sample 172DNAGHGlowgp2_FD_203883 | JGI IMG/M metagenome (GOLD analysis project Ga0310697, IMG submission 203883) | Sheep rumen microbial communities from Palmerston North, Manawatu-Wanganui, New Zealand - 1728 DNA GHGlow gp2 (v2) (version 2) | ecosystem: Host-associated > Mammals > Digestive system >... | reverse complement strand
CGCAGGCCGTGTGGGACATGGTCTCCAGCTGCAACCAGGACGGCGTGTTCCGCTTCTTCGAAGCCTCCTCCATCCGCAAGGTGAAGGACAAATACATCTTCGTCTACAGCCGCGTGACGGAGGACGGGGAGTTCGGCCTGCCGGCCGCCAACGGCAACCTGGCCTGGGCCTGGAGCCACCATCCGCTGGGACCCTGGACCTACGGCGGCACGCTCATCGACGCCCGCGCCCGCGTGACCGACGCGGCGGGACGCACCGTCGTCACGGCCGCGCCGGGCGGCAACACCCACGGCGGCCTCTGCGAGATCGGCGGCCAGTGGTACATCTTCTACCACCGCCAGACCGGCCTGGGCGGATTCGACCGCCAGGCGATGGTCGCCCCGGTGGACCTGAAGGTCACGGAAGGGCCGGACGGGAAGGTGGAGCTCAGCGAGGCGGAATACACCTCGGAAGGGTTCGAGATCGGCGGCCTGGATCCGCTGGCCTGGCACTCGGCCGGCATCGCCTGCTGGTTCACCGGCCCGCGCCCGGCCGAGAAGGACCGCCTGGGCAACAAATACTCCGGCTCCTACGTCCAGCCCCTGCGCCACGCGTGGGACGGGAAGACGGACCCTTATGACAGGAGCATCAACCACAACCCGGTCGTGAACAACACCGCCGGCTCGGTGGTCGGCTACAAATATTTCAACTTCGACGGCCTGCGCGCCGCCCGGGTCCGCTGGCTGAAACTCAAGCTCATCCCGCAGGGGGTGCGCGGCCGGATCGTGGTGCGGGTCGACGACCCGGTGAGCGGCCAGCGCCTCGGGCGCTTCCGCCTGAACGGCCGCCTGCCCCAGGAGCCCGTGGAGATGCGCGCCTGGGTCCGGCGGGCCCGCCGGCTCAGCGGCAAGCACGCCCTCTTCTTCGTCTTCGAGTCCGACACCCCGGACCAGTCCCTCTGCGAACTGGAAGGCTTCGTCTTCGAATGATGTTTTCGTCAATTTGTTGATATACTGCTTATTACACGAATGAACCGGACTGGATCCAGCCCGGTTCATTCGTTTATCACCCTGTTTTCCAGGGAGTAGCGAGAAACGACGCATCAGCGGAGTTCCAGGGCGATGACCCGATCCGGGGTCTTCGCGGAAAGTTCCGGGAGCGTCAGGGTGACAGACCCCTTCTTCTGCTCGTAGGCGACGGACGTACCGTCGGCGAGCAGGGCGGCGCCGCGGACCTTCGGGAAGCGGGGGCGCCGGGCCGCGGGATCCACGGCGGGCAGTTCGACCGTCAGGGTGCCGCCGGCCGGCACGGCATCCGGGTTCAGCAGGTGCAGGTAGAGGACGTTCCCCTTCTGCGTCGTGACGCCCCAGGGCTGCTCGGGAATGCAGCCGGCTTGGGTGCCATAGATGCTTTCGCCATTGATCTCCAACCATTTGCCCATCGCTTCCAGGCGGGCGAGCGCCTCCTCCGGCAGGGTCCCGTCGGGGCGCGGCCCGATGTTGAGCAGCAGGTTCGCCCCCTTGGAGGCCGTGCGCACCAGGTAACGGATCAGGTCGTCGGCCGACTTGTAGCTGCGGTCGGTAAGGTTGTAGCCCCAGCTGTTGTTCATGGTCTGGCAGGTCTCCAGGGGCAGGCGGCGGGAGACATACTGGCCGGGCGAGAAGCCGGCTTCGTTCTCGCCGGGGACATCCTTCTCGAAGATCTGGATATCCTCGCCCGGGAAGGGCTGGAGGTGGTGGTTGTTGCCGACCAGGCAGCCGGGCTGCAGGCGGTGGATCAGCGCGTACTGGTCGTACAGGCCCCAGATGCCGGGCTGGGCTTCGCGCGGCTGGTCATCCTTGTCCCAGGTGCCGTCGAACCAGATGGCGCCGACGGGACCGTACTGGGTCAGGAGCTCCGTCAGCTGGGCCTTCATGAAGGCCTGGTAGCGGGCCCAGTCGCCGGGCTTACCGTCCGGACGGCCGGTGCCGTGGCCGGTACGGCCGCGGGGCCAGTAGTCCGTGCGGCCCCAGTCCACGTGGGAGTAGTAGAAATGCAGGCGGATGCCCTCCTCGCGGCAGGCCTCGGCGAGTTCGCCGAGGATGTCCCGGCCGAAGGGCGTGCCATCCACGGCGTTGTAGGGCGAGGCCGCCGAGCGGAACAGCGAGAAGCCGTCATGGTGGCGCGAGGTGATGGTGATGTAGCGTGCGCCGCCGGCCTTGATGGCGCGCACCCACGCGCGCGCATCGAACTTCGAGGGGTAGAAGCTGTTCGCCAGGCGGGCGTACTCCTGATAGTTCAGGTTCTTCTGCTGCATCACCCACTCCCCCTGCCCGGGCTGGGCGTAGAGGCCCCAGTGGATGAAGATGCCGAAGCGGTCGGCCGCGAACTGCTCGCGCGCGGCAAGGTTCTCCGGCGCAGGCACATAGCCCTCCTGCGCCCCGGCGGCCAGGGCCGCGAGCAGCAGGGTGATCGTAAGAATCCATCGTTTCATACCTCTAAAATACGAAAAAAAAAGTAACTTTGCCCTGGAATCAACCCGCGACACCAAGATGAAACATCCCGCCAGCATCCTGCTTCTCTCCCTGCTCGTCATCCTCGCGGCAGGCTGTAAGGACAAAGAATCCTCCCCCATCCAGGAAGCCCTGGGCGCCTACATCCTCCAGGGGCAGGAAGGCACCTTCGAGCTCTACCGGATCGAGAAGATCGACTCGACCTCCTTCCGCACCGAATTCGAACGCCGGCAAAACGTGCTCGACCTCAAACTCCGGGAGGAGACCAGGTTCTACGAAAACTATATCCTGGAGCGCAAACCGAAAAACGCCGCGCGCCACCGGGAAGCCATGGAGCGCGCCCGCGCCTCGCTGAAAGGCCTGGACAGCCTCCGGACCACGTTGGAGGGACGCCTGGACGAGATCGCATACTATGACTACGTCTTCTCCGGCCGGGCCGAGACCGCCAATCAGGCTACCGATTTCGCGAACACCTACGCAAGCATCACCCCGGCGCTCGAAGTCATCGCCCTGAGTGCCGTGCAGAAAGACCTGCACAAATCCGGCGGCCGCGCCATCCCCGGCTACGTGCAACTCTTCGAAGAAGCAGAGTAACGAGCACAGTTATAATAAATTAGCAGATTTGAACTGCTGACCTCTTGCCTGTCAAAACAAGAAGGTGGCACTCCATCTCTGGATATACCCCCTTCTTGGGGGTCCAAAGGAGAGAGATGCGGTATTTTTTTGATCATCAAAAAAGTGATACTTTCCACGGAAGTCGTACATCTCATTACGAGAAATTACTATCTTTATAAACCTTTTTGTATTATGATAACGACACACATATGAAGAAAATCCTTTTGATCCTTGTTCCCTTGACACTGTCCTGCTCCGTAAAGGATGCTCAGATCTGCAAGTTCAAGGACGGCAGAGAAGCCGCGGTCAGCCTTACTTTCGATGACGGGATTCTCGACCATTACACGCTGGTAGCCCCGAAACTTGATTACAACGGGCTGAAGGCCACTTTCTGGATTTGCGGGGCCAATATAGGCACCGATGACTACTACGCGCACCGTCTCACCTGGGACATGTGCCGAGAGATGGCTGCCAACGGCCATGAGATTTCCAGCCACTCCTGGTCGCACAAGAACTTCGCGAAGGCCACCGAGGATGAAATCAGGGAGGAAGTACAGAAGAACGATGAAATCATTGAGCGCGAACTCGGACAGAAGCCCATCACTTTCTGCTATCCGTTCAATGCCATCACGGATGCAGCAGCCGCAATCGTAGAAGAAGGGAGGGTCGGGGTACGCACGTACCAAGAGGCACAGGGACAGATGAATACCCACTCCACGGCAGAAAGTCTCGATGCATGGCTCAGAAAGGTGATTGACAACCGGGAATGGGGCGTCACCATGACTCACGGAATTCACGACGGATGGGACCAGTGGGAGGATGAGAAAGTCCTTTGGAACTTCTATGAGAGGCTTTCTCAGAAGAGGGACTCAGTATGGGTCGACACCTTCGCCAAAGTAGCATCCTATATTGCGGAGCGCGACAACTGCAGCATCAAGGTCACAAAGAGAGGTGACAAAGTGACCATCACCCCGACCTGCACGCTTGATCCGGCTCTTTACAAGGAGCCTCTTACCGCCCACGTACTCGGCAGATATATTGAGTTCGACCCGTTCGGAGGGCCACAGACCTTCGACCTTTCTGACCCTCTGTTCGGCAAGGTCCTCAACATCATCGGTGACAGTTATGTCAAGAACCACGTTCGTCCATATACTGAGACCTGGCACTTCAAGGTCGCGAAAAAGCATCATATGGTCTATAACAACTATGGCATCAACGGTGGTTGCATCGCCTTTGATCGCTCATGGATAGGGTTTGGAAAGGCTTTGGTGGACCGTTACGACCTTATGTCCGATGAAGCGGATTATGTCATTGTCATAGCAGGTCACAATGACACGGGGACAATCGCGAACAGCCCGGATTCAGAGAAGGTGTTTCTGGAGAGGCTTGACAGCCTCTGCTCAGGCATCAAAACAAAATTTCCAAAGGCAGGGATAGGGTTCGTAACCCCGTGGAATGTCAACAGAGCGATGTTCCCTGAAGTGACGGAAGCCATACGCCAGGCTTGCGAAAAATACGACATCAAGCTTCTCGATGCAACGAAGAGCATCATCGATGTCAGGAACGACGATTTTAGGGCCAAGTATTTCCAGGGCCCCAAGGACACAGCGCATCTCACGGATGAAGGGCATGACCTTCTGCTGGAATGGGGAGACGAATTCTTCAAATCCCTATAAATCCCCGATATAAAAACAAATCACGCCTTTTTCACGCCCCTTACCCCGAAAACAAAAATCAGAGACTCTTGCAAGTCTCTGATTTTCTTTTGGTGAGGCTTAGCAGATTTGAACTGCTGACCTCTTGCCTGTCAAGCAAGCGCTCTGAACCAACTGAGCTAAAGCCTCGTTTGGGACTGCAAAGATACAACTTTTTCCAAATATACAAAAAAAAGATTTCGAGTTTCAGCGACCGGGGGATTCGGCGGGCCGCAGGGTGTGCCCTTTGCGGAAAGTGAGGACGACCTCGCGGTAGCCCATCGAGGCGAGCAGGCGCCGGAGCGCGCTCTCGGCGGAGAGCTCGGCCTGGTCGAGGATGCCGGCGCGGATGGCGTCCGCGCGCAGGCGCTGCTTGGCCTGCAGGACGAGGCCCACGGTCTCTTCGTGCGTGCGGTGCCCGGCGAAGAGTTCGTAGTCGGTGGGATTGATCACCACGTCCAGGATCTCGACGGGCGGCAGGGTCAGGCGGAGGGTATCGCCCGAAACGGAGAAATCGTCCGGGCCCATCTTCGTGAAATCATATCCCGCGCGCACGCGCCCCTTGCAGATGATGACGAAATCGTCGTTGCCCGTCAGGCGGTTGAGGCCCGTGGCGCGCTTGACTTCCGCCAGGTAGGACTCGTCCCGGTCCGTGAGCACCAGTTCCTCGTAGTAGCCGGCGCTGGAGAGTTCGCCGATGCGCCGGACCTGGTCCACCAGCGTCTCGGTCTGCTCGATCGCAAGCGTCCGCTGGCGCCGCACCCCCAGGTGCAGCAGCAGGAACAGCACCAGGGCCAGTACGACGGCGCCGGCCAGGACGTATTTCAGGGGGATGTGTACTTCGCGGCTCATTCGAATCGGATCTGGATGTTGTCAAAGCCCATCTGCTCCAGCATCGGGCGGAAGAAATCCTCGGCATTGGCCTCCGCCTCCGCGAGGATGCCCAGTTTGGGCAGGTCGCGCACGATTTCGCGCTCCCCCTGCCGCAGCAGGGCCTGGCGCTCCTGGTCGCTGAACTTCTGGCGGAAGCCGGTGACGTCCTCGTACTCGAGCCGGATCTGCTCCGGGGGGATGTTGATGGAGAACACGGTCGCGTGCGGCAGGACGAGCGAGACGGAACGCGTGGCCTCGTCCACGACGAGCTGTTCCAGCGGGATGCGCTCCAGGTTGATCCCCGCCTTGATGTGCGCCGTGCAGGAGAACAGGATCCGGCGGTTGCCGATCTTGAACCACTCCCCCTCGTCGCGGGCCTTGACGGCCTTGCGCACGGTGTACTCCACCGTGCCCAGCTCGGCCGTGCGGCTGAGCTGCTCGATGCGGTCCGTGAGGCGGTCCTGCAGGGAGGCCTGGCGGTTGCAGGCGGGAAGCAGGAGGAGGAGCGACAGGAGCAGGAACCCGGGTCTCATCGGGCGGCCCCCTCCGCGGGCACGGCCTCAGGAGCCGGCTGCTCCGGGGCGCCGTTGAGCCAGGCGTCGAGCTTCTGCCCCATCGCGGTCAGTCCCTCGATGGTGGAATCCTTGGACAGGACGAGGAAGGACTTGACGGCGTCCAGCATCGCCTGGCGACGCACCTTGGCGCCGGCCTTGCCCGTCAGGGCGGCGGCGCCCTCGCGCAGGCAGGCGAGCGAGACGTAGCCGATGCGCAGCGACAGCAGCGTGTTGGCCGTGCCATCCAGCAGCGACTTGGTCACCGTGCCCATCAGGGGGATCTTGGAGAGGGCGCTGAGGTGCAGCATCTCCGGATCCACTTCCACCTTGTCCAGGGTGTCCGACAGGTAATAGCTGAACAGCGAGGTCGCCAGGATCCGCACATAGAGCTTGCCGAGCTGGCCCCAGGTGGGGCGGTAGCCCGAGCAGCGGATCACGTCCGCGATCATCCGGCAGTTGATCACCAGCGAGGTCAGGGCGTCGATCCGGCCGGTCTGCGAGACCGTGGTCACGAGGAACACCGTCTTGGCCCACTGGTAGATGTGGCCCTGCGCCTTGTCGAAACGGCGGTCCAGCTCGGTCTGGATGATCCCGCGCAGCTCCGGCAGGTCATAATAACCCTCCACCTGCGCGAGCAGCTCCGCGCGGTGCGCGGCCGCCTCGTCCGCCGGCAGGTCGCCGAGGTTGTCGGCAAGCGAGCGGGCGAAGCCCTTGAGCTCCGCGCGCAGCTCCGGCGTGTCCTCAGCCGCCGGGTCCACCGACAGCTTCGGGAAAGGCTTCGCCAGCAGGATGCGGCACGTGGGGACCACGACCAGCCACACGAACGCCGCGGCCAGCAGCAGGTAGAACACCCACGCCAGCACGGGCGATGCGGCGGAGAGCTTGTCGCCGATGGTGATGACATTGCCCGCCAGCAGGATCACGAGGACCAGGGCCAGCGCGACGGCAAGGGAGATAAGCGTCTTCTTCATGGCGTCAGATGATGATATCCTTGAGTTGGCGCTGGAGCGCCTCCAGCGTGTCGAGCAGCTGCTCCTCCTGCGGGCTGATCATCGGCGCCAGCCGCTCCGCGAAGCGGTCGCGGATCTGGCCCACGTAGTCCTTCTCCATCCGGCTGATCTCGGCCGTCAGCATCCGCTTGAGGTTCTGGATGGTGCGGTTGTCGGCGTCGCCGTAGAGGTAGCGCTCCATGTTGGCGATGGCTTCCCGCACCGCCTCGGGCTTGAGCGGGAAGAGCGAGGGGCGCATGAAGCGCTTGACCTTGTCTTCCGGGATGTTCTGCTCGCTCTGCGCCCGGACCTCCTCCAGCGCCCGGAGGGGCTCCAGCGGCGTGGCGAGCCGCGTGTTCAGGAGGTCCTGGCTGTCGCGCAGCTTGTCGCTGAAGCGGCGGTACAGCCGCCCTGTGAGCTTGTCGTCCACATCGAAGAGGAAGGAGGCCAGGATCTCCTTGAGCAGCGCCAGGCACTCCTTGTTGGACATGGATTTGTTGACCATCGCCTTGGCTTCGTTCTTGAACGTGGCGCGGTTGGCGTCTTCGGAGATGTTGTCGATGATCTCGTCGTAGTCGGCCTGGGTCAGGCCGACGGCCTTCTCCAGCTCGTCGATGTGGCGGCGGAGCGCTTCGCGGTCCTGCCGCTTGGCGTCCAGCTCCTGCGTGCGGTCCCAGATCTTGCGTACGAGCTCGTCGCGCAGCTTGTCGGTGCGCTCCAGGCAGCGCTCCAGGCGCTGCGCGCCGATGCGCGTGGTAATCTTCTCGTAGAGACGGTCCTCCACGGCCTCGAACTCGCGCCGGGCCTGCTCCAGCTCCGCCTCGCAGCCCGGCCGCGCGCCGCCCGCCAGGGCGTCCGTGACCATGCCGAGGTTGATGCAGCTGACGTAGTCGGGCTCGATGTTGAAGCCCTTGCGCTTGATCTCCTCGTACTCGCTCTTGCTCTGGCGCTCCACCTCGGCGCGCCGCACCTCGGGATCCTGCCACCAGGAAGCGTCGAAGACGTTGTGGATCAGGTAGACGGGCACGGAGCCGTTGTACTGGCGGAGCTTGTCGAGATACTCGTTGGAGGTCACGTTGAAGGCCGACACCGAGCTGTGGACGAACAGGATGAGGTCCACGCGGCGCGACATCGCGTCATAGAGCGAACTGGAGAGGTTGATGCGGTTGCCGTCGAAGCCAGGCATGTCCGCGAGGAAGATCTTGCCGCCTTCCGCTCCGCGGAGCATCTTGCCCGTCGGCGTGGTGATGGCGGTGATGATGGAATTGTCCTGGCGGTTGTAGGACGGGGCGATGTAGTTCTCGATGTTCTCGTCGCTGAGCGGGTAGGACTCCTTGGTGAGGTGCTCGCGCAGCTCGGCATCGTCGTCGATGATGCCGCGCAGCTTGTCGATGATCAGGTCCAGGTCCTTCTCCTTGCGGGTCTCGTCCTTGGAGGAATAGATCTCGATCGCCGGCTCCGCATCCGCCTCCACGCTGGAGATGATGGTGGGCCGGAGGGTGCACTCCAGCTTGTCGGTGGGACTGACGTAGCGGTGGGCCAGCAGGTTGACCAGCGTGGACTTGCCGGACTTGACCGGTCCGACCACCAGCATGATGAACGAGCCGTGCCGGTACTCCATCGAGCGGCGCCACAGCCGTTGCAGCCCCGCGGCGATCTCCTCGTCGGCCGAGAGCCGGGGCTGATAAGTCTCGCACAGGCCCCGCAGCAGGGCCGAGATGGTGTCGAGTTTCTTTTCGTTCGTGTTTGCCATAGCCATTTCAAGTTTTGCAAAATAGAAAAAATGGGATAAAAATGCAAATCCACACACCCCGAACAATAATCGCGGCAATTCCCGCCATTGCTGTTTTTGAAATTTTTTATTTACAATTTTTTTGCAATTTTTTCATCTTTTTGTATTGTTTTTGATACATTTTGTATATCTTTATCGCGCTGTAACCACCTGATCTTCTTATCATTCAATCGCGTATGAACGCTTGGACCTTCTTATCTAGTCCAGGGGGGAATTGTTTTTCCTTCCCGAGCACTTCGTTAGGGGGGGCTCAAACATCTTAAAATCAATAACTTATAAATAATATGCTCGTTTCCTTCGCCGGAGATGAGCGAATCACTGCGCACATGAACCCACAAGATATCTCCTCCCGTCCGAGCGAGCACTACTCCGCTCCTGAGACAATTGTCGTCGAACTCTCCGCAGACACGCCGATCCTTCAATTCTCCACAAAAGACTGGGGGCACGATCCAGATGAGCTCCGCTAAACACACATCCAAGCATATTATCCATCTAGTTTCTGTTTTTGTATGAAAAGCCATTTTTTGCGACCGTTCCCTGTCGTTCTCGGATTATTTGCCCTGACACTGGGACTGTTTCTGCCGACCTCCTGTACCAAGGAAGCATTCAATAATCCCCTGGACGAGGAGCTCGTGGAGATGATCATCACCGTTGGCGGCAACACCAAGACTGCCAACGAAGGTGACAGCACGCTCTGGTCGGAGAATGACCAACTCTCCGTCATCCACTCAGCGCCAGGCGCGACGACGTTCTGGCTCTCTCCCTTCACGTATTATCCGACCTACGGATATAATGCGTTCTACGGTACGGTGAGCAAACTCTCCGCCAACAATGACTGGTATGCCGTCTATCCCTACGATGCAAGCCATACCTCTGCGGAAAACATCTCCCTGACCTTCCCGGCTTCGCAGACGCAGACCGGCAACAAAAGCACCGCCCACCTCGCGGGCGAGGAATTCCCCATGGTCGGCAAGGCGGAGAACGTGGCCCGCTCCACGGATCTCAACATCCGGATGGAGAATCTGCTCGCCGTGGCGGAGTTCAAGGTAAAGAATACGATCAACAAACCCATTACCGTAGAGCGGATAGAGTTTACGGCATCTTCTTCCATCGCCGGCGCTTTCTCCGTGAATCTGACGGGAGACTCTCCTGTCCTCACGGCCGGCGCTGCCGCCACGAAAACCGTGACGCTGGATGTTACGGAGGGCGCGCAGATTGCCGCAGATGGAGAAGACTTCTTCTTCATGGGTATCGCTCCCTTCCAAGCCCCTGCCGGGACCACGCTCAAGTTCAAGGTCCTGACAAAGGATGCAGACAACAATACGATACCGTTCTATTACTCATGGACGCTGGCGGAAGATGCCACCTTCTCTCCCGGTGTATTCAAGACGATCCCGCTCAACTTTGACGACCAGCACCAGACCAACCCCGACGCCGGTTCCGCCGGTGAGGTCGAACTCCCGGTGGGCGGAGAACCTGATGATGGCGTATATCTGCTTGTGTACGAGAATGGCGCAAACAGTATGGCCTTCGCTCCTTTTGACGATTACAAGAGCCAGAATTTTGCCATCCCCGTAGTCGTGACGGACGGTGTCGTTCTTCCTCAGGATGGCATTGATCTCGCCCGCTTTGCGGTCGAACTTGAGAATACCGACACGGAACATCCCAATGATGCGGGGCACAATGCCTATAATGTCCGGAACTCCGAAGGGAAGTATGTCTTCTACGCCACAGCCGGCGGGACGTACGAAGGCACAGACGCGCTCCACATCCTGGACAGCAACGAAATGGAGGTCCAGGGGACGAATTATAAATACTATCACACCTTCACGCAGACAACGGACGGTGTCCGGATCGTGTGCTCCATCAACACCGGAGGCAACTTCTACCTCCTTTCTTACACCGCTGCAGACGGCTTTAACTATCAGCAGGACAATGCGGCCGGAACGAACCTCCACCTCTTCCGACTTGGTGGCACCGTCAAGGAAAAGCAGTACCCTGCCTTCAGTGCGGAGAGAGTAGAATATGACTTTGACGCCTCTGGACCGGGAGTCCTCGCAAATGCCCCGACTCTGACCGGCGCTAAAACTTCCGTCACATACAGTTCCAGCAATGAATCCGTCGCTTCGGTCGATGCAGAAGGCAAGGTCACGATCCACAAAGCCGGAACCTCGACCATAACGGCAACAGCAGCAGCCAATGACGTCTATTATTCCGCTACGGCCCAGTATCAGATCGTCTCCACTACAAGTGCGGGCACGACGTTCTATCGCGTGACCTCGTTCACCTCCGGCGAGGAATATGTGATCGTATCGGGCGGAAAGGCCTTGACCAACAATAACGGAACAATCGCGGCTACGGACATCTCGGCTTCAGGCGACCAGATCCTGGTGACCGACGCGGCTTCGGTGACGTGGACTGCCACCGTAAACGGCAGCGGCGTCACGCTGGCCAACGACGGCTACTATGTTCAACGCGGTTCTAGCAGTAGTGGTAAGCCGTCGCTTTCCAAGAACCCCTCGAACACCAACTATTATGTTTGGACATACAGCGGAAGCAAGATGTCCACGTCCAATGGAACGGCCTACTATCTCTATTACAACAACGGGTGGGCCCAGAGCAGTTCTTCGAGTTCCGGTACGGTCGCGATTTATAGCTCGACCAAGCCGCTCACGCCGCAGAATCTGAGTTTCAGCAGCCCCAGCGTCGTCTGGACCATCGGCGAAGGATATGAGATTGGCTCCAACTATGCGTTCCCGCAGGAAGTCTCCGGCAACATCACTACTCCCGTCACCTATACTTCTTCCAACACGAACGTTGCGACGATTTCCGGTAACAGAATTACAATTGTAGCCACCGGTTCGACGACCATCCGGGCCAGCGCTGCCGGCAATGAAGAATATGCCGCGGGCGAGGCAACCTATACCTTGCGGATCCGGGAGAAGATCGCCGGCGATTTCGTCGACCTGGGCACCACCAACCTGGAGAATGACAACGTGTACAGATTCCTTAACGCCGCGGAACAGCAGTACACGGACGACAATTACAAGAACGCTTCCGGCGGATCCGGCCTCAGCATCGTGTCCGATTACACGAGCAGTTCAAGCCGTCTGGACATTCCCAACCCGGTCACCATTGACTGGGGCGTCCAGAGTTCCGGAACGACCACGGTTACGATCTATGCCGACCAGGCCCTGAAAGAAGAGGTCTGGGTCCAGACCGCTTCGAGCGGGAAGACCTCCGACCAGGTCTACAACCTGATCCCCGGCCTGACCTATTATTGCACGGTCGAAGACAATACCGGCATTCTGCTCAAGGGTGTATTCGAGACCACGGGCCGCCGCCGGATGATGCGGGTCAGTACGACCCAGAATGCGAACAGGGCCAACAACTGCCGCGACCTCGGCGGCATGAAAACCACCGACGGCCGGCGTATCAAGTATGGTATGATCTATCGTGGAACCAATATGGACGGCACGAAGAATCAGTCCATCTCCAATTATGTGGCCCCGAACAATACGGAGCAGGGCCTCCTGATGAACTTTATGAATGTCGGATACGATATCGACCTCCGTGCCGGCGGATCTTCCGCCCTCCCGACGAATCAGGTCCATTATATTTACGGAAATATGGATGCTTCCTTAAGTCACGTGACGGATAAGGACAAATCCATTACAACGCTGCAGGGCTTCTTCGATGCCGCCGCAGAAGGGAAAGCGTCCTACTTCCACTGCGCCATCGGTTCGGACCGTACCGGTTTCTGGGGCCTGCTGATTGAAGGCCTGCTCGGCGTGTCGGTCAAGGACTGCTCCATCGACTTCGAGTTGACGAGTTTCGCCAAAGGCGTCACCTATGGTGAGCGGCTGAGGAATAGCACCGGCTATCTCTTCTTCCAGGGTATGGAGAATTCCAGCGGCACTTTCAAGGGCCTTGGCAAATATGACGGAGCCACCTTCCAGGAGAAATGCGCCAACTATGTCAAGACGCTGGGCTTTACCGACGAGCAGATCGAAGCCTTCCGGAACGCCGTCCTCGAACCCGACCCCGACCCTAGCAACTAAGACTGACATATCTCGCCGGGGCTGCTTCCCGCAGCAGCCCCGGTAAAAAACGATAAAAACAACGAATGATTAAGTTTAACCAATAATTATTAACAGTTATGGAAAAAACAAACGAAAAAGATCCCCGGGCCTACATCCGGCCGGAGACGGAAATTGTGAAGATCGGTGGAGATGACCGCATTATGCAGACCATTAACCCCGGTTCCGGAAAAGACGAAACAGAATTCTAACAAACACACCATGAAGAGATTGTTTTCAATTCTCGGATTAGCTGTCCTGGCTGTTATTTCCTCCTGCACCATCAAGGAGGAAATAACGGTCGAGAAGCAGCAGTATCCCAGCTTCTATGGGACCATGGAAGCATTGGTCAGCGACTCGGCAACCAAGGCCTTCGTTGACGAAAAATATTATGGCTTTTGGAATAAGAATGATAATCTTTCAATATTCTACGGCAACACCTATAACAAGAAGTATTATTACGTCGGTAGTTCAGGAACGACCAGTGGGCGTTTTGATCCTGTCTCTGAAGAGGACGACTTGAATGCGGGAGTCCCGATTGAGACCGGATACAATTACGCAATTTATCCCTATGATGACTACAATGCTTGTCAGCAGATGGATGGGAAGCTCATTGTCCCGTTCCCGAAAGCACGCACCATCAAAACGATGCCTGATGGGATCGGTGCTTCAATTATGCTCGTTGCGAGATCGACAACGACGAAACTACCTTTTAGCCATGTCGCTGGATATCTTGGTTTCCGCCTTTATGGAGATGGTGTTACTGTCGCTTCCATTATGTTGAAGAGCAATAGCGGCGAGCCATTCTCCGGGAGTGCAAGTGTCTTATTTGATGATGATGACAAACCTCAGGTCTCGTTTACCAATCTTGACAACGAGGACGATCCCTCAGTCACGTTCTATTATGACCCGCCCATCGCACTCGAGGCAACTTCTGACGGAGCGAAGACCTTCTGGATTACGCTTCCTCCCACGAAACTTGCTTCCGGTCTCACTTTATCGGTAAAAAGTGATAATGGCGGGATATGGGAAAGATCTAGTACCTTGAGTGAGATCGAAGGGAATGCATTCAAACCTTTCTCCCCCATGGAAGTTATCCCTGAAATCCAGACGATTCCCGTCGAATCCATCACCGTAGAGCCCCCGGTCCTGACATTGATCATGACCGAGACGGAGTCGGCCACCCTGACCGCAAAGGTCCTGCCCGCGGATGCGACCGACCCCGCCGTGACCTGGTCCAGCGACAACGAGGAAGTTGCGACCGTTGATGCAAACGGCGTTGTGACGGCGCACAAAGCCGGCTCCGCCATCATCACGGCCACCGCCGGCGAGAAGACCGCGACCTGCCCGGTCACCGTACACAACAGTATTTCCTTCCGATTCTACCTAACCCCGGTTGACGCAGAGATCAATTATGGCGAGACGGTGACTTATGTCGCTCATTTGATTACCACGACCAACGGAGAAGCCGTTGAAACAGACGTTACTTCCGAAGCCACCTGGGCCAGCAGCGATAAGAACGTTGCCACCATCGCTGCCGGAACGGCCACGGCTGTTGGTGGCGGACAGACCACCATCTCCGCAACCTTCGACCCGGGCGGTGGTGCCCTCACCACTGAAGTTGTCCTCACCGTCAAGGACGTCGTGACCTACGCACTAAATATCTCCCCGACCACGGATGAGCAGCCGGTCGTCATCATCGGGAAGACCCAGCCCTTCACCCTGACCCTCGTCACCACGACCAATGGTAAAGCAGCCGAGTCTGACATCACCACTTCTGCCGACTGGTCCATCAGCGGAGATGCAGCCATCCTCACCAACAACACCGCCACCGGTGTCAAGGAAGGCAAAGTCACCATCACGGGATCCTTCAAGCCCGAAGGTGCGACCGAGCCCCTCACCGCTTCCGCGGAACTGACCGTCAACAAAGACCCGAACCACGCCGGTGATCAGACACCCGTCGAGGAGGAAGAAGAACTTTAACACGACCGCACCATGAATACAAGAATATCACACCTGATCCTCGGCCTCGCGGTCCTCGGCGGCCTGTCCGCTTGTACCCACCAACTCCTGGAAGAACCGCAGGCCCGCAATGCCCACCGGGTCCACTTCGCCGCGGGAACGGCCCAGACCAAGACCGGTATCACGGTCGAAGACGGCCTCATGACCCCGGACTGGCGGAAAACCGATCCCGCAAACGTCCACCTGTTCGAAATCGGTGCCGAAGGCTATTCCGTCGGCGAAGACGTGGCCATTTCCCTGTCGGAAGAGAACAAAGTCGCCCATTTCCAGGCGGACTTCCCGACCGATATGACAATCATTGTCGATCCGAGCAAAAAGAACTCGACCCTACTCGCCTCGAACGAATCGAATGTGGGCCCTTACTACTATGCGGCCATTGTCGCGCAGGCAACAGAATCCGCTTACATCGTTCCGGCCATCCAGCATCCGGACGCCGAAACCCTGATCGACCCGTCCGCGGACTTCCTGATCGGTTACAGCCGCAAGTCCTATGATGCGCATAACTGGGAAGAGGATGTCGTCGACCTGTACTTCGACCGCCCGGTCGCCCTCGGCCGGATCAACATTTCTTCCTTCGAAGAGGGAGAGAAGGTCAAGAGCGTAGTCATCAAGGCCCCCGGCCTGTCCGGCTCGACTGTTTATAAGAAGGTAGATTTCGAGAACGCGACCGTCACGTTCACCCCGTCCGACGCCGAGGCGCTGACGCTTGACTATGGCGCTGGCGCCGCCCTCGCAGAAAACAGCACCTTCGGCGCCTATTTCGTCGCCCTCCCGGGCACGGCCCAGGTTTCCGAGATCGTCGTCTCCACTGATAAGTGGGTCTATACCAAGACCGTCGGCAGGGAAATCACCTTCTCCAAGGATTCCTTCAAGAACCTCACGCTCGATCTTTCGGACGAAGGCGTGACGAAGGAAGCCGCCGCCCCGACCGAGATCAAGTGGTACAAGGCTTCCATGTTTGAGGATGGTATCGACTATCTGATTGTCTCTGCCGGCCAGGCCCTGAAGAACAACGATGGCGCCACCGCCGGTGTTTCTGTGACGGACAATGAGGGTGTCATCACCCTTGAAGCTGCTGATCCAACCATTGTCTGGACCGCTGCCGCCCACACGGAGATGACAGGTTCCGGTAGTTCAGATGTTGTTGCCGGCCATTTCACCATCACCAATGAAGGTTATTACCTGCAGCGTAATTCTGAAGAGATTCTCCTTGCGACCACGATTCCTTCTGACAAACCGAAATATGTCGTTTGGGATTATGACGGAACTTATCTGAGACACGAGAGTTCCTCTACGATGACCTTCTACTGCTACTACGATAGCAAATGGACCTCCAGCTATACCCAGAACGGCGCCGCTCCTGGCAGCAGCATCAAGACCGCCCAGATCTACACCTGCCGTGCTCCGCAGGAACTCGCTTTCACTCCTGCCGCAAGTGCAGAATATGATCTGGCTACTAGCGAATGGACCGTGGCAGTTCCTACTCTGAGCGGAGCTCAGACCTCTGTCTCCTATGCACTCTCCGAGGACTCCAACCCGGCTGTGGCTACCGTTGATACAGACGGCACTGTGCACCCGCTTTCGAGGGGTACTGTTACCATTATCGCCACTGCAACAGGCAATGATCAGTATCAGGCGGCTACCGCCATTTACACGATGAGAGTCGTTGATAGCAGTGTCACTACCAACACTTACTACAAGGTCACCTCTACTAGCGATCTTACCGTCGGCGATCAGTACCTGTTGGTGTACGAAGGCGGCAGCAAGGTGTTCAACCCCATCCTTGACGGAAGCGTATTCTCTAAGGCAACGGCAAACGCGCTCGATGCTGAAATTTCAAGCAATACGATCATTTCAGATTCGTTTGTGGATAGCCACCTCACTTTGGAATCGGGGTATTATCTCAAGGTTGAAAAGTATAGTAACTACCTGTATCCGAATGTGGCTAGCAGCCGGGGCGTCCTTTCCGCCGAATCTGCTGCCTCTCACGCGCTGAACGTCTCCATCGGCAGCAATGGCGTTGCTTCGATCATTGCCCAATCGGGAACTTACTATCTCGTATGGTCTACGTCGAGTAACTACTTTAGCAGCAACACAGATATTGAGGGCGAATACTCTACCGGCATCTGCCTTTACAAACTGGATGACGGCCGTCTGCCTCAGACGCCTAGCTTCAGCCCTGCGGAGGTTAACTATGACATGGCTGGAAGCGCTGCCCTTGTCAAGCCTGACTTGTCTAACGCCATTGGAACCGTCACGTACTCTTCCAGCAATGCGGCCGTAGCCAGCGTGGATGCCAGCACCGGTGACGTAACTGTACATGGACGGGGTACCGTAGAGATCATCGCCACCGCAGCCGGCAACAGCCAGTACAAGCCCGGCTCCGCCAGCTACACCCTGGTCATCACGAACAGCAGTATCACCATACCGACCTGGTACAAGGCTGATGAGATCGTAGCGGGAGAGACCTATATGATTATCTCCAACGGTAATGCTTTGAAACTTGATGGTACCAGCATTGCTACGGTTGCTGACGCTTCGTTCTCCGGAGCTTCCTTCCAGTACGAGGAGGATGAGAATTTGATATGGACGGCGGCTGCTTCTTCGGGTAAGTTTACATTCAAGAGTGGAAGCAGCTTCATAAGCCGTAGCAGTTCTAACATTTCGACATCTTCCAGCAGTGGAGCGACATTCTCGTATGATGGCGCCCAGAACTATCTCACGGTTGCAGGTAATTCCGGTACGTACTATCTGTATTACAGTGAGTCGCAAGGGTCCTGG
>Ga0310697_10002863_pt1 | contig 17875 bp, 13 predicted proteins | sample 172DNAGHGlowgp2_FD_203883 | JGI IMG/M metagenome (GOLD analysis project Ga0310697, IMG submission 203883) | Sheep rumen microbial communities from Palmerston North, Manawatu-Wanganui, New Zealand - 1728 DNA GHGlow gp2 (v2) (version 2) | ecosystem: Host-associated > Mammals > Digestive system >... | reverse complement strand
TTGCGCAACTCTTGACTGAATCCGCCGCGCATCTGATTCATTGCCATACGGTGAGTGGCGGCATTGCTCGAAGCTATCAAATCGGCTACTGCCTCAGCCTGACTCAAATCCAGCTTGCCGTTTAAAAAGGCACGTTGCGTGTATTCGCCAGGACGAGCAAGCACACAACCATGAGACAATAGCAAATCAAGCACCTTCTGAAGTATATATGATGAACCGTGACACATTATCTCCACGCTGTCCTCACCGGTATAGCTGTGAGGATGATTGTAGCTGATTGCAACAACCTCGTCTATTATCGACTCTGAATTCTCTGTATCTACTATTGTGCCATATCGGGCCCTACGAAATTCTCCTTCAGATAATGATTTACCACCATTTGCCGGCCTGAATATCTTGTCACATATTGATATTGATTGCTCACCCGATATTCTGACAATTCCTATCGCACCGCCATGAGCAGTCGATATAGCGCATATCGTACTCATCCTTTAATGATTTCTTAATTGTTTTATACTAAAACCACAAACAACTCGCCAACTGAAATAGCCAAACAGCTAAATATCCAAACAAATCTTAAATCCTTAAATCTTAAATCCTTAAATCTTAAATATACTATATCTTATCCAGTACAATCTTAATCAAATCGTCTATCTGATTTTTATAACCGGTATTTGCCACTTTTGCCACACGGTTGGCTATTACCATGCACACTGTCATAGCTCTGTGGCCAAGTAAGGCGGATAAGCCTGCTATAGCACTCGACTCCATTTCAAAGTTTGTAATCTTATGACCTTCATATTCAAAACTCTCAACTTTGGAATTCTGTTCCGGATCTGCAAGTGGAATACGCAATTCACGACCCTGTGGACCGAAGAAACCGCCACAGGCTATTGTCACTCCCTTGACCATACCCAGTGAAGGGTCATATATACGATCAATTAGTTCTTTGTTGTTGTCAATAACGTATGGAGCGCACAACTGAGGATTCCAATTCATGTGTTTCTTGAAGGCTTCCTCAAATTCTAAGTCGCATACTTCGTTTCTACCTGAATAAAAATTTAGCAAACCATCGAAACCAATACTCTTCTCTGAGCATATAAACGTGCCAGTTGGGCAGTTGGGCTGAAGACCACCACAAGTGCCAATCCTAACAATCTCCATGCTGGTCAGCTTTTCCTTCTGCTGACGCGTATTGAAATCAATGTTTTTCAGAGCATCAAGCTCATTAACAACTATATCGCAATTATCACATCCAATCCCAGTGGAAGTCACTGTTATGCGTTTGCCTTTATATGTGCCTGTTATACTGTGAAACTCACGGCTTTCAACCTCACATTCCTTATACTCAAAATGATTGGCTATAGTGGTCACCCTGCCTGGATCTCCGCAAAGTATTACTTTGTCGGCTAACTGTTCTGGACGGAGATGAAGATGAAATACTGAACCATCATCGTTAATCAGTAATTCGGATGCTTCAAAAATCTTTGTTTTCATAGTAATTTGTTTTTATTGTTATTGTTTTTATTGTATTCTATTGGTTTAATGTTTGATTTTGTGCGTCTTACGGCCTAATACTAATATACAATTAATAATCAACTCTTAATTGTTTTTTTTATTCCTCCATCATAAACATTGGGTCCCATGCTGGAAGACGAATAGGCTGCTGAGAGAGAAGTGATATTATGTTAGAAGGACAATATTTTTTATTTACTACAACACGGAACATATATTCACAAAACCATTCATGAGTCATGATTAGATAACCGGAATATCCGGAATTGGCACCCCAACTGTTTTCTACTTTCCACTTTAAAGGGCGGCCGTTCTCATCTAAATTTACTGCTACAAGGGTCATTGCATGAGTGGAACCTGAATCATGAGTTTGAATTCTTTGTTTCTTGCTCATTCCAAACGTGGTGCCAAGTAAGCTATTGTAATCGTAGTTGTTAAGGTCTAGCAAGCCGTTGGTTCTGTTGAGTTGCTTGCCCACATCGCAACTGAAATACATCGGAACACTGTCTTGTAAGGAGGATATTGCTATAGGATATAAGTCATTAATATCAAGATTGATATATAACCAATTATGACCCTCATATGTGTGACGGTCCATGTCTATCTCATATACTTGGTTGTATGGACGACTTGGATCATTCATCAACATCACATAATCGTTGTTTAAATCTTCATCGGGAGAACATACCTCGTGGTAAAATTCTATTGGGGTATACTTCTTGGGGGAATTAAGATATTTACCCTTATCGTCTTTGGGAGCCCATGTGAATTCCTTTATTGGCTCTCCATATGCTAAACTAAGCATATGGTAAATTACTTTAAGTTGTTCTGTTTTATATGATTCAAGTTCTGATAAAGATGAGCCTCTATCGCTCATTTCGCGAAGTGTTATTGCTATTTCCCGTAATTTGCGCTTTAAATGACTGTTAAATTCACTTGTGTTATTGGATACATAGGTTTCTGGCATTATTTCTTTAGGTACTAAACCGTATTTACTAACCAAATCGGCAACACCGGTATATGTTCCACCGTCTGATATTGGGTTACTGAATAGCCATTGAACTTGCTGGGAATCAAGCGGCATATTACGACAGTCTATGATGGATTGTAAAAATAAATTACTTTTTTCAAGTTGGTCATAAAAAAACAGATAAATGTGACTGAACATGAATTTGTTGATACCTAAATTTTTCATAGCTCGTTGACGAAGCACATTTAGGCCGGTAAACAGCCAGCAACGGCCAGAACTGGCCTGGTCGGATATTCCGCTATTAGTTACTTCTAATGAAAACCATGTATCATTGGCATTTTGATTATTACTGTTTAAAGCAATTTTGTTTATGGCATTGCTTTGAATGGCGTTACCCAAAGCGCGAGAAGCACCATCATGATTAATGCTTTGTTCCAACTTGGACAATATGTCTGAAGTAATTGTCTTTTGGGCATGAATATTATTGCATATAAATAATAGTGGAATGATTAAAAATGGTTTCATTTTTGGTTAGTGTTTGAAAATAAAAGAATTGGATGTTGTAAATTGTTGAATTTAATTAATATAGGTTTAATGTTGTGAATATAATATTTATATTACAAATTTACATATTATTATTTAAATTGCAAAATTTGATAACCTTCTTTTATTCTTTTTGTTCATACAGTTATTTTTTTTTAATTTTGTATCGAGAATAATTAAATAACTATATTTTATTATGAAAAAAATTTGTTTTATCTTTTGTTTTATTGCGTCTCTAATTCAAGCTGATGCACAAGTTGTAATTAATGTTGATGCGAATCAAAGAGGACCGATGATTAGTCCTACTCATTATGGAATTTTTTTTGAAGATATTAATCATGCTGCAGATGGGGGATTGTATGCGGAATTAATTAGAAACAGGTCATTTGAAGATGGGAAAGGGTTTGGACAACCGGCTGATATGCAGTTTTGGCATGTTAAAGCTGAAAATGGAGCTGAGATTGATGCTAAACTTATTCAACCTAATAATGGTGTCAAGCTTTTGAACGATGTTCAACAAAACGCTTTGGAATTGAAAATTAATGCTCAGAATAATTCCGCCTACTTAATTAATGACGGTTTTTGGGGGATTAATTCTGTTCAAGGTCGGACATACAAACTCTCTTTCTGGGCTAAAGGTGATTTTGATGGAAAAATTAAGGCCATTCTCGCAGATGGAAATGCTGAAAACGTTTGTGCTTTTGTAGACATCGAACAAAAAATTACTTCTGAATGGAAAAAGTATACGGCGATAATGAAAGCTGAATCCAATTGTTCTAAAGCTTTATTTATGCTTGTTTTTAAAGGGAAAGGTGTTTTACAAATGGATGTGATTAGCCTTTTCCCACCTACATTTAAAAATCGTGAAAACGGACTTAGGCCGGATCTTGCTAATATGCTATTCCAGATGCATCCTAAATTCATGAGATTCCCGGGGGGGTGTTTTGTCGAGGGACAGGATTCTCCTGACAATGCATTCAGATGGGAAAGAACAATAGGGCCTATAGAGCAAAGGCCTGGACATTGGAATGTTAACTGGGGGTATAGAACTACTGATGGTATCGGATATCATGAATATCTTCAGATGGCGGAAGATTTAGGCGCTAAACCTTTGTATGTTGTAAATGTGGGAATTTGGCATGGGGGCGTGACACCTGTTGGTGAATTACAGCCATGGATTGATGAAACTTTAGCAGCTTTGGAATATGCTAATGGTTCTATAAACACTAAATATGGAGCCATAAGAGCTGCAAATGGCCATCCAGAACCGTTTAATTTGGAATACATTGAAATTGGGAATGAAAACAATCAGCCGGATGAAAGACAACAGAGCGATAAATATTATCAACGTTTCAAAATGTTTAAAGAACAAATTTTGAAACGATATCCTAATATTCATATTATCGGAAATGTGGCTGCTTGGGGTACTGATGAACCTAAGTGGTATAGCAATGAACCAGTGGAAATGGTGGATGAGCATTATTATAGAACACCTGGATGGTTTGCTGAGAATTTTCATAAATACGATTCGTACGACAGAAATGGACCTAAGGTTTATGTAGGTGAATATGCGGTGACCAGTGGATTTGGGAATCTCGGAAATATGAATGCTGCATTGGGAGAAGCTGTGTTTATGATGGGTATGGAGAATAATTCTGACGTTGTACCACTTAATTCTTATGCACCGATTTTTGTAAATGAAAATGATGCGAAATGGAAACCTGACATGATTAGGTTTAATTCTGAAATGGTTATGGGTACACCTTCATATTATGTTCAGATGCTAATGCCTCAAAACATTGGAACACAAGTAATAAATGTGTCTCAGAATAATCCTTATGATAATAATACATACAAGCAGGTGACACCAAAACATAGTAAGGTTGGATTTGCAACATGGGCTACTCAAGCTTCTTTCCAAAAACCAATTGAAATGAATAATGATGGAACACCTGAATTTGTGAGTGGTGATTGGGAAATTAATAACGATGGAACTGTTTCGCAAAATTCCAGAAGACAACAATGTGTAGCCGTATGCAATACGATGGTTTCTGATAATTACACATTTAGTTTTAAAGCTAGAAAAAATTCTGGTGATGAAGGATTTATTATTGTGTTTAATTATGTTGACGAGAATAATTATGCATGGGTCAACTTTGGGGGATGGGGAAATACCCAGCATGGCATAGAGCAAGTGTCTGGAGGTGGAAAAAACCTTACTGCTTCTAAGCAGGGAAGAATTGAAACTGGTAAGTGGTATGACATTAAGCTTCAAGTTAATGGAGACTCTGTTAAAGTATGGCTTAATAACGAACTAATATTTGACACTGTTTTAAAACCTGATACTTCTAAGGGTGTTTTCTCTTCTGCTACTATTGATGACAATTCTGGCGAGCTGATTGTTAAGATTGTTAATACTGGACATGAAGCTACAACTGCAGAACTTAACTTGAATAATTTCAGTATGAAATGTGCAAAACTCATCAGATTGGCGGCAAATGATGGTAATGACGAGAACTCATTGTTCCAACCAACAAACATACATCCTATTGAATCAATGTTGTCACCTGTGTCTGATAAAAGAGTATATGTGGATGTGCCACCTTACTCTCTGAATATAATTAGAATTAAACAATGATTTAATATATATTTGATAGGGCCTCGCTTTTCTGTCGAGGCTCTTTTTTTATATCGCCTACGACGGTGTTTGATTTCTTATAAATATACTTTTAGTATTATGATGTTGTGAAATTCGCTCTTTAAAATTCGCTCTTTATCATTGTATTAATGAAAAAAAACGGAAAATCTTTTGAACTCTTTGGAACTTTTGTTATCTTTGCATGTTAAACATTCATTCATTTTTAGTTTTTTTTCTTTTCATAATGATAACTATTTCCGATTTAGCTATTCAATTCGGCAAGAGAGTGTTGTATAAGGATGTGAACATGAAGCTCACTAATGGTAATATTTATGGCGTTATTGGTGCAAATGGAGCCGGTAAATCTACACTGCTTAAAGCTATTAGCGGTGAATTGGAACCTGCAAAAGGGACTATTGCGCTCGGACCAGGAGAAAGGCTTTCTGTGCTTTCGCAAGATCACTTTAAATTTGACCAATGCACAGTCATAAATACTGTCCTTATGGGACACACTGTGCTATGGGATATTATGCAAGAAAAGGATGCTATTTATGCTAAGGAGGATTTTTCTGATGAAGACGGTATTAGAGCTGCTGAACTTGAGGAAAAATTCGCTGAGATGGACGGATGGAATGCGGAAAGCGATGCAGCCATTCTTTTAAGTGGACTTGGCATTAAAGAAAATTTGCATGATAAACTCATGGGGGAATTGTCTGGTAAAGAAAAAGTTAGGGTTATGCTTGCACAGGCTTTATTTGGAAATCCCGACAATTTGCTGCTCGATGAGCCAACGAACGACCTTGACCTGGAAACTGTTGCCTGGCTTGAAGATTATTTGGCTAATTTTGAACATACTGTTCTTGTTGTTTCACATGACAGACACTTTTTGGATGCTGTATCTACCCATACTATTGATATTGACTTCGGGAAGGTTTCTATGTTCGCCGGAAACTATTCTTTCTGGTATCAGTCATCACAGTTGGCTTTGAAACAAATGCAAAATCAAAAAGCTAAGGCTGAAGAAAAGAAAAAAGAACTCGAAGAGTTTATTAGAAGATTTTCTGCTAATGCTGCTAAAAGTAAGCAAACTACGAGCAGAAAGAAAATGCTTGAAAAACTTAATGTCGCTGAAATTCAGCCTTCTACAAGAAAATATCCTGGAATCATTTTCCAAATGGAGCGTGAACCCGGCAATCAGATTCTTGAGGTGAACGGACTTACTGCTATAGAAGAGGATGGGACTGTTCTATTTAAAGATTTGTCTTTCACTGTTGAAAAAGGACAGAAAGTCGTTTTTCTAAGTAGAAATCCTAGGGCAATGACTGCACTTTTCGAAATTATTAATGGTAACAGAGAGCCTCAACAAGGTACATTCAATTGGGGGGTGACTATTACTACGGCATATTTACCATTAGATAATTCTGAATTCTTCAATTCTGATAAAAATTTGGTGGATTGGTTAGCGCAGTTTGGAGAGGGTAATGACGTTTTCTTTAAAGGCTATCTCGGGCGTATGTTGTTCTCAGGTGAAGAGGTCCTGAAAAAAGTAAATGTCTTGTCGGGTGGTGAAAAAATGAGATGTATGATTGCTAGAATGCAACTTAAAAATGCTAATTGTTTGATATTGGATACCCCGACTAACCACCTTGACCTTGAATCTATACAAGCCTTTAACAACAACCTGAAACTCTTTAAGGGCAATGTTTTATTTGCCTCTCATGACCACGAGTTCATTCAGACTGTTGCTAATCGAATTATAGAATTAACTCCTAATGGTATTATTGACAAGTTGATGGAATATGATGAATATATGGCTTCTGATGCTATTAAAGAGATGAAAGAACAACTGTATCGATAATTATAAATAAAACACTAACTAAATACCTTATTCTATTGATATTATAACATGTTTTGTTATGAAAAATATTGAAATTAAGTTTCAGATGAAACTGAAACAATATGAAGAACTTGAAGAAGAAGAAAAGGCTTTAGTTGATGAGGCTAAAAAAGCTACCGATAATAGCTATTCTCCTTATTCTCATTTCTCTGTCGGAGCGGCTTTGAAACTAGAGAATAACAAGGTAATTATTGGCGCAAACCAGGAAAACAGTGCTTACCCATCAGGGTTATGTGCTGAAAGGACTGCTTTGTTTTATGCTAATTGTAAATTCAATGATGTGCCTGTTACTTGTTTGGCTATTGCGGCTAAAGACTCTGCTGGTATGTTTACTGAAGAACCGGTTTATCCTTGTGGAGCTTGCAGACAGGTATTTGTGGAAACGGTAAGTAGGTTTAAAAAAACATTTAAAGTGCTTTTGTATGGAACTAAAGGCGTTTATGTCATTGATTCTGCTTTGGACTTGATGCCTCTTTCGTTCGACGGCTCTTATTTATAATTATTGTATAAACAATATATTATGAAAATGCGTTTTATTTTAACTGTTTTTTTTGTGTGGGGAACATCGTTTCTTACATTTGCACAAAGAAATGCTCAATTTGATGCCTATATATTACAATATAAATATTTGGCAATTCAACAAATGCTACAGCACCGTATTCCGGCTAGCATTACTATGGCACAAGGGATTCTAGAAAGCGGGGCGGGGACAAGCCCACTTGCTGTAGCAACGAATAATCATTTTGGAATCAAGAAAGGTGTTAATTGGAACGGGCCGGTATACGAGCACCCAGATGATTCTAACCATGATTTGTTCAGAGTGTATAAAGATGTTGCACAAAGCTATGAAGATCATTCTGCCATCTTATTGAAACCAAGATATCAAAGATTATTTTCATTGAATATTTCTGATTATAAAGGATGGGCTAAAGGTTTAAAGGATTGTGGATACGCAACTAATCCTGCTTATGCTGAAAGGTTGATTGGGTTGATTGAAAAATATGAATTGTTTGAATTGGATAAAGAAGCTTTGGCGTTAAATAATAGCAATAGGAGGGGAAATAATTCGATTACGATGAATGGAAGTGATGGGAGCCATTACAATAATCCATTACAAATACAAAACGCTTATGCTTTGAATTCTGGATTTACAACAGAAAGACGAAGAGTGTTCACTCAAAACAACGGAATACCTTGTGTGTTAGCCATTGATAATGACACATGGAAATCACTTTCCAATGAATTGGGTATAAAAGAGAAGACGTTAAGGAAATACAATGATGCGATATGTGAGGTGCCTATAGAGATGGGCACCTTTATTTATTTAAAGAAAAAAGCTTCAAGAGGACCGGTAAGTATGAAAGATAGATGGCATAAAGTTGCTTTGGGGGAGTCTATGTACTCTATTTCTCAGTTATATGGGGTGAGACTGGACAAACTATATAAAATGAATTTTAAATCACCCGAATATGTGCCCCTCGTTGGAGACATTATTAAAATAAGATAAAAAGATATGCTCATAAAGAGCATATCTTTTTATCTGTTGAATGATGGTCTTGTTGTATGGCCAACTCAATGTAATTCAATTTCTTCAGTCATATTAATTTCTGAACCATTTTTATCGGTGAACTGATACTGAAGAAATCCTAATTTCTGACTTGGAATTACTTTCAAGCCAAATCCATAACGCATCTGCCATTTGCGATATAATGAAAAAAATCCGCTGTGAATATAGGCCGACACATAAGGATGGACATACAATTGAAGCTTCTTATTACCAAGATTATTCATTAAAAAGTCGATTTTACCCTCTAACGTATCTGTAAATAGTAAAGAAGATTTTATTGTGCCTTTTCCCATACAGGTAGGACATTCTTCCTCTACATTTACATCCATAGCAGGACGGACGCGCTGACGGGTTATTTGCATCAAACCGAATTTTGAAAGAGGGAGGATATTATGCTTGGCGCGGTCGGGACGCATCAGTTCTGTCATGCGTTCATAGAGCTTTTGACGATGTTCGCTATTGTCCATGTCTATAAAGTCTATCACTATTATACCACCCATGTCGCGGAGACGGAATTGACGAGCTAACTCCTCTGCAGCACTCATGTTTACATCAAAAGCATTTGCCTCTTGACTGTCAACACCGCGATTGCGATTGCCGCTATTTACATCTACTACGTGGAGGGCTTCCGTGTGCTCTATTATCAGGTATGCTCCTTTTTTGAAACTCACTGTCTTGCCAAAACCGCTTTTAATCTGTTTCGTTACATTGAAGTTGTCAAAAATAGGAACTTTACCTTTGTATAATTTTACAATCTGTTCACGATCGGGAGCTATTAAAGATACATATTTTTTTACATCTTTATATACTTCAGGATTGTTAACATGAATGCTTTCATAGGAAGGATTAAATAAATCCCTAAGCAAAGATACAGTACGACCTGTCTCTTCATGACACAACTGAGGAAAGCTAGATGTCTTTTGAAGTTTTTTTAAACACTCTTCCCAGTTTTTTAGCAATATCGACAATTCCTTGTCTAAATCAGCTACACGGTGACCCTCTGCAACGGTGCGAACTATGACACCGAAATTACGAGGTTTGATACTTTGAATCAATTGTTTCAAACGGGCGCGCTCTTCGCCCGACTTAATCTTGGATGATACTGAAACCTTGTCACTAAAAGGTATCAATACCAAATAACGACCCGGAAAACTTAATTCACATGTCAAACGAGGTCCTTTTGTCGATATGGGCTCTTTTACTATCTGAACCAATAACTCCTGACCTACTTCCAATATTTCCTGTATTTCACCAACTTTAGGCAAGTCGGGTTGAAGCTTTAGTTTGTCCATTGGGACTAAACGCTTACGATCACTTAATACTTGTTTGGAATATTTGCGGAGTGACAAAAATGAAACACCGAGGTCTTGGTAATGAAGAAACGCTTCGCGTTCATAACCAACTTCAACAAAACATGCATTCAAAGCAGGCATTACCTTTTTTACTTTGGCTGCGTAGATGTTGCCAACCGAATAATGAGGATCATTGCTTTCTTTATGATACTCTACAAGACGTTGATCTTCCAATAAAGCTATTGTGACTTCATTCGGTTGAGAGTCGATGATTAGTTCGCTATTCATCTCATTCATGATTTTGTGGGATGAAATATAGAGGATGGATATGAATATCAGGTGAAAGAATTCTCTTATTTTTCACTTCCGTCATATATACATCCCTTGATGGAACATTTTAGATTACAGGATTCCTGTATCTACATAATAAATTAAACAGTTCTGAAACGGCCTAAAAGGCTTGTCACAGAACTGTTATTTCTATAAACAAGAATTCTTGCGAGAAGAGAATTGTTGTCAAGATTTATTTGCTCTTATGACGATTCTTTCTTAGTCTCTTCTTACGCTTGTGAGTGGAAATCTTGTGTCTTTTCTTTTTCTTACCGTTTGGCATAATGGAAAATATTTAATTGTTAATTCTTGGGTTATTATTATTTTAACATGTCTGAAAAGCTCTTGGATGGCTTAAAGGCAGGAATATTGTGCTCTGGGATAATTAAAGTTGTGTTTTTGCTTATGTTGCGAGCTGTCTTCTGAGCACGTTTTTTTACAATAAAACTACCAAATCCGCGAAGAAATACGTCTTCGTTCTTTGCAAGAGATTTTTTTACTGTTTCCATGAATGCCTCAACTGTATTGAGGATTGTCAACTTGTCGATTCCTGTCTCTTTTGCAATTTCGTTTACAATGTCTGCTTTTGTCATTTTTCTAAATGTTATGTTATTATTAATAGTTAAAATGCATGTTTGTTATAATTATCAATAATGAATTTGTAAAATCATTGATAATGAGTGGATTATTATGTGCTTTACACGTGAACCCACATTTCGGAATGCAAATTTAGCAAAAAATTATAATATGAGAAAATATATTTGTCTAATTTTTTGAAAAACAACTATCAAACTGTTTTTTTTATCTGTTTTACAATGAAAACATTTTGTTTGTTCAAATGTTTTTATAAGGATTATTATTATATATATTCGTAATGCAGTTTGCTATATGTGAATTTAACAACTGCAACTTTATTGTAACATTTAGTTGTATTTTATTATTATTTGTCCACTTTATTGTGTTAAAATGGTATTTTCTCACGTCCTTACGGGGTAAATCCGATTTTTTTGTATAAATTTGCATTAATTTATTTCTATTAATGATTATTTTCATTTGTATATATTTTATTAATTAAGGTGTTTACATAATGAATAACATTTTTAATAAATTAAATCTGTTTTAGTATATATTTAATTGGTATTTAGATGTATAATAAGTTTAAAGGGATGGGCACAGCCCTCATTACACCGTTTAATTCTAATGGTGATGTTGATTATGAAGCATTGAAAAGACTATTACAATATCAACTTTCAAATGGTGTTGATTTCCTTTGTATTTTAGCTACCACTGCTGAAACTCCATGTTTAACTCTTGAGGAAAGAAGAAGAATTAAAGAACTGGTGGTTGACGTGGTTAATGGTGATGTTCCTATTCTTGTGGGATGTGGAGGAAATAATACATATGCTGTGCTTCAGGAACTGAAAAATGAATCATATGATGGAATTGATGGGATTTTGAGTGTTTGCCCTTATTATAACAAACCTTCACAAGAGGGAATTTATCAGCATTTTAAAACTATTGCCAACGCTACTGAGTTGCCTGTAGTTTTATATAATGTGCCGGGTAGAACCGGGGTTAACATTGCGTCTACTACTACATTGAAGCTAGCAAGAGAGTGCGAAAATGTCGTGGCTATAAAAGAGGCAAGTGGAAACTTTACTCAAATTGACGACATTATAAAGAATAAACCGTTTAATTTTGATGTTCTTTCAGGAGATGATGGAATAACATTTCCGCTTCTTACACTTGGAGCTCATGGAGTAATTAGCGTTATCGGAAATGCTTTACCTAAGGAATTCAGTAAAATGGTTAGATTGGCTTTAAATGGAGATTTTACCTCTGCTCTTACAATTCATCATAAATTTACTGAGTTGTTTAAATTACTTTTTGTTGATGGAAATCCTGCTGGTGTTAAAGCTATGCTGAATAATATGGGATTCATAGAAAACGAATTAAGATTACCCCTTGTGCCTGCTAAGATCACTACTATGGGAGAAATTGCAGCAATCATTAAAGAGCTTAATATAAAATGTTAGTGATTGGGATTTTGTTGCTTAAGTAAAGATTTATCAGTTTTTTTTAAATTGTTGTTGAAAAAAGACTTGTTTTCTTGGTGGTTAGCAAAAAATATATTAACTTTGCAATTCGAAAACCATTACACGGATTAATTGTTACCAGCAATTAGAAATTTTTAATTTAAAAATAAAATGAAAAAAGGTATACATCCAGAGAATTATAGACCGGTTCTGTTCAAAGATATGTCAAATGGTGATGTTTTTCTTTCACAGTCTACTGCTAAGTCAAATGAAACGGAAGTGTATGAAGGTGTTGAATATCCACTTGTGAAACTTGAAATTTCATCTTCTTCTCATCCTTTCTATACTGGTAAAGCAAAACTTGTGGATACAGCAGGACGTGTTGACAAGTTCCTTAACAGATATAAGGTCGCTTCTAAGAAATAATTCTAGAAATACTGAATTAAAGCTTCAACATCTGTTGAAGCTTTTTTTATATAAACACTTTACATTATAATTTTTCGATACTTTAAAAAAAATTATTAAACTATTGTCGAATTTCAATCTTTATTTATACCTTTGCTTAATAATTAAAGAGCATTTTAATACTAATCATTCTTTATTTATTGAATTAAACCTAAACTTAAAACATGTTACCTATAGGATTTATTCTCAAAAATACTTATAAGATTCAGAAACATATTGCTTCTGGAGGGTTTGGGAATACATATGCTGCTGTCAATGTTAAAAATAATTTGATTGTGGCTGTTAAGGAGTTTTTCATGAGAGGAATCAATGAATATGATAATTGTAATAATGTTTTTGTAACCAACAAGGACAATGAAAAACTCTTTAATGGACAAATGAATAAGTTTATTAGGGAGGCACAAACTCTGGCATGTTTGAATAATGCACATATTGTGAAGGTATATGATAGCTTTTTGGAGAATAATACTGCATATTATGTAATGGAGTTTTTGAATGGGAAAACCATATCACAGGTTATTCAGGAAAATAATCATCCTTTCGTTGAATATAAAGCAACTAATTTATTGATTCAACTATTAGATGCGGTTTGGGAGATTCATAAGAAGAGTATTATGCATCTCGATATTAAACCGGCAAATCTTATTGTTAACAACAATGATGAAGTAAAAGTCATAGATTTCGGAGCATCAAAAATGAAAGATGCTGGAACTGAAACAATTGCCACATATACTCCTTCTTATGCTCCTGTAGAATTACAACAGCAACAATTGGATGTACTTGGACCATGGACTGATATTTATTCAATTGGGGCTACTTTCTATTTTATGTTAACAGCAAAAAAACCTCCTTTAGCAACGGATATAATTAATTTTGGAGATAGGGCATTTGAATTCGGAGTGAATGTGTCTGAAAAATCAAAAATGCTCGTGAAATGGATGATGCAACCAGCTGTAAATAACAGGCCTAAAGATGTTTTACAAATCTTTAAGTTCTTGGAAACTGGTATATTGCCGAATGAAACTAACGAAATCACTCTCGTTCCAAAAGGCACCAATAAGGCTGATAATACTGTTTATCCTAATCAAGTAAATAATAATTATTCTTCCCAAAGAAATAGTTATAATAATAAAAATAATTATGGAGTTGAAAATAATTATTACCACAAAAACCCCAATGATTCTATTAAAGAAGAGGGTAAATCATATGGATGTCTTTGGACTACATTAACTTTTATTTTAGTGATTGCAACGGCTGTGTTTTTCTTATGGAAATCTGATATTATTAAGTTCGGTTCCTCATTGGAGCAGACTGACAACAACGAAATAGCTGCTGAGGTTAGTGAAGTTGAGGACAAATCTAAATTTGAACAGGAGATGTTCAATCAATTGTACAATTTGTGTAACAGGACTATTAAGCAGTTGAATGATGTTGATAATATTGACCAACTATCTGAAATAACTAGAGGTTATGAACAGGAAAAATATGAGATTTTAAAGATGGATGAGTTCATTGGTTTGGAACTTTCTAACGAGCATAAAAAACAATTACAGTCTGTTAGAGAGGAACTTACACAAAAGATTGAAAATGTGAAAAATAAGCTTGAAGAAGAGGAGAGAAATAAAAGCGATGATAATATTGCAACAGTGGATGAAACCGAAGGAGAGATTTTGCCTCAAGAAAACAATATTGAACAGAATAATACGGACAATGAAATCATTAGTAATAATGAGAATGATAATGGATTTAGCACTGGAGCAGATCCCGTAACAGAAGAAAAATTATCACAATAGTGTTTTATAAAGGAACTATTCAGAATACCATTTAATCTTTCTGAATTGTTTTAAAACATCGCATTTACTTATATATTCTGGAAGATGCTCTTTATGTGAATCGTAATAACTGTCAAGGAGCGATAAGTAGTTGTATTGTGATGACTGTGGATGGGTGTTCGTGTAAATGGTTACCATTTCTCCTTCTTCATTGTAGTCTGTCTCATAGTCGGCCCATTGGTCTATTGGAATATATGCTAAAGCATAGATGCTTTTCGATTTAAACGTTTCGTCATCACTATTTGCACAGAATGTCAGATATGCTTTAGCTTTATTCACAAAATCCAATTCCTGTTCATATCGTGGCTTTTGTGTATTTATTCTTTTTGAATATGATGTTAGCCACCAGCAGTCTCCAACATAAGACCCTTGATAGTATTGACATGCTAATTGATAAGCTATTTCAACGATAGAAGACGTTTTGTGATTTTGATGATATTGAGACTCTAATTCTAACATTGAAATACAATAATCTATTTTAGGATTATGAGTGAATTTGTGTTCTATTATTCCTTCTAAATCATTTTCGGAACGTTGTTTACTAAACCAACCCTCAAACTTGAAATCGCGTTTATACATATAATCGCTTATGTTCAATTTGCTTAAATATGACAGAGCCACTTTTTGCAAATATGGGATGGCGTCAGAGAATTTTCCTTCTGATATGTATTTTGTTCCAATAATATCATTGAAAAAATTAGAATCTTTATAAACTTTAGAACATATGTAAGATTCAAGTATATCTGAATGAGGATTGATTAAGTAATTATAGTAATCCAAACATTCTGATGCAGATAAAGGGTATATGTATTGATTCATGTATTCATTGTCATAATCATCATTCCATGTTGGGGCACCTTCTGTATTGTCGCGATTTGGGTTGCGATAATGATATTCGTTTTTAGACATCAAAAATTCATTATACAAACCTGCTACTGATAAACTTAAATTAATTTTATTATGTGAAGAATACAATGGACGAAGTGATTTCATTAGAATGCGGTCGTATGCATTACTAAAACAATAACTTTCGGGTGTCTCTTTTGATATTTGAGATTCAAGCCAATCTAGTTCTTCTGTGAGCCATGTGCGGTCACATAAAGAATCGCTGCTGTTGATTAAAATGTTCACACAGCGACTGTTTGATTTTATCCTGGAATTTCCTGATAGAGTGAGAGAACGAGCTGACATGGTTTTTGCCTCGGACTGATTGCCTGTTAGATAATATAACATTGCTTCAGCTGTTGCCCACATACAAGGACTTTTGCTTTCTCCCGATGATATTACTGATTGAGAAAATTGGTGGAACGGAATGCATTCAATTGATAGAGATAGTTGATGGCCTTTGTATAATATGTTATCTTCGGTATTTTGGTGGTCTAGGGATTCTTGAATGTTGTTTGTGTATTCTTCAATAAGGTAGGGAAGTAGGGGGGAGTTTGGGTCAATTGAGTATATTTCACGAATGCCTGATAATCCCCTATATTTGTTCATAGCCCAGCGAAGACTTTCTTCATCACCATGACGAACGTAAATCTCAGTAGCCTTTTCTATATTACCTTCTCGGTATAATGAGCCGGCATATATATTTTCCATCATCTTACGGAATACATTGTCTGGAAGATGACGGGCAGTAGACTCCCAATACTTCTTATTTGTACCCCATTCATCCATAAGCATGTTACAACGCATAAACAACAGGCTATATTGGGAACGAAGACGGCTACCACTGTATGATTTTGATTTTTTTATTAGTGACTTAAGTTTCAACGTGCGGTCTGCTAAGTCTTCTTCACTTGGATAATCCCAGTTGTGGATATCATTGCATATGTCAAGATAGATGTTTAGTGAGGTGAAATAATCCAACATTTCTGTGTCGTTTCTTCTTTCTATGTAGTTTTTTAGCTCTATAGGAGCAAATATTGGGTATTCCTCATATTCCCCGTTAGTGTAAGTTCTCCAAAACTCATTTATTTCGTTCATAAATATATTCCTCTCATAATATTTGTTCACATAACTTATCATATAGTGGTTATGTGTGGGCATTTCCATAAGACACGGACGTACGTCTATGCTTAATAGATAAAATACAAGGAAAACGATAATATGTTTGGAATATATCTTCATTAGTATGTGTCAGTTAATCTAATCTGCTATATATGTGTTGTCCATCCAGGACAGTTTTTTGTGTTGGCCATTAATGTCAAGTTGGATGTCCCATGATTTATTGTTATCATAATAATCTAAAATAGCTGAATTCTTGGTTAGCTTAGCGACCTCCATGTCAACTGCTATTGTATCACCATTTTTTAACAACACATTTCCATTGTTTCGAAATGTTAGAACATCTGATGTTAGTGGGTCAATAAATCGGTTAGATACCAGCATATTCCTTACAGATTGCTCTGTGGTGAATTGAATGGATGTAGAAGGACGTATTTCGGGGGATTGTTGTTCTGTGTATGTTGGCAGTGAAGGGTTATCATATGAATTGTCGTCATAATACTCTTCCTCTGATTCCAATGGAGCTGGAGACGAGTGCTCCGGAATGACTATCTGGGGGAGTGTGGGGGACAAAAGGCTTAAATCTTCATCATATATAGAGTCTGAGTACAATGAATCAATACTGTCAATTCCCATTACACTTCGATATGGACGTTCTGTTGGTAATGAATGCATTGGCGGTGGATCAATAGAATTAAGCTTCTTTCTTATAAGCCATATTAAAATGAATAGGATAATTGCCAAAAAAATAAGATAGCCTATTGGCAACTTTTTTTTCTTAAGGCG
>Ga0310697_10002861_pt1 | contig 17878 bp, 16 predicted proteins | sample 172DNAGHGlowgp2_FD_203883 | JGI IMG/M metagenome (GOLD analysis project Ga0310697, IMG submission 203883) | Sheep rumen microbial communities from Palmerston North, Manawatu-Wanganui, New Zealand - 1728 DNA GHGlow gp2 (v2) (version 2) | ecosystem: Host-associated > Mammals > Digestive system >... | reverse complement strand
CGTCAAACCCGTTGAGATTGCTTTTCTGATAGCATCCTCGATGTCCTTCAGCGTTTCGTCACCGTCAAAGCCTAAATGTTCCCATACACGCTTGCCCTCGCCGTCGTAGAGGTAGTATTGGGGAATGCCGGAAACATTGGGTATTTGGTTCCATACGGCTGAACTCACGCGATAGTGCTCGCCAGGGATATCGATGACTTGCTTGTTCCAATCGTTAAGCCTGCTACTCTCGTTGGTGAGGTACACAAACACGACATCGCGACCCACCAGTTTCTTCTTCAGAGGCTCCATCGCTTGGATGCCGCGCATGCAAGGACCGCACCATGTGGCCCAGAGGTCAACGAAGACCACCTTGCCCGGATACTGGTTGACGATGGCCTGCACCAACTGGTCGCCAGGCACGTCAGGTGCCGTGCGCTTACGTTTTTCTCCTTCAATTCTCATGCGCTCAACCAGCACTTTGGTTGTATCGTTAAAGGCATGGAGCATGGGTTGGAAGTAGGGATGAACTCTGTTTATCATGCTGTCGGACTGCACCTCACAGTCCATCATTCGTTTGGCGATAGTCTGCGCCTCAGCCATCCCCGTCATCACCTCATAGACCTCACCGTGATTCAATCCGTTGGCTTCGAGATAGGCCAGGCGGTCGGAAACCTTTGAATAGTTATTGTAGAGTGGCAGATAATAACTGCGCCCATCGCGATAGAGCTGCAGATCCTTGGCATGAGGGTCTATGAATGTGTAGGTCTCATCCAGTTTTTTCCAAATACTGTCTGCTGCGGGATGCATCCTATATCGAAGTGAGCGGGTGTAATTCTCGCGAACAAGGAGATATATCCAGTCGATGTAAAGCTGGATAAAATCTTTCTGTCTGCGGGTATAGTCAGGACTTTGCAACATCTCCTTGCGCAACTTGCTCATGTTCTGCCACAATTGCTCGCTCCATTCCGCAAAGGTCTGTCCTGCCTCATATTTGGGCACTTCGTTAGACCAACCCAATGCCAAGCCAGGATTGTCAATCAACACCTGATTAAGGTCGCCAATGCTGCCTCCTGCCTGCACGCATTGGCGTGGGTTGGGCTTTCCTGCAGCAAAGTCGTGCTGATAGGCCACATAGGCGGCTTCGTCGAAGCTAAGTGTCAGCGTCTCGCCGGCAACGAGCAAGCCCTTGAACTGATTCAAATCCCAATGGGGAATATAGGGACCAAGGAACGTGGGGAAAGCTGCTGGATAAACAGAGATCAGATAGGTATCCTTCGCCGGAGTCTCATGCTCATTGGCTCCTGTGACGGGATTCTGGGTGTAGCCTGCGGCGAACATCAGGCTACTGTCTTTGTCGACAGTAAGCTTGCATTGACCGTATTTCAGCGTTAGCGGTTTCAAGGGTTCGCCTTTGTCCACCGGTTTCTGGTATTCAGGAAGACGATACGGATAGAGCTGATTGTCGAGGCGGATGCCGAGATATTTCCAATATGAGGGCTTGTCACCCTCCAAAAAGTCGAACGTCTTGGCATCTTTAGGTAGCGGATCAAACATGAGGATGAGCGAATCGCTAAGAGCGTTGTCGTACTCTTTCTTCAACTCAAAAGGCTCATCGCTCAGCACGTCAGCTCCGTCATGTGTAATGATGCGTCCGCTCTGATAGGCAAAGGTCTTTCCGTTACACTCCAAGTATGCCCCCTGCATATTCCATGCCCTAAAACGGCAATTCACGTGGAAATGCACGATGGTAGCTTTCTTGGTCAGTTCCACCTTGACGGGACACAGATCACTTGATGTCTCTGACCTGAATGCTGGTCTTTCAATGATTTTGTCTTTCGCCTGTACTGGTGTTACTATCAACATCATGATGATGGTTAATAATGCTGTGATGATGGTCTTCTTCATAATAGCTCCATGCTGTTCTATTGGCAAGCTTTCAAAATGAATCTAACGCGGCGGCTGACTGCTTATTCCCCCCATGGGAACATCAAGTTCCCAGTAGGGGAACGCAGTGGTGGCAGTAGAAATTTAAAAACCAAGGGGAGAGATTGACTTAATATATCGTGAACAACACCTTGTCCATTTGCGTTTTCTGTATACAGATGATATGGTCGGTGACGTAGCGATAGAGGCCGGCGCTGTTGGTGACCACTAAATAGTAGGGCACGCCGGGCTTGGTCTCGGTAGAGAGGACAGTGTCGGCCGTGTCCTTTTTCAGAGGCAGGTACTCGTGGAAACTATTGGAGGAGATGGTCTCGAAGAGGTCGCTGTTGTCGGCAACGGCTTTTCCGCAGATGGTCTCCTCGGTGTAGTAGTAACCGTGGTTGTGAGGCGTATCTCCCGTAAACAGTTTCATGCGTGTCGTGGCTCCGCAACAGTCGCCGAGTCCGAAGGCGACGATGCGCTCGAGCTTGGGCCAGAGGGCCTTGGCCAAGGGCTGGTCGGAGAGGAAAGCACTCTCCACCTCGCAGGCCCGCTTGGCATCAACATCGCGTATTCCGGCCAGTAGTTCGTCGCGGTGCGAGGTGAGGTAGTCGAACATGTCGGCTACGCGACGTGTATTGAGGGCCACAATCTGGTCGACATCGCGGTCGAGCAATGCGTAGTGGCATATCACACCCATTTCCTCGCGCGGCTCGGTCTTGAAGAACAGGTCATCGGGCATGGTGAATTCGGCACGACGCTTACCGCGGGCATAGTGCCAGTACCACATGTACTTCTTCACCATCACACTCTCCAATGTCTCAACGGTGCAGCCATCGTTGGTCTGCTTATGGCGTGGGCCTACAATAGCCACGAGCAAGTTGTGGTGGTTCTTCAGCGTGGTGGCAAAGCCCTCCATGTAGGACTGTAGATGGCTCTCTGTGCAGGGCACGCGCTGCCCCTTGGCATTGATGAAGTAGTGGCGGGTGGGTTCTGTGGTGAGGATTCCGCTCTCGCCGATGTTGGTCTGCAGGTCAAGGAGCCGCTTGTAGTTCACGTAGTCGGTCAAAGGCACCAGCCGCTGGTAGTCGGCCAGCTTCTCAATCTGGTCGAAATGGTAGTAGCGGCCATAGTCGGTGTTCTGGTTCACACGGAGATTCTTGATCATGACAGCCCATCCGTTCAGCGCGTCCTTCAGCATGGGACTGGCCATGGGGTCGTCCGGATTGCTCAGCACCTCGCGCGGGAGGTGGTAGTTCAGGTAGCACTCCTCGGGCGTGTGCAGCTTCGAGGGCGTCAGCTTGCGCAGCCGCTCCAGGTAGGGGCGGGCCATGTCGCTCAGCGTGCGCCGTTGCTCCAACGTCAGGTCGGAGGCCAGATAGTACTGCGTCAGCATGGAGTAGAACAACTGGGCTATGTCGTTGGCGTCGACACCGACTTCCGTGAGTTTGTCTATGGTGAGTCCGGCGGACTTGAAGCACTCGTATATGTCCTCCCAGGGTTTCTTCTTGTCCTGGACGATGGAGCCGCCGTTAATGAAGTAGTGATAGCCGATGAACTGCGGCAGGTAGCACACACGGTCGGCCTTCATCAGCGACAGGCCAGTGTGCCAGACATCCTCGAGCCACAGGATTTCCTCGGAACACTTGATGTCGTGCTTGCGCAGGAAAGCCACATCGAACAGGCGCGAGGTGGTGAAGCCCCAGAGTCCGGTGAACATCTTTTCCATGTCGTAGTGGTCGCGGTCCATGACGATGCGCCACTCGGTCTGGTTCCATATCACTTTCTCCGTGTGCGGGTGGAGGCTTTCGGTCTCCAGCTCATACTCGCGGCGGAAGGTCACCACCTGCGACTGGGTCTCGGCCATCTCGCGGCAAACCACCTCAAGGCAGTCGGGCGTGTAGCTGTCGTCGCCGTCGAGGAATCCCACGTATGGTGCCGTCACGAAGAGCAGGCCGTGGTTGCGCGGCATGGCCGGCGAGAACTTCCCGTCGTTCAGCTCCTTGATAACGACGTTCTTGTCGTTTTTGAATATATCCGTCAGAAGTGGCAGATAAAGGGGCTTGCAATTATGAACCACAATAATCCACTCAATGTTCTCGAACCCGATGGTCTGGCAGCGCATGGAGTCGGCACATTTCTGGAACATGCCCATGTCCACATTATGGAACGGCGTAATGACTGATACCTTATACATAATTACAGCGTTCCCTTGAAGTATTCAATGGTCTTGGCCAATCCTTCATCTAACTTGACCTTGGGTTCCCAGTCGAGTTTCTCCTTGGCCAGCGAGATGTCCGGGCGGCGCATCTTCGGGTCGTCAGAAGGCAGCGGACGGAACACAATCTTGCTCTTCGAGCCCGTCATGGCTATCACCTTCTCGGCCAGTTCCAGCATGGTGAACTCACCAGGATTGCCAATGTTCACGGGGCCTAAGAAATCGTCGCCGCTGTTCATCATGCGCAGCATGCCTTCTATCAAGTCGCTGACATACTGGAACGAGCGGGTCTGCTGTCCGTCGCCATAGATGGTGATGTCCTCGCCGCGAAGGGCCTGCATGATGAAGTTAGAGACGACGCGTCCGTCGTGCTGGGCCATGCGCGGTCCGTAGGTGTTGAAGATGCGGATGACCTTGATGCGGACGCCATGCAGGCGGTGGTAGTCGAAGAACATTGTCTCGGCGCAGCGCTTGCCCTCGTCGTAGCACGACCGTATGCCGATGGTGTTCACATTGCCCCAATAGCTCTCAGGCTGGGGATGCACGGAAGGGTCGCCATACACCTCGCTCGTCGAGGTCTGCAGAATCTTGCACTTGGTGCGGCGAGCCAGTCCCAGCATGTGATAGGCTCCGAATACGGAAGTCTTGGTGGTCTGGATGGGGTCGTTCTGATAATAAATGGGCGATGCCGGGCAGGCAAGGTTGTAAATCTCATCGACCTCGGCCCAGTAGGGCTGGCACACATCGTGCCTCACAATCTCGAAGTTAGGTCTGCCTATCAGGTGCCAGACGTTCTCCTTCGACCCGGTATAGAAGTTATCTAGACAAATCACGTCGTTGCCTTCATTCACCAAACGTTCACAAAGGTGGGAGCCGATGAAGCCTGCGCCACCAGTCACTAAAATACGTTTCATCATAATCTTTTCAGCTTTTAATTTATTTAGTTTTCAGTTAAAAAAATATGCTCGTAAGCCGCGATGCGTGCGGCGACATTCTCTTTCAGATTACTTGCAAAGAACAGCCAGTCGAACGAGTGATAGGATGCTGTGCCGAATACGCTTGTCGCTTCGTGGCAGTAGGCAGCGTCGGCATGGGTGACGAGGACACCGCGCTCAGGGTCGACGGTGGCATCGGCAAGTCCGGCTGTGCTGTGGGCAGCAATGGCGGCATCGGCACCTCGTTCCTGAATCTCGGCATAGAACGCCTCGTAGTCTGTGACGAGCAGCGAGCCCATGTTCTCGGAAAAGGTGGCGGGCGTGGCATCACGTTTCCAGTTGATGGGGTTGATGCTCAGCGAGCCACTCGGAGCCACCACGATGTTGCGCTGCGAATGGTTCTCGGCTCCCTCGGTGTTGTAGCTGACGATGACGCCCGTGTCGTCAGCACGTTCGGCGAACTTCAGGTGCGGATTCCTTGCTAAATAGTCCGTTGTGACAGCATAGCCTATCGGGTAGGCGGCAATCATGCGACTGTAGTACGCAGGATGCTGGCGGAAGTAGTCAGCCAGCAACGCCTCAACGACAGCCGCCCCCTGCGAGTGACCAGCCAGGAAGAAGGGTTTCCCCTTGTTGTAGTGCTCGAAATAGTAGTCGAGTGCCTGCGTAGCATCCTTGGAGGCCTCGTATGCCCAAAACGTCTGGGCGTCGTCCCAGGCGAGTCCGGCTATGTAACCGGCATCTGCCTGACGGTAGTAAGGGGCATAAACGTTGCAACATTCGCTGAAGACACCCTGCCCGCTGAGTGTAGACCAGACGAGGCCCACGGCGCGCATCGTCGGGTTGTCCATGCTGGCCACGCAGCTCGTCTCACCTTCGGCAACAGACCATGAGGTAGGCTGCAGGTAGAACACGTCGTAAGGCTTGTCGGCGGTCGTGGGCAGCAAGGCCCAGTTGTACGGGTCGCTGTAGTCCACGGGCATCTCCCACACGTCGGTGCCCGGCAAGTTCTTCACTACGTCGGGAATCTCGTGTCCGGGTTGTGGCGGATTTACGGGCAAGTCTTCGTTGTCACTACATGAACCGAGTATCATACCCATACTCATGGCCACTGCCAGCATCAATAAGGTAAAGAAATGTTTCTGCAAAATACGCTTGTTTTTGTTGTTAATAGGATGTTCGCTGCAAATTTACGACTTTTTTCAGAGAATTGCAAGAAACTGGGCGAAAATCTTTTTGGGCCGAATATTTGGGAGTTAGGAATAAAAGTGCTAACTTTGCATCCAAATTTATCAGCAAATGTACATCTTCGATATCAAACGATACGCCATCAACGACGGGCCTGGCATCCGTACAACCATATTCGTGAAGGGCTGCCCGCTGCGCTGCGTGTGGTGCCACAACCCTGAGGGCTGGACGGCCGAGCCGCAGGTGCTTTACAAACGGTCGAAGTGCATCGGCTGTCACACGTGTGAGCAGGAGGGCTTTGTAGCCGACGACTGCCCGACGAAGGCCCGGGAGGTCTGCGGCCGCAAGTACACGATGGACGAGCTGATGGGCGAGGTCGAGAAGGAGCGCGACATCATGCAGGACAGCGGCGGCGGCGTGACCATCTGCGGCGGCGAGCCGCTGATGCACCCCGACGGCACACTGGCCATACTGCGCGAGCTGGGTCGCCGGGGCTTCCACCGCACAGTCGACACCACGCTCTACGCCCATTCGGACGTTGTGAAGGCTGTGGCCCGGGAGTGCGAGCTGCTGCTCGTCGACCTGAAACTGATGGACACCGAGAAGCACCGGCGCTACACGGGCGTCGGCAACGAGCTTATCCTGCAGAACATCCGCCTCATTGCCGAGGCCGGCCACCCCTTCCAAATACGCATCCCCCTCATCGAGGGCATCAACGCCGACGAGCAGAACATCGAGCAGACCGCCCGCTTCCTCAATACGCTCCCCCCTCCATATGGGGGAGGGGCTGGGGGTGGGGCCATCAACCTCCTACCCTACCACGACGTAGGCAAGGACAAGCACCTGCGCATGGGCAGCCGCTACAACCCACAGGGCTACCCCATGTCCACCCCGACAGAGGAAAGCCTGCAGCGTTGCCGGCAACAGTTAGAAGCATACGGCCTGCACGTAGTCATTGGCGGCTAAAACCTTTTAGGCAGTATCAGTTAAAACAAAAATAGAATTATGCATGTAAGTAAGACTGTGAACCAACGATTGGAAGACCTCCGCGAGGTGATGCGGCGCGAACACCTGGCCGCGTTCATATTTCCCAGTACCGACCCGCATCAGGGCGAATACATTCCCGACCACTGGAAGGGCCGTGAGTTTATATCGGGCTTCAACGGGTCGGCAGGCACGGCCGTGGTCACCATGACCAGCGCCGCCCTGTGGACTGACAGCCGCTATTTCCTGGCTGCCGAGCAGCAGCTGAAGGACACCGGGTTCCAGCTGATGAAGCTGAAGATTGAGGGCACGCCGACCATCGCCCAGTGGCTCAACAGTGAGATTGCGGCTGGCGGTTCCCCCGCCAGCACCGAGGTCGGCATCGACGGCTGGTGCTCGTCGGCCAACAGCGTAAAGGAGCTGATGGCCGACCTGCGGAAGGAGGGCGGACTGACGCTGCGCACCAATCTGGACCCGCTGAAGACGATATGGAGCGACCGTCCGGCCATTCCCGAGAATCCCGTGGAGATTTTCCCGATGAAGTATGCCGGCGAGAGCACCCGCGACAAGATTGCCCGCATACGGAAGGCCCTGCGCGAACGCCATGCTGACGGCATGCTGATGTCGGCTCTCGACGACATAGCCTGGACGCTGAACCTCAGGGGCACGGACGTTCACTGCAACCCGGTATTCGTGGCCTACCTGCTGATTTCGTCGAATGACGTCACTATATATATAAATAAGGTGAAGCTGACGCCCGAGGTGTCGGCCTATCTGCAGCAGGAGGGCATCAAGGTGGATGACTACCAGAACGTCACCCACGGACTGAAGGAATACTTCGAGTACAACATCCTGCTCGACCCCGACGAGGTGAACTATGCGCTCTACAGGACGGTTAGCCGCGAGAAGGTGGAGGAGGAGTCGCCCGTGAAGCGGATGAAGACCGTGAAGAACGCCACCGAGATAGCGGGTTTTAGGTCGGCGATGCTGAAAGACGGCATCGCCATGGTGAAGTTCCTGAAGTGGCTGGATGAGGCCTGTGGGCAGAATGGGCATCAGGAGACGGAGATTTCCATCGACCGCAAGCTGACGGGACTGCGCGCAGAGCAGCCGCTCTACCGCGACATCTCGTTCGACACCATTGCGGGCTACGGCGCACATGCCGCCATCGTACACTACGAGGCGACGCCCGAGACCGACATTCCCCTGGAGCCTCACGGACTGCTGCTGCTCGACAGCGGCGCGCAGTACTTAGACGGCACGACCGACATCACCCGCACCATTGCCCTCGGCCCGCTGACCGACGAGGAGAAGAAAATCTATACGCTGGTGCTGAAAGGTCACATACAGATAGAGTTGTGCAAATTCCCCAGCGGGGCCAGCGGCACGCAGATTGACATTCTGGCCCGCAAGGACATGTGGCGCGAGGGACTGAACTACCTGCACGGCACGGGACACGGCGTGGGCACCTACCTGAACGTCCACGAAGGGCCTCACCAGTTCCGTATGGAGTGGAAGCCCGCTCCGCTCGTCGAGGGCATGACCATCACCGACGAGCCGGGCATCTATCTGGCCGGCCACTGCGGTGCCCGCACGGAGAACACGCTGCTCATCACGGCCTACAAGGAGACGGAGTTCGGACGTTTCCTGCAGTTCGAGCCGTTGACGCTCTGTCCTATCGACAAGCGCCCCATCATCCGCGAGCGTATGCTGCAAGAGGAAATCGACTGGCTGAACGAATACCACCAGACGGTGTTCGACCGGCTGTCGCCACACTTGGACGATGAGGAAAGGGAATGGCTGCGCGAGGCATGTGCAGCTTTGTAGAATGAATCAGATTTCCTCCAAGGCGTAGTACTGATAGTCACGGACTATGCGGCGTAGGAAGGATTCATCACTTGGTTCCCGGCGGGTAACGCTCAGTAGCTGCTGCACCTTCAGCGACAGCTGGGTGATGCGTTCCGGCTGGTTGGTGTCGAGCGTGCGGGCGATGATGTCGACCTGCTCCAACGAGAGGTCAGAGGCCTGCGGATAGGAGGGCCGGTAGCCCTCGGTCAGGTAGTCGTACTCATCAAGGCTTACTTGTATCTTGGAATAGCTGCGCAACTTCACCACCAGCGTGCCCGCTGCCATATCGCCCAACCGCTGGTTGTTACGGTTAAGAATCATCACCAGCACACCAATGCAGCCCAACGTGGGGCCGTCGACAATCATCAGCATCCAGCGCAGCAAGTAGGCCGCAAGCGAGGGCAGGGAACCGTCGGCCATGATGACACGCAGTTTGACGAGCCACTTGCCAAGGGTCTGACCACCCGTCAGCATCTCGCACAGCGGGCAATAGAACAGCGTGGGCAGTATCACGATGAATATAATCTGCAAAGAGCCTGTGAGCCGGGGACCGAGATAGGCCCACGCAGCAACATAAGCCGCCTGCACCACCCAGTCGATGATTTGGGCCAGCATGCGCTCGCCGACACTGGCCGGCGTCTGCTTAATGCGCACATATTGTCCGGTGACGATGCTCTTTTCAGCCATAACAGATGCAAAGGTACGAAATAATTCATAATTAACAACTCATATTTCTATTTTATTTCGTACCTTTGCACGGAATTATGAAGGAAGTGACGTTTATCAGGCAAAATATCTCGAAGTGGCGGGGTGCGGAGTTGGTAGTGGAGACCATCGGCGACACTGATGCCACCGAACTGGCTGACACCTACATTGACGTGACAAGCGACCTGGCTTTCGCCCAGACGCACTATCCTGAGTCGAAAATCACCCGCTACCTGAACAACCTCGCGTCGGCCCTGCACAATGAGATATTCCGTTCGCACCGTTACCGATGGTCCCGGCTGCTGACATACTGGACACAGGACGTACCACTGACCATGTGGGAGGCACGGCGCGAATTGCTGCTGTCGTTCATTGTCTTTACCGCCAGCGTCTTCATAGGCTTCCTGTCGCAGCTGATCGACCCAGAGTTCTGCCGCATTATCTTAGGCGACCGATATGTGGACATGACGCTGCAGAACATTGCCTCGGGCGAACCGATGGCCGTCTATAGCGGTAATTCTGAGGGCACGATGTTCGGCAGCATCACCATGAACAATGTCATGGTGTCGTTCGTTACCTTCGCCCTGGGCATCTTCACCAGTTTGGGAACGGGCTTCAAACTGTTCCAGAACGGCGTGATGCTCGGTTCGTTCCAGACGTTCTTCGCCCAGCACGAACTGCTGTGGGAGTCGGCTTTGGCAGTCTGGCTGCACGGCACATTGGAGATTTCCGCCATTATCGTGGCTGGAGCCGCCGGCATGGCAATGGGCAACGGCTGGTTGTTCCCAGGCACCTATCCGCGGATTACATCATTCCGTCGCGGGGCACGGCGGGGGCTGCGCATCGTGGTAGGCACGGTGCCGGTATTCATCGTGGCAGGCTTCATCGAAAGCTTCTTTACCCGGCATACGGAGTGGCCCGACCTGCTGAGGCTGAGCATCATCCTCGGTTCGTTAGCATTTGTCATCTATTATTATATTGTATTACCCAAAAAGAGAAACCATGAATCCAGAAAAGCCATTGATTAAGCTCTACCGAACACGCACGTTCGGAGAGAAGATGTCTGACACGTTCGACTTCGTGCGCGAGAACTGGCGCCCGATGCTGAAGTACATTACCTACCTGCTGTTGCCGGTTGCGCTGGTATCGACTGTCGCTATGGACAACTTTATGACGAGCCAAATGTCGTTAACCTCCACCATAGGCCAAGGCGACATGGATGCCGTTTTACCTTGGCTATTATCGATGGGCGTTACGATGCTGTTCTACTTTGTAGATATTGTGCTGGGTAACGCTCTGACCTACACCATGATGCAGCTCTATGAACAGCGTCAGGAGCGGCTACAGGGCATTACGTTTGCCGAGCTGAGTCCGGGCTTTTGGCAGAAGTGCGGGCGGCAACTGGTGCTGCTGGTTACTGGCTTTGTGCTACTGATAGTGGTAGGCATAATTGCCAGCCCGTCGGTACTCTTGGGGCCTGCTGTTGTGATTCTCGTAGCCATCTTGCTGTTCATAGCCCTGCCACTCATCTTTTTGGTTCAGCCCATTTACCTGTTTGAGAAGATAAGTGTTGTCAAGGCCTACGCGAAGTCAGTCCGTTTGGGCTGGAAGACGTGGGCTGGTGTTGTAGCCGTTATCACCGTACTCTACATCATTGTATCCATCGTGCAAGGAGTAGTGTCGACGCCCTGGTACATTATGGTCATGCTGAAGAATGTCCTCGTGACCCAAAACTCCGAGCCCGCCTTCATGTCGTCGTTCGGCTATACGGCCATTCAGTATGTGCTGGGTGTCATCTCCAATTTCTTCGGCAGTCTCCTAATGACACTACCCTCCATTGGTTTGGCCTATCAGTACGGACACGCCTGCGACAAGGTGGACGGTGTGGGCGTAGACCGCGACATCGAGAACTTTGAGACGTTGAACATTGAGTGATACTCTTGTCATAGACAGTGTGCAGATTGCCCGGTGGCAGGCGCAGAACGACTTCGACTACAACCGCGAGTTGGTCGGAGGTGGTATGACGTTTACCCAGTGGCTGACGATGCAACTGAACGAACTGTTGGACAGTCTCTTCGGACAGGCATGGGACAGCAAGTACACGTGGTGGCTGCTGAGTGCCATCGGTGTGGTGGTCGTTGGCGTGGTGGGCTGGTACCTCTGGCGCTATCACCCTGGCCTTTTCATGTGGCAGGAGCAGAAGCAAGAGGCATGTGAGGATACAGAAGACACTATCTATGGCATTGACTTTGACGCCGTCATCAGCAAAGCGCTCGGCCGCGAGGACTACCGTGAGGCCGTCCGCATGGTCTACCTGCGGACGCTGAAGGTACTGAGCGACGGCGGTCAGATAGACTGGCAACCCTACAAGACCCCCTCACAGTACGTCCGCGAACTTTCCACATCCAGCCAGCTGAGCAGTGGCGCTGCCACTGCCAACCCCGCAGTATTCCGAAGGCTCACCACCCACTTCCTGCGTGTCCGCTACGGCAATTTCCCTGCCACCCGCGAACTTTACGACGAGGTGGAGAATTTAGGAAAGGAGGTAGTTCATGAACCGTAAATTCTGGCTGTTCCTCTTTGCTCTGTTGGTGCTGATGCTCGCCCTGGAATATCAGATGCCGCGCCGTTTCCAATGGGAGCCAACGTTTGCCCATGCCGACCGCCAGCCCTTTGGCTGCTATGTATTCGACAGTATTATCTCTCAGGAGATGCCCCACGGCTACACCGTCTGCCGCAAGTCATTGTCGCAGTTGGCCTTGCAGTACACCACACCGCGCTCCATCGTCATCCTGGGTTCAGGCTATCAGCATGAGGATGTCAATGTGGACACCTTGCTCGCTTTGGCACAGAGGGGCTGGCGCATCCTGTATGCTAATTCTTATTTTAGCCACGAACTATGCGATACGCTGCACATATACTGCAACTCACATAACTATTTCTCGCTTCAGAACTTCATGAGAGAGAGTCAGCAGCGCGACACCATCTTTTGGACGGGCGATACACTACATTACCAGCCAGCCACCTACTTCGTCTATCCCCTGCTATTCAATGCCTGCCTCTTAGACAGTATCGGCTCGGAGACTTTGGCGAAAATACATGACTGGGAGACTTTGGAATTTACAGAAGAACACGTCAGCAAAGACAGCCCTTTAATGCAGAAAGATTCGAGGACGGTGCGGGTGCCCGACATCGTGGCTCTCAGCTATCCCTTTGGCAAGGGCGAGATAATCTTTGTCACCACACCGCTGCTGATGACGAACTACGGCATACTCGACTGTCCCGCCTACGTCCACCGCCTGATGAACCGTCTGAAAGACCTGCCCGTAGTGCGCACAGAGGCTTACATGCCCAACTACAACACATCGGAAAGTTCACCTTTCCGTGAATTTCTGAAACGACCACCCCTCCGCTGGGCGCTCTATCTCGTACTGCTTGGTGTAGTGCTGCTGATGGGCTTCAACGCCCGCCGCCGCCAACGCGCCATCCCCGTAGAAGCTCCACCACGCAACTACCAGCTGGACTTCGTACGCCATATAGGCACCCTGCAATACTTGAAACAAAAACAGAACAGAATATGGAAGAGAACAACGAAAGAAGAAGAGTAGACCTGACAGCCTTTGCCGAGAAGGTGAAAACACTACGCGAGGCCATCGCGGAAGTCATCGTCGGTCAAAATGAGAACGTAGAACTACTACTGACAGCCATTCTTGCCGGAGGCCATGTGCTGATAGAGGGGGTGCCCGGCGTAGCCAAGACGCTGCTGGCCAAACTCGTAGCGCGGCTTATCGACGCCAAGTTCAGCCGTGTGCAGTTCACGCCCGACCTCATGCCCAGCGACGTGTTGGGAACCAGCGTGTTCAACATGAAGACGCAGGAGTTCCAGTTTCATGCCGGCCCCGTCTTTGCCGATGTGGTACTGGTCGACGAGGTGAACCGTGCCCCAGCCAAGACGCAGGCCGCCCTTTTTGAGGTGATGGAGGAACGGCAGGCCACCATCGATGGAACAACACACCCCATGTCGCCACTCTACACCATCCTGGCCACCCAGAACCCCGTGGAGCAGGAGGGTACGTACAAGCTTCCCGAAGCACAGACCGACCGTTTCTTAATGAAACTCACTATAGACTACCCTTCGGCCGAGGAGGAACTGCGCATCTTACAGCGCCACCATGAGAACGCAGCCTTCACCGACCTAAGCCGTGTGCAGCCCGTCATCACCAAGGATGAGCTGTTGCAGTTGCGCATGCTGCTATCAGAGGTCTATGCCGAGACATCATTGCTACAGTATGTGGTTGACATCGTGCAGCAGACGCGCAAAAGCCGTGTTGTCTACCTCGGTGCCTCGCCCCGTGCCTCAGTATCAATCCTGCAGTCGGCCAAGGCATACGCCTTACTGCAAGGTCGCGATTTCTTGACACCTGATGACGTGAAGGCTGTAGTTCCTGCGGTGCTGCAGCACCGCCTCGTGCTCACGGCCGAGGCTGAGATGGAAGGCTACACTCCCCAAAAGGTCGCCCTCCGTCTGCTCGACAAAGTAGAAGTTCCCAAATAAAAACTCCTGTTTGTTGCGACTGAGTCGCAACTACAAAAACCGAAGAAGATGTTTCTAAGACGCCGCTTCTACCTCTTGCTACTCGCCGTTGCCCTCATTACGGGTACCGGATTCGGATTCGCCCCACTCTACACAGTTGGGCAGTTGCTTACGTTGGCTCTGTTCCTGGCTACCATTGCCGACATCATTCTGCTGTGGCACAAGCGGGCCATCACAGCGGAGCGACGACTAAGCACCCGTTTCAGTAACGGCGACGACAATCCTGTCACTATCATCGTAGAAAGCACTTACCCATTCTCCGTCCGCGCCGAAGTCATTGACGAACTCCCCTTCCAGTTCCAATGTCGCGACTATACTCCACAAATCTCAATCCTCCGCTCTGATCGCTTGCAAGGCAAGAAATCCCAATCCACAAATCATCGCACCCTCCGCCCTACCCGCCGCGGTGTCTACTCTTTCGGTCGTATGCTCGTATTCGTTTCCACCCGCCTCGGCCTTGTCGAGCGACGCTACGCCTGTGCCGGACCTTGCGACGTCAGCGTCTACCCTTCATACCAGAAACTACACCAGTATGAACTGATGGCCATCAGCCGGAATCTGCAGGAGCCGGGTATCAAGCGCATCCGCCGCATTGGCCACAACACGGAGTTCGAACATATTCGCGACTATCTCAAGGGTGACGACTACCGAACCATCAACTGGAGAGCCACCGCACGACTCAGTCGTCCGATGGTGAACGTCTATCAGGATGAGCGTTCGCAACAGGTCTTCTCTATCGTCGATAAGGGGCGTGTCATGCAACAGGCTTTTGAGGGCATGACATTGCTCGACTATGCCATCAATGCCTCGCTGGCACTCAGCTACGTAGCTATGCGCAAAGAAGACCGTGCAGGACTCATCACCTTTGCCGACAGCGTAGGAACTTTCGTCGCTGCTGACCGCCGTTCAGGCCATATCAACAAACTCATGGAAACGCTCTATGCCGAGCAGACGGATTTTGGCGAGACCGATTTCTCTGCACTTTCTGTTGCTGTCGGCCGCCACATCAACAAGCACTCCCTGCTGATACTCTACACCAATTTCATGGGGCTTGTGTCCCTACAACGGCAATTGCCGTTCTTGCAGCAGATAGCCCGGCGTCACCGCCTGCTCGTCGTCTTTTTCGAAGATGTTGAACTCCTGCAATTCATGGCTACTCCTGCCGCCACCAAGGAGGAAGTCTGTCAGCATGAAGTAGCAGAGAAATTTGCAGCCGAAAAGCAACTCATCAGTGCAACCCTCCGACAATACGGCATCCTCTCGCTCCTCACCATCCCACAAGACCTTTCAGTCGGTGTCATCAACCGTTATCTTGCCATCAGAAGCCTGTAAGCCTTTAGCAACCATATTTGTGCTTGCGCTTAGGATTCATCGGAAACCAGCCTTTCTCTACACGCTTCTTCTGTGAGAAGAGTTCGCCAATGCCCCATAGGGCAGAGGCTCCAAAGACACCGAGAAACGACGATAGATAAATGTTGGCAATGAATAATGCAGAAACGCAGCAAAGGATTCCAACAAGCAAGTAGATAATCCAAGGACGGGTGCCCCAGTAATATTCCGTCTTGATGACGATGGGATGCCATATACCGATGGTAATAAAGGTCATAATGGCAATGGTAATACCTGTGAAGTACATAATACACTCTTTTAACTGGTGTGCAAAGTTAGCAAATAATTCTGGGAAAAGAGACATGAAGCAGCAAAAAAATGAATATGATTGTTACAGAAGAGGGGGAAAGATCTCATGCAAAAAACTTCGTGCTTAGCAAATTTGCAGGGTTTTTCAATAAAATTTAGTGAAAGATTTGCTTGGTTCGTAAAAAAGTTGTAACTTTGCACCCGCTTTTTGTGGCCCTTGGCCCGTAGCACTAAGTTTAACAATTAAAATAATTAAAGCAAAACAAAATGATTATTGTACCAGTAAAAGAAGGCGAGAACATCGAGAAGGCTCTCAAGAAGTTTAAGAGAAAGTTCGAAAAGACAGGTGTCGTGAAGGAATTGCGTCGTCGTCAGCAGTTCGACAAACCGTCTGTTCTGAAGCGCCTGAAGATGGAGCACGCCATTTACGTACAGCAGCTCCGCACGAACGAGGAATAAAAAAAGTTCCTCAAAAATTTGGTGGATTGAATATTTTTCCGTAAATTCGTTGCCGAAAATCGCAAACTAATAACAACTTTTGCGAAGTATACTCCGTAAACAGCCGAATGTGAGCGATTTATATAAATCTAAAAGGTGACGTTTATGATGATCGACCAGTTCCTGAATTACCTGCGCTACGAGCGGAACAGAAGTCTTCGCACGGTGCAGTTGTACGAGAAGAGTCTTCGTGATTTCGAAACGTACTTTCAGGGAATGGACGATTGTCTTTCGTTGCAGACGGTCGATGCTGATGTAATCAGAGGCTGGATGGAACACTTGATGGACGAGGGCAAGAAGGCCACAACGGTCTGCTTGAGTTTGAGTGCTGTCCGAACGTTTTACCGTTATGCTTTGTCACGTCATATCGTAGAAAAGGATCCTGCCCATGGCATAAACGGGCCCAAGAAGCCGAAACCGCTGCCGCAATTCGTACGGGAAGCTGAGATGGACCACCTGTTTAAACTGCTGGACGAAGATGAGCTCTATAATTATAATAAGGTACGCGCACGAACAATATTATTATTATTCTACGAGACGGGCATCCGCTTGGCAGAGTTAGTCGGGTTAAATGACGAAGACGTCGATTTCGCGGCTATGCAGCTGAAGGTGACCGGCAAGCGCGACAAACAGCGCATCGTCCCTTTCGGTGAGGAACTTGCGCAGATGTTGACAGACTACATAACACTGCGCGACAACGAGGTGAACAGACAGTCACCTGCATTGTTCCTCAATGGAAAGGGAGCACGGATAACCAGAGGTCAGGTGCAGAATCTGGTACGGAAACACCTCTCAGAGGTAACGACGCTGAAGAAGAAATCGCCACATGTGCTGCGACACAGCTTTGCAACGGCGATGCTAAACAATGGCGCAGGATTGGAAAGCGTAAAAAAACTGTTGGGGCATGAAAGCTTAGAAACGACAGAAATCTATACGCATACCACGTTCGAGCAACTAAAACGAATTTACAACGAGGCCCATCCAAGGGCATAACCTTATTTAATAACTATTTAAAAATAGGAGGTATCTATGGAAATTAAGATTCAGTCGATTCATTTCGACGCCACCGAGAAGTTAGAGGCGTTCATCGAAAAGAAGGTCGCCAAGTTGGAAAAATCATTTGAAGACATACAGAAAGTAGAGGTGCAATTGAAAGTAGTGAAGCCTGCAACTGCCCAGAACAAGGAAGCAAGCTTGTCTGTAGCCGTTCCTGGAAACACATTATTCGTAGAGAAGACGAGCGACACTTTTGAGGAGAGTATTGACTCTTGTGTCGACTCAATGAGGGCTCAACTACAGAAATTCAAAGAAAAATTGAGAAATCATTAAAAAAAACTGCGAAAAGTTTTGGTAATTCAAAAATAA
>Ga0310697_10002859_pt1 | contig 17903 bp, 16 predicted proteins | sample 172DNAGHGlowgp2_FD_203883 | JGI IMG/M metagenome (GOLD analysis project Ga0310697, IMG submission 203883) | Sheep rumen microbial communities from Palmerston North, Manawatu-Wanganui, New Zealand - 1728 DNA GHGlow gp2 (v2) (version 2) | ecosystem: Host-associated > Mammals > Digestive system >... | reverse complement strand
TTTTGTATTTTTGCAGTTTAAATGCACGAGGTAATGGAATTGCTAATCGGCATATTATGTGGTGCAGCGCTGTCTCTGTTCTTCAGTTTCGGCCCGGCTTTCTTTTCCCTGATCCAGAACAGCATAAACTATGGGTTCCGCAAGGGCGTTGCCTTCGTGATCGGCATTGCCGCAAGCGATGTGATGATTGTGTTCCTGATGCTTACGGTACTGAAAAACATGGACATGTCGGCCACATTGCACAATGTGTACGTGGCCACCATCGGAGCCATTGCCATTGCCGGATTTGGCATCTACACCTTTCGAAGGAAAGCCCTGACGGCCAATGTCGAGGGAAGCGGACAAAAGAGATTCCGGGCAGAAGAGAATGTGCGCGGACGGCAGATGATGCTGCATGGATTCTTGCTGAACAGCATCAACCCGACAATCTGGATATGGTGGGTGACGATCATCACGTTCCTGTCGGCAGAGATGGACCTTTCGAGCACAGAAAGATATACTTTTTTTGCCGGCCTCTTGCTGGCCAACATGAGTGTGGACATCCTGAAATGCCGCCTCTCGTCGATGATGCAGAGTTGGTTCACGGCAAAGGTGCTCAATGTATTCAACAAAGTGACGGGAACGATACTGATAGGTATCGCCATCTATATTTTTGTCTCGATGATCCTGTATCAGACCAACGACGACATTCGCCAAAAACGGCAGGAGAGCGAGGCGCAAGGCACCCGCATCATTCAAACCCTACATGACCACATGAACAGGGATTCGTCCAGCACCAAAAGAGCTGACGACACACTTTATCTGGAGTAGAATATCCGCTTGGGTTTCAGTCCAGGCGACGCAACCACATAGACGCCTGTGGCATTCAACTCCACGGGTTGCACTTTGGTGGCACAGTTGATTGTGGCGCAAGGACGTCCGACGATATCATAGACACCGATGCTCTTGCCAGCAAGACCGCTGACCACTATGCCACCCGGCTGCAGCGTCACATCCCATCCGTTGACAATCACATCATCCACTGCCACCTCAGGGCCTGGACCGGGACCGGGGCCAGGACCGGGACCTGGCTCGGTTGAGTCGCAAGGGGCCTCAACCATATTGAAGGCATTCCATGCGGAGGCACTATATTGGCTCATCAAATTGCAGGGAACTTGTACGGTAAGACCATAGACATGTTCCATTGCATCCGCAGCCAAGGTGGGAGGCATCGTGGCATGAAGACGCACCGTGTCAAGGTTTTCAGAGTCGGAAAAAGCCAATCCTCCTACAAAGCGGAGAGTCGACGGCAAATCAACAACCAACATATTGATTCGGTAGTAGAAAGCCGTTCCACCAATGCCAAGAACCCCCTCGGGGACAACCACTTCTGGGCCCACATTGGCGCGGGTTTCGACCAGATAGTTGTCAATCACAAGCAGACCTTCACTCCAATTATTACTGTCGGCCCAATATGCCGTGCCATAGAAAGCCTGCGCATTTATCCGCGTCAACGTCGAGGGCAACTCGATGGTATCGAGCGCGGTGCAGTTGCGGAAAGCCAACTGTCCGATAGTGGTAAGCCCTTCGGGCAATGTGATGCGCGTCAGTCCGCTATTATTGTTGAAAGCGCGCAGCTTGATTTCGGTCACCTGATAGGTCTGTTCTCCATCCGACACAGTTGCGGGAATCTGTAGCCACCCGAGCGGCTCGGAGGGATTGTCCCAATGGGCACCGGCCACAGACACGGTGGTGGCCGACAGAACCGAATATTCGACCGTCTGGCCCGTAGGGGCGACAGCGGTGAAAGCAAATGTCCTCGCCACGGTGGTGGCGAGGAGCACTGCTATAATGATCGTTTTTTTCATAATCATTAATAATAAAGGTGGAAAGCCTAAAGATGAAGGCGGTTACGCTTCGCGCGCTGCAAGAAGCAGTTCCATCATCTTGATAGCCGACTGGCTGACAGGCGTTCCCGGGCCGAAAATGGCAGCCACTCCGGCATTGAAGAGGAATTCATAGTCCTGCGGAGGAATAACGCCACCCGCCACAACCATGATATCCTCTCGGCCAAGCTTTTTGAGTTCCTCAATCACTTGAGGAAGAAGCGTCTTGTGTCCGGCAGCCAACGAACTGGCACCAAAGATATGCACATCGTTCTCCACAGCCTGCTTGGCAGCCTCGGCCGGGGTCTGGAACAGCGGGCCCATATCGACATCGAAGCCCATGTCGGCATAGCCGGTGGCCACCACCTTGGCGCCACGGTCATGTCCGTCCTGACCCATCTTGGCCACCATGATACGGGGACGGCGGCCTTCGAGTTTGGCAAATTTGTCGGTGAGTTCCTGCGCTTTCTTGAAATCGGCGCTCTCTTTGGTTTGACTGCTGTACACGTTGCTGATAAGATTGATTTTAGCCTTGTAGCGGCCATAGACTTTTTCAAGGGCATAGCTGATTTCGCCCAGCGAAGCGCGCTTGCGGGCGGCATCGATACTCAGGTCGAGCAGGTTGCCTTTGCCTGTGCGGGCGCATTCGGTGAGGGCATTCAGAGCGGCCTCGACGGCACTGTTGTCACGCTCGGCACGCAACTTTTTCAGACGCTCGATCTGGGCATTGCGGACGGCCGTGTTGTCGATCTCCAGTGTCTCGATGGGGTCCTCATGGTCAAGGCGGTACTTATTGATACCTACGATGGTGTCGACATTCGAATCGATGCGGCTCTGCTTGCGGGCCGAAGCCTCTTCGATACGCATCTTGGGCACTCCGCTCTCGATGGCCTTGGCCATACCACCCAGTTTTTCCACTTCCTGGATGTGGGCCCAGGCACGGTGGGCGATCTCATGGGTGAGAGTCTCTACATAATAGCTGCCGGCCCAGGGATCGACAACGCGGCAGATATTGGTCTCCTCCTGGAGGTAGATCTGCGTGTTGCGGGCGATACGGGCGCTGAAATCGGTAGGCAGGGCAATGGCCTCGTCGAGGGCATTGGTGTGAAGGCTCTGAGTGTGTCCCAAAGCAGCGCCCATAGCCTCGATACACGTGCGGGCCACATTGTTGAAAGGATCCTGCTCGGTGAGGCTCCAACCCGAAGTCTGCGTGTGGGTACGCAGTGCCAGCGACTTGGGGTTCTTGGGATCGAACTGCTTGACGATCTTGGCCCACAGCATACGGGCGGCGCGCATCTTGGCGATCTCCATGAAGTGGTTCATGCCCGAACCCCAGAAGAAGCTCAGACGCGGTGCAAAATCGTCCACGCTCATACCCGCCTTGACACCGGCACGCAGGTACTCCAATCCGTCGGCCAGCGTGTAGGCCAGCTCAATGTCGGCCGAAGCTCCGGCTTCCTGCATGTGGTAGCCCGAAATACTGATGCTGTTGAACTTGGGCATGTGCTTCGAGGTGTACTCGAAGATGTCGGCGATGATTTTCATCGACGGCAGCGGGGGATAAATATAAGTGTTGCGCACCATGAACTCCTTCAGGATGTCGTTCTGGATGGTGCCCTGCAGCTGCTCCTGCGGCACGCCCTGCTCTTCAGCGGCGATGATATAGAAAGCCAGAATGGGCAGCACGGCACCATTCATGGTCATCGAAACCGACATCTTTCCAAGGTCGATCTGGTCGAACAGTATCTTCATGTCGAGGATGCTGTCGATAGCCACACCCGCCTTTCCGACGTCACCCACCACGCGTTCGTGGTCGGAGTCGTAGCCACGATGCGTGGCCAGGTCGAAAGCGCAGCTCAAACCCTTCTGTCCGGCGGCAATGTTGCGACGGTAGAAAGCGTTGCTCTCTTCTGCCGTGGAGAAACCGGCATACTGGCGAATGGTCCACGGACGCATCACATACATGGTCGAATACGGTCCACGGAGGAAGGGGGCAATACCGGCAGCATAATTCAAGTGCTCCATGCCCTCGAGGTCTTTCATGCCATAAACGGGCTTCACGTCGATCTGCTCGGGCGTGGTCCAATTCTTTTCAATATGATTCTGTTTTTCCCAATCGGTGAAAGATTGATGCTTTCCATCGTCCTTCCGGATGTCGATTTTTGAAAAGTCTGGTCTCATTATCAATACTTTATATTATAATCATTCATTAACTTCAAATTGCAAATATAATAAAATTATCTAACACCGCCAACTTTTTTCCTCTTGCATCGCCTCATTGGACTCTAAATTATGGATGCCCAACGCTCAACAAGGTCCCTCGCCGAGCGCAGCCACAAGTCGTGGAAAACGCTTTCTGGGCGTCGGAAAATGACATGCTGCGCTAGCCCTAAAATGGCAAAATATCACATCCACAGAAAAATAAATTTGCAGGATCCAATGATTGTTCGTATCTTTGCACCATGAAAAAAATATTATTTGTATGTCACGGCAACATCTGCCGCAGCCCGATGGCCGAGTTTATTATGAAGAGAATTGCCCGTCGAGCAGGTAAAGAAGAAGAGTATGAGATAGCCTCGTCGGCCACCAGCAGCGAGGAACTGGGCAACCCCGTCTACCCCATGGCTCGCCAGGCGCTTGCCGAGCACGGCATTGGTTGTCCCGGCAAGGTCGCTGTGCTCACCATACCGGGCGATTACGCCTACTACGACATGATTATCGGCATGGACAGCGAGAACATGTCCGAAATGATGCGTCTATTCGACGGTGACCCCGACAGCAAACTGTCGCTCCTGCTCGACCACACCCCCGAATCGGACACCAAACACCACAACCGCGACATCGCCGACCCGTGGTACACACGCAACTTCCGCGTGGCATGGGACGACATCTTCGCCGGATGCTCGGCACTGTTTGAAAAACTTGAATCCCAGGCAGAGCCCACCCCTGCTGAATGAACGACGACCCCATCTCTTTTGAGCAAGTCGAGGCCCTCGGCATCTCGAGGCAAGCCTACGACGAAGTGCTCGACATCGTCGGCCACATTCCCTCCATCGACCAACTGTCGACGCTGCTTGCCATGTGGCAGGCCAGCGGCACCGACAAAAGCCTCTACGGATGGCTGCGCGGACAGCAACATGCCGTGGAACGCGACGAATATCTCTACTCCAGCCAAGCTCCCGGCGTGCCCGAGCCCCGCATCAAGGAATGCCTCGACATCGCCAGACAGATATGCCGCGACATCGCCGTCCTCCCCCACCCCGCCCCCTTGCCCACGGGCACGCTGCTCTACATGGTGGGCAACATCAGCGGCGAGCTGGCCGGCAGCGAATATGCCAGAAAATGCCTGCACCTGGTGGACAGCGCCATGGCCACCGGTGGACATGATGAAGACTGTGCCTATATCGAAATGATTCTGCAGGCGCTGCACAGCAGCATGATGGTGAAGCAGCACGTGGCAGTAGCCGCCGGCGGGATATTCATGGCAGCCCTTGCCTCCACAGCACCACACGGCTTCGACATACTGGTGCCGCGCGAAGTGCGCCTCGACGCCTTCCTGTTCGGCGAAGAGGCCGGCCGCTATATCGCTGCCATCGACGAGGCTAGCGACGACGCCTTCCTGCTCAAACTGGGTGAGGCCCGTCTCAACTGCTGTTTTTTGGGTCGCGTCACCAAAGGACGCATCGTGGTCGACGGCTACGACTTCGGTCCTACTCGACGCTTCCTTCCTCCACAGGAGCAGGAGCCTTTGCCTTCAGCTTGAACACATAGCGCCGCGAATTCTGGTCCACGGCGTAAAGCTCGTTGCCATGACGGGTGCAGGTCACTGTCAGCGTGTTCTCGTCGGCATCATGTATGGTGCCGTTGCCGGTGTCGCCGTTCATCGTGACATGCCCCCACACTTTCCCCTGTGCGCCATACGTTTCGACATACATCGTCTCGGGCTCCGCCTTGACCGGGGCTGGACGCACCACACGCGGACGCTGCGGCGCCGGGCGCGACGTGACGGGCCTCGGCTGGAACCCGGTGCGCTCCTCGGCAGGAGCCGGCTCGGAATCGTCGGCGATATAGGTCAAAGTGTCCGGCACGACCTCATCGCCCGCAAGGGTTTCCTGACGATTGTTGCAAGCCGTCAGCAGCAATGCCGTGGCAGCCGCCAGCATGAAATAATAACGTCTCATATAATTATATAGTTACAGTTTGTGAATCAATTCCATGTGCTCCACTCGAAGTCATGCTCGCAAGTGGCATCGGGCAACTGGGGGAAAAGGTCGCGGCCGATCAGCACCTCGAGGCTGTCGACGCTGACGGCATATTCGCGCGGACGACTGGTCTCGGGCTGGTTCTTCACCACAAAGCCCACAGCGTGATAGCCTGTACGATTCTGCACCAGCAGCGCCTTGAAGAAAGCGTCCGGCACGTGCACCCTGCCCTTGCCGATCGTGCGGGGCTCGCCCTCGCCGAACATGGGACCGCAGACAATGTACACCGACCCGTAGCGCTTGGCCACATTGCGTGCCAGCATCTCGATGCGGTTCCATGCTCCGGAATTCATCGACCGGTTCTGCGGACAGACATTGGTGAAGTAGAAACTCTCCTCCAGCGCCTGCGCCGACCATTTCATATCGGCACGCGGCGCCATATGGCCCTTGTCCCATCCCGAATTGCTGTAGTCCTCGCGACTGGCCTTGGGATTGGCCACGTCGGGATCGCGGCTGAAAGGATAACTGGTGTTCCATGTGCCGTCCACCTCGTCGGCCGTCAGCTCATAAGCCACCCAGTCGGGCACCAGCGTCCGGTGGTTGTACGAAGCCGTGTAGCCGATATGCGTGACAATATCCTCGCTGTCGTCACACTCAGGAATTTCCAGTCCGGGAATCACCACCTGCTCCTCAAGCGCCGAAAAAGCCGTCCGGTCGGGCCTGCGCGAGAAGCACCCGGCCATCACAATAGCGGACAACACGCTGACATATATCAATTTACGTCCATTCATCGCATTCAATATTTGAAGCAAATGTACAAAAAATATCCGAATATCTTCCAAACTGCCACAAAATAACCTCCACTCATCGCATCACCCTCCTCTGAAACACCACCCATCGGACCTGCCAGCCCACCGAAAAAACATCCCCTGTCCGCCCCGAAAACGTCATTCTCTAATCCACTGTCCCTCAATACCTTCTCCTTATCAACTCCTACCCATCTCCTTCCATAGTAGGAGATGGGTAGGAGTTGGGTAGGAGTTGATATGTGGAAATCAGGCAGTTGAGGTGTTCACTTCCGCTTGCCGGGATGGAAAATCGGGAGGAAAGCGGCGCACGAAGAATGTCAGGCATTGACAGACATCATTTTTTTGGGTCATGGACACTGAACTATCGGAAAAAAACGTTATCTTTGCATTTGGATCTGGATATCGGCGAGAGATATAAATAAGTATAAATGAACAAATAAGACAGCTATATGGCACTGAAAAGAGTGATGGTACTGACCGGCGGCGGCGACTGCCCTGGACTGAATGCCGTGATCCGCGGCATTGTGAAGCGTGCCGCACAGGCCGACGACTGGGAGGTCATCGGATGCGTGGAGTCGTTCAACGGTGTGTTGCGCGAACCGACCGAGATCATGATGCTCGACGAGAAGACTGTCGAGGGACTGCAGATACAAGGTGGCACCATACTTGGCACCACCAACAAGGGAGGCCCCTTTGCCTGGCCGGTGAAACAGGCCGACGGCAGCTGGACCACCGTGGACCGCAGCGATGAGATGCTTCGCAAGCTGCAGTACATGGGGGTCGACGCCGTGATCAACATCGGCGGCGACGGCAGCCAGCGCATCTCGCTGGGTTTGGCCAAGAAGGGCCTGAACATCGTGGGCGTGCCCAAGACCATCGACAACGACCTGTCGCTCACCGACTACACTTTCGGTTTCCAGACAGCTGTGCAGATCTGCACCGACGCCATTGACAAGCTGGTGACCACGGCGGCATCGCACAACCGTGTGTTCATCCTCGAGGTGATGGGTCGCGATGCCGGATGGATCGCCCTCCATTCGGCCATTGCCGGTGGGGCCGATGTGTGCCTGATTCCTGAGATTCCGTACGACATCGAGAAGGTGAAACAGAAGATCGAGCAGCGCTACAACAAGCGCCACGGCTATTGCATCATTGTGGTGGCCGAGGGCGCCATGCCAAAGGGTGGCACGGTGACCGGCACCGAGACCGGCGAAGTGGGCTACCAGCATGTGAAGTTGGGCGGCGTGGGCGAACAGCTGGCTGCCGACCTGAAGGCTGCCGGTGTGGAGCACGACATCCGCTACACCATCCTCGGACACCTGCAGCGCGGCGGCACTCCGATTGCCTTCGACCGCGTGCTGGCCACGGAATTCGGAGTCCGTGCCATGGAGTTTGTCATGGAAGGCCGTTTCGGCCAAATGGTGGCCTATCACCATCCCGATGTGGTGGGCATCCCGCTGGAGGAGGCCGTGCGCGAGCAGAACCTTGTGGCTCCCGACAGCCGGCTGGTGCACACCGCCAAAGGTGTGGGCATTGAATTTGGAGACTAACCCAACAAAACACCAACAATAATGAAAAAAGCATTACTCGTTCTCGCAATGACGGCCATCACATCTATGGCCAGCGCACAATGGTTCGATTTCTCGAACAACAGCCATCGCTACGGCATTGGACTGGAATTCGGTGCAGTAGGCACCAAAGGGATTGTCAACGACTACAACTTCCGCGACCTGGGCGGTGGCATCAGCTTCAATGTGTGGGGCTTCCACATCGACTACATCAAAGCAGGCCCCGAACACCGCTACGACAACCATGTGAGGGAGGTTCAGTGGGAAGACTCGGTGGCATACGCCCTCAATTTCGGCTACCAGATTCCGGTGCTGAGCTGGCTGCGAGTGATGCCGATGGTGGGCTACTGCCAGACCAACTACGGTCTGACCGATGCTTCAACAGTGAATGTCGAAGTCGACGAATCGTCGGCGAGCATGTATCACGACTATGATGTCACCCCGGGGTCACGCCGCCACTATTTCAACTATGGCGTGGGCCTGTTTGTGCAGCCCATCAAGTGGATCGACGTGTATGGCGTCTACAGCAAAAACGCCATCTTCGGAGGCATCAGCCTCAACCTTGGCGCATTCCTCGACAAAAGGAGCGAATAGCCTTTCGGCCATCCTTACAGCAAGGGTCCCCTGCCGCAACCGGGGACCCTTGTTCGTTTGAAAAAAACCATATTGGACGGTGAGTGGACAATTATGGACAATGCAGAAAAGATTTTTGCGGGATAAGAAAAATGTCGTATATTTGCAATTTACGAGTCGTGCGCAAAACACCACGCAAGTGGCGTATTGTCAGTGTCTTGTTGTGAAACAGAGCATAGTAAATACAATAATATGGAACCTAAACACATAAAATCAGCCCTTGTGTCGGTCTACTATAAAGACGGGCTTGAGGACATCGTTCGAGCACTCGACGCGCAAGGCGTCACGATTTACAGCACTGGAGGCACCTACAAGTTCATCCACGACCTTGGCATCGAGCCCATCGCAGTGGAGACCCTGACGGGATATCCCTCGATTCTCGGCGGCCGCGTGAAGACGCTGCATCCCAAGGTGTTCGGCGGTATACTGAGTCGTCGCGACATGTATAGCGACGGCGAGCAGCTGGCCGAATACGAGATCCCTGAGATCGACCTTGTGATTGTCGACCTCTACCCGTTCGAACAGACCGTTGCCAGCGGGGCCCCTGAACAGGACATCATCGAGAAGATCGACATCGGAGGCATCAGCCTGATCCGTGCTGCAGCCAAGAACTTCAACGATGTGGTGATAGTGCCTGCAGTGGACTACTACCGTGAGTTTCTCGACATCTACACCTCGCAGCAGGGCTGCACCACCCTCGAGCAGCGCCACCGCTTCGCCGCCTATGCTTTCAACGTCAGTTCGCACTACGACACAGCCATTTTCAACCACTTCAACGAAAATGAGCAGCTGCCGGTGTTCAAACAGAGCGTGACCAAAGGCGAGGTGCTCCGCTATGGCGAGAATCCCCACCAAAAAGGCACCTTCTTCGGCGACTTGTCGAGCTGTTTCGACAAGCTGAACGGCAAGGAGCTCAGCTATAACAATCTGGGTGATATCGATGCCGCCTGCGCGCTGATCGACGACTTCAACGGTCGCACGGCGTTCGCCATCCTGAAACACAACAACGCCTGCGGCACGGCCGTCAGGCCCACCCTGCTGGAAGCATGGAAAGACGCCTTGGCTGGCGACCCCGTCAGCGCATTCGGTGGCGTGCTGATTACCAACCAGAAAATCACCAAAGATGTGGCCGACGAAATGCACAAGATATTCTTCGAAGTGTGCATTGCGCCCGACTATGACGAGGATGCCCTCGAGGTGCTGCGCGGAAAGAAGAACCGCATCATCCTTCGCCGCAAAGCCTTCCGGATGGCCTCCCCGATGTTCCGCTCGGTGCTGAACGGTGTGCTGTCGCAGGACCGCGACACGGTGGTGCCGACAGCCGCCGACATGGCCAAGAGTGTCACCTCTACACCCATCACCCCCGAACAGGCCGAAGACCTGGCTTTCGCCACCATCATGGTGAAGCACACCAAAAGCAACGCCATTGTGCTTGCCAAAGGCAGCCAGCTGTATGCCTCAGGCACCGGCCAGACCAGTCGTGTCGACGCCCTGCGCCAGGCCATTGCCAAGGCCAAATCGTTCGGCTTCGACCTGCATGGTGCCGTGATGGCCAGTGATGCCTTCTTCCCGTTCCCCGACTGCGTCGAAATAGCCCACGAGGCCGGCATTGTGGCTGTGGCACACCCGGGCGGCTCGATACACGACCAAGACAGCATCGACTACTGCGAGCAGCACAAGATGGGTATGGTCATTACCGGAAAACGTCACTTTAAACACTAAAAAAAACCAAAGCAGAAAATGGGACTTCTTTCATTTTTCAACCGCGAAGTTGCAATGGACCTTGGCACAGCCAACTCCATTGTCATATATAATGATCAGGTGGTGATCGACGAGCCGTCGATTGTGGCCGTCGACCGCAAAAACAACAACAAGATTATGGCCGTCGGCAAAGAGGCCCAACGCATGGAGGGCAAGACAAAAGACCGCGACATTGACGTGGTACGCCCGTTGCGTGGTGGTGTCATCGCCGACTTCGAGATGGCGCAACACCTGATTCGCGAACTCATCGGCATGACCAATGTCAACCGTTCGATCCTGCCCCCGTCGCTGAAGATGGTAATCTGCATCCCCAGCGGCATCACCAACGTCGAAGAGCGTGCCGTGCGTGAAAGCGCCGAACAGGCCGGAGCCAAAGAGATCAGGATGATCCACGAGCCCATGGCCGCAGCCATCGGTATCGGCATCGACGTGCTGCAGCCTGAAGGACATATGGTGGTTGACATCGGAGGCGGCACCGCCGAGATTGCCGTCATCTCGCTCGGAGGCATCGTCTGCAACACCTCCATCAAAGTGGCCGGCGACGAGTTCAACGAGAACGTGGTCGACTATATGCGCCGCCAGCACAACATGATCATTGGCGTACGCACTGCCGAGAAGGTGAAGATCGCTGTGGGCGCTGCCGTCAGCGAACTGGCCGACCCGCCCGAGGATTTCCATACCCTCGGCCGCGACCTGCTCACCGGTCTGCCCAAAGAGGTGTCGGTCAACTACAAGGAGATTGCCCATGCTCTCGACAAATCGGTGGCCCGCATCGAACAAGCCATCCTCGACACTCTTTCCGCCACTCCTCCCGAATTGGCCGCCGATATCTACAAGAACGGCATCTACCTCGCTGGCGGCGGTGCATTGTTGCGTGGATTGGACCATCGTGTGAGCTCGAAGACCAAGCTCCAGGTGCACATTGCCGACGATCCACTGCGTGCAGTGGCCCGCGGCACAGGTATCGCATTGAAGAACTTCAACAAGTTCAACTTCCTGATTCGATAGTGACTAAATCAACATACTGGACGGACAGAACATTTTCTGCCCGTCCTTATTATATAATGAGCACAACTAATTCCCAATCGGAGAATGTCGCCATGCACATGAACATGGCGACATCGACTGAATGAAACGACATACAGATATCATCCCATGCACATAGCAGTCTTCTGCGGCTCGTCTTTGCCGCACAACAAAGAAATCATTGAAGCCGCCTCTGTCCTCGGTCGTTGCATTGCCCATGAGGGGCACACGCTCGTTTATGGAGGATCAAACCTCGGTCTAATGGGTGTGGTCAGCACGGCAACACTCGAGAATGGAGGCAGCGTCGTAGGTATCATTCCAAATCTCTTCAGCGACGACATCATCAACTCGCAACGCGTCACCGAACTGGTCCGCGTCGCTTCCATGGCCGAGCGCAAAGAGCGCATCCTCGCCATGAGCGACGCATTCATTGCCCTCCCAGGCGGCATCGGCACCATTGACGAAATATCAGAAGTCATGGTTATGAACCAGCTTCAGATCTCCGACGGCAAACGCGTGTTGGACGGCAGTTTCAAGAGCAAACCGATGATACTATTGAACATCAACGGCTACTACAAGCCCTTCTTGGAGCAGCTCCGCAGCATAAAAGACGAAGGACTCATGCGCTCCGATGCTGGATTGATAGCCGTAGATTCTGTTGAGGAGATATTTATAAAACTCAATTAGAACTGCTTGACGACATGCCCCATCTGCTGAGCAAAAGCAAATACATCCGAGGGCTGCAGTGTGACCGGGCTCTGTGGCTTGACTCACACGCGCCACGGCTGGCGCGCTACACTGCCGAGCAAATGCAGAGGTTTGACTATGGCCGGGATTTTGAATACGCATTCAAGTCCACCTTCCCCGACGGCATCGACATCAGTGCCGAACTGAAGCGCAATGTCGATGCTTACCCCACACTCACCGCTGACCTGCTCGACCGCAATGGCGTTGTCACCCTTTTTGAAGCCGGTTTTGTCTATGACGACGTACTGGTGCTTGCCGATGTCGTGCACAAACACGCTGACGGACAGATGGACGTCTATGAGGTGAAGTCCGGCACCTCCCTCAGCGAGACGTACAAACGCGACGCTGCACTGCAGCACTATGTAATCTCCCACTGCCGACAGGTGAAGACATTCTCCATCGTACACGCAGCATCGCCAGAGCTGCGAGCACATAGTGACAATCCGTATGTGGCAATCGACCTGACCGATGAACTTGGACTCCATCACGACCGCATCGCTGCCCGCATCGAAAAGATGAAACAAATCGTCCTTTCCACATCGGAACCCGACACACCCACAGGCAGCCATTGCCTTACTCCATACGCCTGCCCATACCAGCAACATTGCCAGCTCGGCGCCAGGCAATTGTCACTATTCTAAAAAAGCAAGGGGGAAAGGCTGAGCACCTTCCCCCCTTATTATCCTAGAAGATGGGTCATTCCACCGGGAAAGCGATCTCGCGTTCGATCACCTGATAGGGAACATTGTTGCGGTAGATGGTCTGGCGCACCCAATTGTCATCCTCGTCGTACTCGTAGACGTACGAATGTTTCCAGTTGAGATGCTCGTCATAGTTGAACGAGCTGACCTCGATCAGATTGTCATGGTCGTCGTAATAGTAGGTCGTCAGAGCGGAAAGGAATTCGTCGGCATCATAAAAGCGCCATTCAATACGGTTGCCGCGTGCATCGTACTTGTACAGATAGTGCTGCATCAGCTCGCCGTCGCGGCTATAGAACTCCATCTCGGTGCAATTGCCCTTCTGGTCGTATTTGTATACACGCTTCTCTGTCATCTCACCGTCACTGTCGAAGCTCTGCTCCTCCATCTTCATGCCGTTGACATACTTCGAGCTTTCCTTCTTCGTCATCTGGTTGCCAAGGAACACAGTACGCTCGATGCGGTTTCCGTCCTTGTCGTTCAGATATGCGGTGCGGCCGGTAAGCATCTTTTCGCGATTGTACTCGTTCCAGCCAAGGCTATAGCCGTTGACGTCGAAATAATAACTATACCAAGTATAGTCGTTGGCCTTCGTGCGGAACTTGTCCTGAAGGTTGCCACGCTTGTCGAAAGTGATGCTGTCGATGCAGATCAGCTGACGTCCACCACCAGCGCCACCGCGCAGGTTGTAGGTGTACTCGACGACATAGATGGCGTTGCCGTTGATGCCCATCTCGGTGCGGGAATTCTTACGCGGCTTGGGACCAGCCAAAGCGGTTCCCACAACCAACAATGCCAGAATCAGAGCGATATTCTTCTTCATTTTATTCTGTTTTTTCGTTGCGCTTAAACAACCTATCAATATTAGTAACTACTTAATTCTTTATTTATTGTATCGGACAACAAAATATTCTTGCATCCGGGTCCCTCCTTATTTAGTCTCTCCCCTGCCCTTGCGGCAGAAAAAGAGCACCGCCAACGCCAGCGTGATGGCTGCGGCTATGCCGTATCCCACTGGCCGCGGCAGCAAACCGCCCAGGCCTTCTTTCTCGGCCACAAACAGGAAACTGATTGTCACCATGCTCATGAACAGAGTCGGAATCAAGGTGATCCAATACCAGCACGTGCCCGGCTTGTGATGCGCCAAAAACACTGTGACGGCCCAAAGCGTGACCATCGCCAGCACCTGGTTGGCCCACGAAAAATAGCGCCAGATGTAATCGAACCCGGCAGGATTGGCCAGCGAGAACACCAGCAGGGCAGCTGCCAGCACAAACACCGGCAGTGCCACCAGCAGGCGCTTGGCAATCGGCTTCTGGTCGACATGCATGAAATCGGCCACAATCAGACGTGCCGAACGCAATGCCGTGTCGCCACTCGTCACCGCCGCGCTGATCACACCCAGAATGCAGATTGTGGCTATCACCGGGGTGAACCATTCGTCGGCAATGACACCCACCATGGCATTGCCTCCCAGCGGATGTCCGTCGGCCGAGATGGTCTTCTGCGCCAACACGGGGTCATGGTAGAACACCGTGGCGGCAGCGGCCCATATCAGCGCCACCACGCCCTCGGTGATCATCGCACCGTAGAATATCGGGCGGGCCTGTTTCTCGTTCACCATACAGCGCGCCATCAAAGGGCTCTGCGTGGCATGGAATCCGCTGATAGCTCCACATGCAATGGAGATGAACATCATCGGGAATATCGGATTGTGCTCTGCATCAGGATGCCTGTTCTCAAGGCCCTGCCACACTTCGGGTATCTCAGGACGATAGATGACAAAAGCCACCACAATGGCCACCGCCATGCCCAGCAGCAGCAATCCGAACACCGGATACAGACGGCCTATCAGCTTGTCGATCGGCAGCAGCGTGGCGATAAGATAGTAGGCAAAAATGACAATCACCCACGTATAGATACTCCAATCGGGGGTGAAATGGTTGTTGAGAAGCACAGCGGGCGTGTTGACGAACACGGCGCCCACCAGTATCATAAGCAGCACGGTGAATCCGCGCATGAACTGCTTCATGCCGTTGCCCAGATACTTGCCGTGGATCTCAGGCAGCGATGCGCCATCCTGACGGATGCTGATGAAGCCCGCGATGAAATCGTGCACCGCACCGGCAAAGATACATCCGAAAACGATCCACAAAAACGACGCCGCGCCGAACTGAGCGCCCATAATGGCACCGCATATCGGTCCTACTCCTGCGATGTTCAGAAACTGGATGAGGAAAATGCGCCATGGCTTCATCGGCACATAGTCGACGCCATCCGGGTGGGCCACTGCAGGCGTTGTACGCTTGGGGTCGACACCAATCACTCGCTCCACCACCTTGGAATACAGCACGTAGCCCAAGACCAGAAGCACTACTGCAACAACAAACGACACCATAATCGATTAATCTATTTTATCAAGTTGCCCAGCACGTCGCGCGTCAGCTCTCGCGTCAGCGTGCGCGTGGCGGCACTGGTCGTATTCTTCACCACTTTCTGCGTGGTGCTTGTTTTCGACTTTGTTTTTTTGCCCGACACCTTGTCGCTCACCGCTGTACCCACTGCCGTGGCCAACGTGGCCGTGGCGGCCGTAAGCACAGCCTTGAGCACCTTGCCGATCACCCCCTGCTTCTTTTTCGCAGGCTTCGCGTCCTTGGGTGCAGCTTCGGCCACTTCGGTCGTCGCGTCCTTGGGCACTTCTGCCACAGCGGCCTCTTCGGCTTGACGGATCAACACCTCGAAGGCACTCTCGCGGTCGACCATCGTGTCGTATTTCCCCTTCAAGGGACTCTGTTTCACGATGTCGAGACGCTGGCCTTCGGTGATGGCCCCGATCTGCGACAGGGGGAACAATATCTTGGCGCGCTGCACCACCGAGGGTGCACCTTTCTCGTCGAGGAAACTGACCAGCGCCTCGCCGGTCTCAAGGTTCATGATGGCCTCGTCGGTCTTGAAAGCCGGATTGGCCCGGAACGTGTCGGCAGCCGTCTTCACGGCCCTCTGGTCCTTCGGGGTGTAGGCCCGCAGGGCATGCTGCACGCGGTTGCCGAGCTGGCCGAGGATGCTTTCCGGCAGGTCGTTGGGATACTGCGAGATGAAATACACGCCCACGCCTTTCGAGCGGATCAGGCGGATCACCTGCTCAATCTTGTCGACCAAAGCCTTGGAGGTGTCCTCGAACAGCATGTGTGCCTCGTCAAAGAAGAACACCAGCTTGGGCAACTCCTGGTCGCCCACCTCGGGCAACGTGGAGTAGAGTTCGGACAGCAGCCACAGCAGGAAGGTGCTGTACAGTTTGGGCTGCATCATCAGCTTGTCGGCCGCCAGCACATTCATCACCCCCTTGCCACCTTCAGTCTTCAGCAGGTCGGCGATGTCGAACGACGGCTCTCCGAAGAACTTGTCGGCACCCTGGTTGTCGAGCTGCAGCAGCGCACGCTGGATGGCGCCCACGCTGGCCGACGAGATGTTGCCATAGCGGGTGGTGTATTCTTTGGCATGTTTCGACACATAGTCGAGCATGGCGCGCAGATCCTTCACGTCGATGATCAGCAGGCCGCGCTCGTCGGCGATGCGGAACACGATGTTCAGCACGCCGTCCTGTGTCTCGTTCAGTCCCAGCAGACGCGACAGCAGCTGCGGTCCCATCTGGCTGATGGTGGCGCGGATGGGGTGTCCCTGCTCGCCGAAGACATCGAAAAACCTCACCGGGCAAGGCTGGAACTGGGGGTCGGCCAAGCCGAACTCCGGCAGGCGTTTCTCAATGAAACCGCTCATGCGGCCTGCCTGGCTGATGCCGCTCAGGTCACCCTTCATGTCGGCCATGAAACATGGCACCCCGGCCTGGCTGAAAGTCTCCGCCATCACCTGCAGGGTGACCGTCTTGCCGGTGCCTGTGGCGCCCGCTATCAGGCCGTGGCGGTTGGCCATCTTGCCGCAGATCGACAGCGGACCGTCGGCGCAATGGGCTATGTAGAGTCCTTGTTCCTGTGTCAGCATCGCGTCAGAAGGTATAATTGAATCCAAGTCTCAGCATGGGGCTCTCCCATTTCAGCAGTTCCATCAAAGTGTTCAGGCCGGCATACATGGTGGTCTTGGTGTAGGACATCTTGTAGTCGCCGTCGGGCACGAGAATGCCGTGGCTGTCGTATTGGTGGATGATGTGGTCGTCGCTGACAGTCTGGCTGACATAGCCAATCGACAGGAAGTCGAGGCTCAGCTCGGCGCTCAGGTGCGACGAGAAGTCGTAGCTCAGCGTGGGCCGCAGGCTGACGCCCCACGTCATACTGCTGATGCTGTCGGCCACCTTGTCGAGGTCGGCCAGCTCGCGGTTGTTCTCGAAAGGCTTGATATAGCGCTCGTGTTCAACAGTGTAGCCCATTTTCTGGAAATTGCCCTGGAGCAGGAGGTGGAAATGCATGTTGCCGTATTTCACCACCTCGTACTTCACCTGGGGCGCCACCCAGAAACCGGTGCGCACGCGGTTGAAACGATGGTCCTCGACGTTCATCCACATCGGGCGGTGGGCACTGTTGGGGTCGTTGACGTACATATAGTCGCTCACCATCACCGAGTCGTAGCTATTGCTCAG
>Ga0310697_10002858_pt1 | contig 17904 bp, 12 predicted proteins | sample 172DNAGHGlowgp2_FD_203883 | JGI IMG/M metagenome (GOLD analysis project Ga0310697, IMG submission 203883) | Sheep rumen microbial communities from Palmerston North, Manawatu-Wanganui, New Zealand - 1728 DNA GHGlow gp2 (v2) (version 2) | ecosystem: Host-associated > Mammals > Digestive system >... | reverse complement strand
CAGGAATAAAGTCACAGAACTGACAACCTGTATAGGAATAAGAAAAGTAAAGTGTAAACCCAATTAGGAATAACGAACAAAACTGTCAACCAAAATCAGTACACAGCAACCTGCACCTGATACTCCACGAGTATTGGAAAATAGTCATGGAGTATTGAAAAATAGTCATGGAGTATTGAAAAATAGTCATGGAGTATTGCGCAATAGTCGTGCTATGTCACACCCTCAAATTATATTGCATTGACTACCAGTCCTAAAAAAGTCTACTTGTCAGAAACGTGACGGCCTGCACTGCATCCGTTTTTCTGCACAAACATTTGGAGTATTGGGAAAATATGCTTAACTTTGCCGTCGAAAGTGGAAACACTCTATCGGTTTGAAACATGAATTATCCTATAGGCATACAGGATTTTGGTGATGTGAGGCGTGAAGGCTTTGTTTACGTGGACAAGACAAATAGCATAGCGTCTTTTGCCAACAAAACGAACATCTAAAACTAAGCAAAAATGAGAAGAACGACGATACGTGGGATATTGGTGGTAGCTATGGGCACCCTGCTGACATCGGCCTGCGGAGACAAACGCGACGAGAAAGGCGGTGCGAGCGCCGACTACCGAACGATGGTGGTGGAGCAGAGCACCGTGACCTTGCACCAGGAGTATTCGGCACGGCTGCAGGGACGGCAGATAGTCGACGTGCGACCGCAGGTGCAAGGCACCATAACGCGAATACTGATAAGCGAGGGCGAGCGTGTCAGGCAGGGACAGACGCTGTTTGTGATAGACCAGACACCTTACATGGCGGCGCTGCAGGTGGCCGAGGCAAACGTCAAGACCGCCGAGGCACGACTGGCAACGGCAGAGCTGACGGCACGCAACAGCCGCGAGCTGCACCGGCGGCAGGTGGTGGGCGACTTCGAGGCGGAGTCGGCACAGAACGCGCTGGGCGAGGCCCGTGCCGCCCTGCAACTGGCGAAGGCGCAGGAACTCAGTGCGAGGAACAACCTGTCGTACACGGTGGTGAAGAGTCCCGTCAGCGGCTCGGCATCGATGATCCCATGGCACGTGGGCTCGCTGGTGAGCAGTACCATCAGCGAGCCGTTGGTGAGGGTGGCCGACGACAGTCAGGTCTATGCCTACTTCTCGGTGACGGAGCGTCAGGTGCTCGACCTCATAGGGCGCTACGGCTCGCTGGAACGTTTCATGGCACAGTCGCCGGCGGTAAGCCTTCGCTTGGCTACGAAGAGCGACTACCCAATAGAAGGACGCATAGACGCCGTCAGCGGAACGGTTGACAGCCAGACGGGAGCGGTGACGCTGCGTGCGGTGTTTGCCAACCCCGACGGCCTGCTGCGCGACGGCGGTACAGCCACCGTGGTAGTGCCCCAGCGGATAGAGCAATGCATAGTGGTGCCTCAGGAGGCGACCTACGAGCTGCAGAACCGCGTCTTTACATATAAGGTGGTAGGCGGCCGGACGAAGGCACAGCCTATAGAGGTGTTCCGACTGAACAACGGTCGGCAGTTCGTCGTCGAGAGCGGACTGGAGCCCGGCGACACGATAGTGGCTGAGGGTGCCGGACTGCTGAAGGAAGGAATCGTGGTCGAGAAGTAAGAGGTGAGAAGTGAGATGTAAGAATTTTGAGTTAAGAGCGTGACTGTAAGGACTTTTATTGACAGACCAATACTGGCGTGCGTCATCTCGGTGCTGATGGTGCTCCTCGGACTGATAGGCCTGAGCCGACTGGCCTTGGAGCAGTTTCCGGAGATAGCCCCGCCGACGGTGCGTGTCAGCGCAAGCTATACGGGTGCCAATGCCGAGACGGTGCAGAAGACGGTCATAGTACCACTGGAGGAGGCACTGAATGGCGTCGAGGGCATGATGTATATGTCGTCGACGGCATCGAACAACGGTTCGGCCTCGATAGGCATCTTCTTCCGTCAGGGTACCGACCCGGACATTGCCATGGTGAACGTGCAGAACCGCGCCGCCGCCGTGCAGGGACGGCTGCCCGCCGATGTGGTGAAGGGCGGCATCACCGTGCGCAAGCGACAGACGAGCAATATCAAGCAGATAGCACTCTACAGCCCCGACGACTCCTTCGACCGCACGTTCCTCGTGAACTACACGAAAATAAACATCGAGCCCCGATTTTCGCGCATACCCGGCGTGGGCGAGGTGAACGTACTGGGTGCCGACTACTCGATGCGTATATGGCTCGACCCGCAGAAGATGGCACAGTACGGACTGACACCTGCCGACATAAACCGTGTGCTGGACGAACAGAACCTCGAGGCGGCGTCGGGGACGCTGGGAGCCGAGTCGCAGAACACGTTCCAGTACGTGCTGAAGTACCGTGGAACGTACCAGGAGGAGAAAGACTACGAACAGATGGTGGTGAGAGCATTGCCCTCGGGCGACGTGCTGCGCTTGGGCGATGTGGCACGCGTGGAGCTCGGGACGCTGAACTACGCCATGATAGGCGAGACGAACGGACATCCGGGCGTGAACATCATGATTAACCAGACGGCAGGTTCAAACGCCAACGAGATAATAAGTATGATAGACCGCGAGGTGGAGGAGCTGCGCAAGAGCCTGCCGCCGGGGCTGGCCATCGAGGACCTGGAGTCGAAGAAGGACTTTCTCGACGCCTCGATACTGAGTGTGCTGGAGACACTGCTTGAGGCTCTGCTGCTGGTGATACTGGTGGTCTACCTGTTCCTGCAGAACTTCCGTGCCACGCTGATACCGGCGGCAGCTATCGGCGTGTCGCTCATCACGACGTTGGGAGTGATATACGTCATAGGATTCTCGTTGAACATGCTGACGCTCTTCGCACTGGTGCTGGTCATTGGAACTGTGGTCGACGATGCCATTGTGGTGGTCGAGGCGGTGCAGGCACAGTTCGACGGCGGCGAGCAGTCGCCCTACGACGCCACTGTGAAGGCTATGGGCGGCATCACGTCGGCACTGGTAACGACGACGCTCGTCTTCATGGCAGTCTTCATACCCGTGAGCTTCATGGGCGGTGTGACGGGAACGTTCTACACCCAGTTCGGACTGACGATGGCTATAGCAGTGGGCATCTCGCTGTTCAACGCCATGACTCTCTCGCCGGCACTGTGCGCGCTGATAATGACACCTCATTGGAGCGTGTCGAGCAACGAGGGTGACACGAGGAAGGGACAAAGCTTCTCCACACGGTTCCACCATGCGTTCAATGCATCGTTCACGGCACTCGTGGACAAGTACAAGCGGGCACTGATGCCACTGTTGCGCCACCGATGGGTGGCCGCCGTGCTGGTGGCCGTGGCCATAGGCGGTCTGACGCTGCTGATGCGCTCGACACGCACGGGCCTCGTGCCTAACGAGGACATGGGGACGGTCTTCATCAACGTACAGGCAGCACCGGGCACCAGCCTGTCGCAGACCTACGGTATAGTGAAGGAGGTGGAGCGCCGTATTAAGGATCTGCCGCAGCTGCGCATCTACTCACTCGTGGCGGGCACGAGCAGCAGCTTCGAACAGTCGTCGGCAAGCGGAAACTTCACGCTGAAGCTGAAGAATTGGAGCGAGCGAAAAGGCAAGGGCGATGACGTGCGCTCGGTGCAGGAGGAGATATATCGTCGGACGGCGGACATCGCTAACGCGAAGATTCAGGTGACCACGGGAGCCATGATACCCGGTTTCGGACGCACCAACGGCTTCGAACTGAATGTGCAGGACCGCAAGGGAGGAACGATGGAAGACCTGGTGGCATACACCAACAAACTGATAGGAGCACTGAACGAGCGACCGGAGATTTCGCGGGCGTACACCAACTTCTCGATGAACTATCCGCAGGTGCAGTTCGATGTCGACGCTGCTCTCTGCAAACGCAACGGCGTGTCGCCAAACGACGTGCTGGCGGCACTGCAAGGATACGTCGGCGGCTCCTATGCCTCGAACTTCGTGCGCTTCACGAAACTATACCGCGTCATGGTGCAGGCGGCACCGGAGTACCGGCTTGACGAACAGTCGCTTAACAATATCTTCGTCAGGAACAGCCAGGGGGTGATGTCGCCAATAGGGCAGTACATAAACCTCAGGCGTATCTACGGCTCGGAGACACTCTCGCGCTTCAACCTCTTCCCAAGTATCTCGGTGAGTGGAGTGCCCGCCGACGGATATAGTGCCGGACAGGCTATCGAGGCGATACGTGAGACGGCGGCAGAGGTGCTGCCCGAGGGCTACGGCTACGACTTCGGTGGCATGACGCGCGAAGAGGCATCGGCACAGAATACCACTACCGTGGTGTTCATCATCTGCATAGTCTTCATCTACCTCATACTCTGTGCCCTCTACGAGAGTCTCTTCGTGCCGATGGCTGTCATACTGAGTGTGCCCTTCGGACTGGCGGGCTCGTTCATCTTTGCACAGATGTGGGGACTGGAGAACAACATCTACATGCAGACCGGACTGATAATGCTCATCGGACTACTGGCCAAGACTGCCATACTGCTCACCGAGTACGCCTCGGAGCGACGGCGCCAGGGCATGACAATAGTCGGAGCGGCACTGTCGGCGGCCAGCGTGCGTCTGCGACCCATACTGATGACATCGCTAACGATGGTCTTCGGCCTGCTGCCGTTGGCACTGGCAACGGGGGTGGGAGCCAACGGCAACCGATCGCTCGGCGTGGGTACCATAGGCGGTATGCTCATCGGTACGCTGGCCCTGCTGTTCATCGTTCCCTCGCTGTTCATTGTCTTCCAGACAGTCGAGGAGCGGGTGATGGGCCGGCGGCGCAGAAAATAATTAACGTTTGAACACACGATTATGGAACAGAAAATATTTGCAGGGATAATCTCACAGCGATTAGGGATAAGCGAGAAGAATGTTGCCGGAACGCTGGCACTGCTTGAGGAGGGGTGCACCGTGCCCTTCATAGCAAGATACAGGAAGGAGCGTACCGGCGGACTCGACGAGGTACAGATAACAGCCATCAGCGACCAGTTGGACCGGCTGGCGGAGATAGCACGCCGCAAGGAGACTGTGTTGAAGACCATCAGCGAGCAGGAGAAGATGACGCCGGAGCTGCTGAAGCGCATCAGCGACTGCTGGGAGGCCACGGAGCTGGAGGACATCTACCTGCCATTCCGCCCGAAACGGCGCACCCGCGCACAGGTGGCGCGCGAGCAGGGACTCGAACCGCTGGCACAGCTGTTGCTGATGCAGCGCGAGCGCGACCCCGAACGGGCGGCAGAACGGTTTGTCACGGGTGACGTGGCTGATGTGGCTGCAGCACTGAAGGGCGCGCAGGACATCATTGCCGAGACGGTCAGCGAGGACGAACGCTCGCGACAGCAGGTGCGTGGGGCTTTCCGCCGACAGGCTGTCATCACATCAAAGGTCGTCAAGGCGAAGCAGGACAGCGACGAGGCTGCGAAGTTCCGCGACTACTTTGACTGGCACGAGCCGCTGAAACGCTGCTCAAGCCACCGCCTGCTGGCCATGCGTCGCGGTGAGGCTGAAGGTGTGCTTCGAGTGAGCATAGGTGTCGACGACGAGGAGTGCGTGGACCGTCTGCAGCGTCACTATGTCTACGGTCACACACCCTGCGGACGCTTAGTGGCTGAGGCCGTCGAGGATGGCTACAAACGGCTGCTACGCCCGTCGATAGAGACGGAGTTCCAGAACCTCAGCAAGGAGCAGGCCGATCAGGAAGCCATACGTGTCTTTGCCGAGAACCTGCGGCAGTTGTTGCTCTCGGCACCCCTTGGACAGCATCGTGTCATGGGCATCGACCCGGGGTTCCGTACGGGCTGCAAGGTGGTGTGTCTCGATGCGCAGGGAAACCTGCTGCACCACGAGGCCATCTTCCCGCACCCGCCGGTGAACCACCGTATGCAGGCCACCGTGCATCTGCAGCAGATGATTGCCGACTACCAGATTGAGGCCATAGCCATCGGCAACGGCACTGCCAGTCGCGAGACACGTGCCTTTGTAGAGGAAACTATAACTTCGGGGAGTGCGGTGCGAGTGTTCGTTGTCAGCGAGGATGGTGCCTCTGTATACTCCGCATCGAAGACTGCGCGCGAGGAGTTCCCCGACGAGGATGTCACCGTGCGTGGTGCCGTCTCCATAGGCCGCCGGCTGATGGACCCGCTGGCCGAGCTGGTGAAGATAGACCCGAAGAGCATCGGCGTGGGGCAGTATCAACACGACGTGGACCAGACCAAGCTTAAGCAGCAGCTCGACCAGACGGTCGTCAGCTGTGTCAACAGTGTGGGTGTAAACCTAAATACCGCTTCGCAGCATCTGTTGCAGTACGTCAGCGGACTGGGGCCGGCTCTGGCGAAGAATATAGTGGAATACAGGCGTGAGAACGGTGCCTTCACGTCGCGTGCGCAGCTAAAGAAGGTTCCGCGGTTAGGCCCCTCAGCCTACGAGCAGTGTGCGGGATTCCTGCGTATTCCCGGTGCCAGGAACCCGTTAGACAATTCCGCCGTCCACCCTGAGCGTTACCAGCTGGTGGAACAGATGGCGAAAGACCAGGGATGCACCGTTGCCGAGCTCATCAGTGACAAAGACAAACGTCAGAAGGTAAGTGTAGGGCGTTATGTCAGCGACGAGGTGGGAATGCCGACGCTGACCGATATCATGAAAGAGCTGGAGAAACCGGGACGTGACCCGCGTGAACAGATTGAGGAGTTCCGATTCGCCGAAGGCATTGAGTCGGTGGAAGACCTCGTTGAGGGAATGGAGCTGCCCGGCATTGTGACCAACATCACTAACTTCGGTGCCTTCGTCGATATCGGTGTCCATCAGGACGGATTGGTGCATGTCTCACAGTTAGCCGACAAGTTCGTTCGCGACCCTAATGAGGTGGTGAAGCTGCACCAGCATGTGCGGGTACGCGTTACAGAGGTGGATAGAAAACGCGGGCGTATCTCACTTTCGATGAAGGGAATGTAAGAGAGCGGAGGTGACGAGATACGGAAACGTGTCCCTGTTCTGTTACTCCATGGGGAAGAGCCCGAATAGTTTAGCGTCGATCTTGTCGGTGACCTGCTTGAAGGCTGATGGGTCGTCGCCGAACTTGCAGTGGTCGCCGTCGATGATGATGAGCGGTCCTTGGTAGGCTGAAATCCACTCCTCATAGCGGCGCTCCAACCCCTGAAGATAGTCGAGCCGCATGGTCTGCTCGTACTCGCGTCCCCGCTTCTGTATCTGTGCTACAAGGGTGGAGACACTCGCGCGGATATAGATGAGGAGGTCAGGCAGACGGACCATCTGAAGCATCTCGTCGAACAGCTCGAGACACGTCTGATAGTCGCGAGCGCTAAGGTGTCCCATGTCGTAGTTGTTACGCATGAAAACGTGTACACCCTCGAAGATGGTACGGTCCTGGACGACGGTCTTCTCCGACTGCTGGATGGCTATGAGGTCACGGAAACGCTCCTTGAGGAAGTAGATTTCAAGGTTGAACGACCATCGCTCGATGTCGCGGTAGTAGTCTTCGAGATACGGGTTCTGCTCTACCGACTCATAACATGGCTCCCAGCGATAGTGGCGGGCGAGCATGGAAGTGAGCGTGGACTTGCCGCTGCCTATGTTTCCTGCTATTGCGATGTACATTCTTTTTTCCTTTTTGGGACTAATGGGGCATGGTAGGACTTATGTGTTGTGGCGTCATAGCTTCGAGTAATTCGCCACAGTATCTACGAGTGCGGAGGGGTTGCCCATGTCGAAGCGTTGGCTGTTAAGCCGGACACCCATCATGCCAATGCGTGAACGTACGGCCTCGAGAGCCGACGTGAGCTCTATCTCGCCATTGAAGCCTTCGGCATCGGCACGGGCGATATCGGCCTTCAGCTGGTCGAAGACCTCGGGAGTCAGGATGTACTGTCCGAACACCGAGCAGTACTCCTTGACACCTTTCTGGTTGCGCACGCCGAGAAATTCTTCGGCATAGGCAGGTGTGGGCTTCTCCTTCAGGGTCGAGACACTGAGGATGCGCTCGTCCTTGTCTTCCCATACGCCGGACATGATACCGAAGTGACCTACGTCCTTTGCGTCGACAGGGTACAGGCCGACAATGAGACGGTTGTAGCGCTCGTACTGCTCGATGAGCTGCAGGGCGCAGGGCTTGTTGGAGAGTGAACGGTACAGCGTGTCGCCGAGCATGAGCAGAATGGGCTCGTTGCGGGCGAAGTCGGCGGCCTGAGCCACGGCGTGCCCGAAACCGCGCTTCTCGCGCTGGTAGACATAGTGCAGGCGCTTGCCGATGTCGAGGATGTGGTTCTCGTACTCCTGGCTTTCCTTGTTGAGCTTGTTCAGATGTTCTTCTGCCAAGGGGCGTTCGAAGAAGTTGGCATACTGCTGGCGCTCTTCCTCACTGCCCAGGACGAGGCATATCTCTTCAATGCCGCTCTGCACGAGCTCTTCGAGCAGTATGAGTATTACGGGACGAACCATTCCGTCGGGACAGGGGATGGGAAAGAAGTCTTTCTTCAGGCCTCTGGTGGCAGGGTAGAGGCGTGTACCGAAGCCGGCGACGGGGATGACGGCGCGACGCACGGTATGAACTGGCTTGATGGTCAGTGTGTAGGCCTTCATGTCGTGCCGGTTCAGGTAGTCGACGAGCTGTTGTTGTGCTTCGGCAGAGTGCGCCAAGAACTGTACGGAGCCGTCGCCGTGGGAGCCCACGCCCTTGCCGCCGTAGACCAGAGGCTTAATGGCCGGGTCGCTTAGAACGGCATGCAGCTTCGGCGATGTCAGCTCCTCAGGACACATCGGTGCCACATGGCTGTCGAAGAGCTCCTCGGCCTCGGTCATCAGGGCACCGAGTTTCTCAACCTCACCATCAGCCATGTAGCGGATGGCACGGTCGACGATGTCCTGGTTAAGCTGGCCCAAGGCTTGCTGTTCGCGCTGCTCAAGCTCGTTGGAGGCAAAGGGGTAGGCGCGGTTCAGGTCACGCAGTATGCGCACGGTGTCCTTCTCGCCGCAGAGGTCGGCGAATACCCAGTGCAGCGTCTTCTTCACGTTCAGCGACTGTACCTCTATCTCGTCGCCGTCGAAAGTCATGAGGTTGGGCTTCACACCGAAGGCGCAGGCCTGGTCCAGACGGCCGCAGCGCGATGAGGTGCGCAGCTCGCCAACGTAGGCAATGTTCATCTCGCCCAGTGTGTTGAGGTTCAGATTATATAATAAATTGAACGCGCGCGCGACGAGTACACAGATTGCCGCCGACGAGCTGAGGCCCGACTTCATGGGTAGTGTCATGGATGTAATCTTGATGCGTACGCCGCCGACCTTATACCATTCGAGCATATAGCTGGCAACTCCGGCACAGTAGCAGAAGAAAGAGCCCGACTTTGCAATACGCTTCAGCTCCTGCTCGTCCATGCGACAGGCGAAGTCCTGCCAGTGGCCGGTAATCTCGGGGGCTGTGCTCTGCATCTCGAAGATGCTCGACTTCTCTACTTCGGCGTAGATACCTTGTTCTATACCAGTGACGATGGCGGCACCGGGAGCGATGTCGGCGTTCATCGTACGATAGTGACCCGCCCAGTCGGTGTGTTCACCGAACAGGCAGAGACGTCCAGGGACGAAAAGCTTTAACATAGATGTGCTTCGGATTGTTTTTTCATTGTTTCTACGGCCAAAGGTACAAAAAAATAAGCAAAGAGGAAAGAATAACGTGAAAAAAAATGCTTTTTCTTTGGCGTTTTTGTTTTTTTTACTTACTTTTGCACCGACAACAATAATTAATAACCCATTAAAACCCAAGTTTATTGCCTATCGAAACAGATTTTACTTCATAAATAAGAATAAAAGTATGAAGAATTTCGAAAGAATGACCGACGAAGCGTTGGCATTGCTGTACGTAGGAGGTAACAATAGGGCTTTTGATGAGTTGTTGTCAAGAACTCAGACTAAGTTGTTCACTTACATCATGTTCGTTGTGCGCGATCATGACTTGGCTGACGATATCTTCCAGGAGACCTTCGTCAAGGTTATAACAAAGCTGCACGAGGGTAAGTACACCGACTCGGGGAAGTTCCAGTTCTGGCTGACGCGAATAGCGCATAACGTTATCATGGACTGGTACCGCCAGCAAAAGGCCGAGCGCATAGTAGAGCCGACGGAGGACAACGACCTCTCGAACCTACGCGGTGCATCGGTGCTCGACAGCTTCCGTGAGACGGAGATGGTGAATGAGCAGGTGCTGCTCGACGTAAAGAAACTGATGAACCAGCTGCCACCGCCACAGCGTGAGGTTGTTTATATGCGTTTCTACCAGCAGTTGTCGTTCAAGGATATAGCTGAACTGACGGGGGTGAGCATCAATACGTCGTTGGGCCGTATGCGTTACGCGCTTATGAATCTTCGCAAGATGGCCAGAGAGAACAGGATGGAACTTGCCTTGATGGCTTGAGAAGTCAGAGCTGTCGCAGCTGCCGGATTGTCTCTTCGGGTGCCGGACTCTTGAAGACATAGCTGCCAGAAACCAGTACGTCGACACCGGCCTCGGCGAGTCGGGGGGCCGTTTCGCCCTGTACGCCGCCATCAACCTCGATAAGTGCACGGCTCTGTTGTCCGTCAATCATGTTGCGCAGGCGCTTAACCTTCGATATGGTATTCTCAATGAACGTTTGTCCGCCGAACCCCGGATTGACACTCATCAGTAGCACCATGTCCACGTCGGTGATAATGTCTTCGAGCATGGAGACGGGTGTCGAAGGGTTCAGCGTCACCCCGGCTTTCATGCCGGCATCGTGAATCTCCTGCACCGTACGGTGCAGATGGTCGCACGCCTCAACATGGACGTTCATCATCATGGCTCCCAAACGGGCCGTTTGCTTGATATACCGCTCAGGCTTGACTATCATGTAGTGTACGTCGAGCGGCTTTCGGCAGAGCGAAGCCACGGCCTCGAGAACAGGAAAGCCGAAAGATATGTTTGGTACGAACACTCCGTCCATAACATCGAGATGAAGCCAGTCGGCCTCACTGCGATTAATCATTTCTATGTCGCGGTCAAGATGCAGGAAGTCGGCTGCGAGCAACGAAGGAGAAACCTTTGTCATTTACGATTCTTCGATTTGCGATTATTCGTTATTACGGTTTTCCCGATTATCGGTTTACCGTTATTACCACTAGTTCAGGCAGTACGCCATACCGTTCTTCACACGGTAGGTGTAAGCAAACTCTTTGATTCTCTTGAGCGTCTGTTCGCTCGGTGTCGTCTCTTCGCGAGTAAATATTTGCATAGGCTGAGCGTTTTGTTGTTACTATTATTGAAACGCTGCCATTTGCGTTTTATTATGTTACCGAACAAAATATTTTTCGAAGTCTTTCATCCCCCTCAAAAAGCTGGAGGCATCCATGCGTTTTTTGCCTGCCAGCTGGAGCTCGTTGACCTCAAGCCATTCGTCGGCAGTGGATATGGCGAAACAGTCTTTGGCAATGCTGATGCGCCCTGTGGGGACATCGGCCTGACGTCCGGTCTTTGTCGTCCGGAACAGTTTCATAACGGTCTCGCGACCATCGGGGGCGACGAGTGTCGTCCATGCTCCGGGGTATGGGCTGAGTCCGCGTATGAAGTCGTAGACACGCTTCGCAGACTGATGCCAGTTGATTGTGCACGTCTCTTTGAAAATCTTTGGAGCTTTCTTGAGCTCCCCCAACTCTTCCTGGGCAATGCTCTCAGGGTGGCCGTCGGCGGCAATGATGCGGTCGAGGGTCTGCAGGCAGATGTCGGCTCCGAGGCGCATCAGTCCGTCATAGACGTACTCTACATCGGCGGTGTCGGGGATGTCGAACGGCAACTGCATGATGATGCGACCGGTGTCGATGTCGTGGTCGAGGAAAAATGTCGTCACGCCAGTCTGGGTCTCACCGTTTATTACTGCCCAGTTTATCGGGGCGGCACCACGGTACTGGGGAAGCAGGGCGGCGTGGACGTTGAACGTTCCGTACTCGGGCATGTCCCACACTACCTCGGGCAATATGCGGAAGGCTACAACTACTTGTAGGTTGGCACCGTAGGAACGGAGCTCGTCGACGAATGACGGGTCTTTCATCTTCTCGGGTTGTAGCACAGGCAGATCATGTTCAGTAGCATACTGCTTTACTGCTGATGGCTGTAGCACAGAGCCATGACGGCCGACAGGCTTGTCGGGCTGTGTCACCACGGCAACAACGTTGAAATGGTTCTCAATCAGGGCACGAAGCGTCTCGACGGCGAACTCCGGGGTGCCCATGAACACTATGCGTAAATCCTCTTTCTTCATTTTTTTTCTGAATATTTGATACCTCAGTCTTCTGACATGTCGTGTACCATTTTCCTGTATAAGGTGTAGAGTCGCTGACGCGAGATGTAGCCTGTGAGATGGTTGTCATCGCCGACGACGGGCAGCCAGTTGGCGTGTGTCGCCTCGAAGGTGCGCATGACGCTGGTCATGGGTGCCGTCTCGCTAAGTGTGGCGGCAGGTTCCTGCATCAGCTGGCTCGCCAGGAAATGATGGTAGAGTTCCATGCGGAACACCACCTTGCGGATGCTCATGATGTCGATTTCGCCGAGCAGTGTCCCGGTAGCATCGACGACCGGCAGTACGGCAGTACGGCTACGGCTTATCTTGTTGACTATCTGTCCTAACTCCATGTCAGGGCCGACGGCTAAGAAGTCGCGTTCGATGACCGAGTCGAGGTTCATCAGCGTCAGGGCAGCGTGGTCGGTATGGTGCGTCAGCAGCTTTCCTTCCTTGGCAAGCCGTGCTCCGTAGATGCTGTGGGGCTCGAAGATGTTGATGGTGAGGTACGACGACACGGAAACAATCATCAGCGGCAACAGGAGACTGTAGCCGCCTGTCAGCTCGGCAATGAGGAAAATGCCGGTGAGCGGGGCATGCATCACTCCTGACATCACCCCTGCCATGCCCATCAGCGCGAAATTTTTCTCGGGCACGTAGACACCGACCTCGTAGACGTTCCACAGACGTGCGAAGAAGAATCCTGAGAAACAGCCGACGAAGAGGCTTGGTGCAAAGGTTCCGCCACAGCCTCCGCCGCCGTTGGTGGCCGAGGTGGCGAACACCTTTGTCAGCAGTACCAATGCTACATATAGCATCAGCATCGTCTGGTTGCCGGCAAAGAGTGAGTTGTTCAGTATCTCGGCCCAGTCGGCCTCCGTCCTTCCGTTAAGTAGCAGGTTGATGCTGTGGTAGCCTTCGCCGTAGAGTGCCGGAAACAGGAATATCAGCAGGCTAAGCATGGTTCCGCCGATGACGAGTTTCAGGTACGGCTTGTCCTTGAAACGTGCAAAGATGCCTTCTGCGAAGCTCATGGAGCGTACGAAGTAGAGACTCATCATTCCGCAGAAAATTCCTAAAAGCAGACAGGCCGGTATGCGCTGTACGTTCCACTCGTTGTCGAGGTGGAACGTAAACAGCGCATCGTTACCGCTGAAGATGTATGTGAAGCAGGTAGCGGTGACGCAGCTCACGAGTATGGGCAGCAGCGACGACATCGTCATGTCGATGAGCAGTACCTCGAGGGTGAAGACCAGTCCGGCAATGGGGGCCTTGAATATTCCCGCTATGGCTCCTGCCGCACCGCAGCCCACGAGTGTCATCAGTGTCTTGCGGTCGAGGTGGAACAACTGCCCAAGGTTCGACCCTATGGCCGAGCCAGTCAGGACAATCGGTGCCTCGGCTCCCACAGATCCTCCGAAACCGATGGTTATTGCAGAAGCAATTACCGACGACCATGTGTTGTGAGACTTCAGCCGTGACTTGTTCGACGAGATGGCGTAGAGTATCCGTGTTATTCCGTGCGAGATGTTGTCGCGTACGATATAGCGTACGAAAAGCGATGTCAGATAGATGCCGATGACAGGATAGACGAGGTAAAGCCAGTTGACGGAGTCGCTGGTGAAGCGGCTTGTCAGCAGTGCTACGATGATGTTGATGATACCATGCAGGACATGGGCTGCCACGGCAGCGAGAAAGCCAATGACGAGCGCAAGGATTATGAGGAACATCCTGTCGCTGACATGCTCCGTGCGCCATTGGTGTAACCGCTTGATCCTCTCTGTCATCATTTTACTTTAACAACTACTTCTGATTATTACTCATTTCCTGATGATAGAAACCTGTCCGTCCTGACGTAACCGTATGATGCTCGAGGGCGTGTGCGGCTGGTGTTCCTGACGGCGGCTCCAACAGACGTAGTCTACGCGTTCCAGCAACCTGGGGTCTATGTCGCGGTAATTCTGTGCCGCCGGTTCACCGCTGATGTTTGCAGATGTCGAGACAATGGCTTTCTGGAAACGATAGCACAACTCATGCGAGAATGGTTCGGACGTGATACGAATACCTATGGAACCGTCCTCGGCTATAAGGTTCGGAGCCAGGTTGACGGCTCCGTCGAGTATCAGCGTCGTTGGTTTGCTGCCTGTCTTCGCTCCTTCCCCGTCGCTTTTGAGGCTGTCGATAAGTTGCCATGCAACGTCGGGTACCTGGCGTATATAGCGCTGAAGACGGGCATCGCTGTCGACAAGGCAGATCAGTGCTTTCGAGTCGTCACGCTCTTTTATCTGGTAGACCTTTCTGACGGCCTCCTCGTTGGTGGCATCGCAGCCGATACCCCAGACGGTGTCGGTGGGGTAGAGGATAACACCTCCGCGACGCATTACCTCGATGGCATTTCTTATGTCTTCTTCTCTAGTCATGGCTTTATGTAAACTGCTTCTTTCCCTACTGTTTGCGGGATTTCCTTAAATCTTTATTAGAACTCGCTTGTGAAGTGGAATTGTATGTGCTCGAAGTCCTGCTGGGCCATCTGTAAAACGTAGCCGGAGTCGGCGAGGAATACGTCGCGACCGTCTTTGTCCTTGGCCATATACTGGTATTTGCGTTTCTTGAATGCCTCAAGCTCCTGCTCGTCATCGCTGCTGATCCAGCAGGCTTTGTACAGGTGGACTGGCTCCCAGCGGCAACGGGCGTTATACTCGTTCTCCAGACGATACTGAATGACCTCGAACTGCAGCTGACCTACGGTGCCGATAATCTTGCGGTTATTGAACTGGTTGACAAAAAGCTGTGCCACTCCTTCGTCCATCAGCTGGTCGATGCCTTTCTGAAGTTGCTTGGACTTCATCGGGTCATCGTTCTCAATATACTTGAACAGCTCTGGGGAGAAAGATGGCAAGCCGCGGAAGTGGAGATTCTCACCTTCTGTCAGCGTGTCGCCAATCTTGAAGATTCCGCCAGTGTCGGGCAGACCGACAATGTCGCCCGGCCATGCCTCTTCGATGGTTGACTTGCGCTGAGCCATGAACTGTGTTGGCGACGTGAAACGCATCGTCTTTCCTTGACGAACGTGTAGGTATGGCTGGTTGCGCTGGAACTTTCCTGAGCAAACCTTGCAGAAGGCTATGCATGAGCGGTGGTTGGGGTCGATGTTAGCCGTTATCTTGAAGATGAAACCCGTGAACTTTGGCTCCCCGGGCTGAACCTCGCGTTCTTCGGCCTTTGTGGGACGGGGCGACGGAGCAATCTCAACGAAACAATTCAGCAGCTCCTGTACGCCGAAGTTGTTTAATGCTGAGCCGAAGAATACGGGTGCCACTTCGGCTTCGCGGTATGACTCAACATCGAACTCCGGATAGACACCGTCTATCAGCTCCAGGTCCTCACGCAGCTTCTGCGCGTCCTGGTCGCCTACACGGTTGTCGAGCTCCTGAGAATCGAGCTCCACGCTGATTTTCTCGGTGACTCGCTGCTTGTCGGGTGTGAAGAGGTCAAGCTTCTGCTCGTAGATATTGTACACTCCTTTGAACTTCGCTCCCTGGTTGATGGGCCAGCTCAGCGGACGGACCTTGATTTCCAGCTCTTGTTCCAGTTCGTCAAGCAGGTCGAACGGGGCGCGTCCCTCGCGGTCCATCTTGTTGATGAAGATGATGACGGGTGTCTTCCGCATACGGCAGACGGTCATAAGTTTCCGCGTCTGGGTCTCAACGCCTTTGGCACCGTCGACGACGATGATGGCCGAGTCGACGGCAGTAAGCGTACGGAACGTGTCTTCGGCGAAGTCCTGGTGGCCTGGCGTGTCGAGGATGTTCACCTTGTATTCTATGTCCTTGCCGTCAGGTGTGTAGTCGAATTCCATCACAGATGTCGAGACCGAGATGCCACGTTGCTTCTCAATGTCCATCCAGTCACTTGTTGCCGTCTTCTTGATTTTGTTGTTCTTTACGGCACCGGCCACTTGTATCTGTCCTCCGAAAAGCAGGAACTTCTCGGTCAGCGTGGTCTTACCGGCATCGGGGTGCGAGATAATCGCAAATGTTCTTCTTCTTTCGATTTCTTCACTCATTACTCTCTTCTCTCTTCTTACCTTATTATTTGCAATTAGGGTGCAAAGGTAGCAAATATACTTCATAGTTCATAGTTGACAGCTGTTAGCATATGGGAGGTTTAAGCAATTTTAACGATATGTTCAAAAAACTAAGAACATTAGATAGTGCACTATCGACAAAAAACACTATCTTTGCAGCCAAATATGACAAAACTAACCAATAGCGCTACAAAAACCTTGTCGTTCCGAATCAGTCTTAAGATTGTTTCGGCCATAGCTGTGCTGTTAACCGTGGCGCTGTTTGTCATGTTCCGCTTTTCGCGTAAAGCTATCAAGGAAGAAGCACTGAATAAGGCCAAGCAGACTGTTGAAGCAGCAGTGCAGCAGGTGGACAACATCTTGTTGAGCGTAGAGCAGTCTACGGGAAATATCTACTGGGATTTGCTTTTCCACATGAACAGTCGTGAACGGATGTTCATCTATTGCCGGAAACTTGTCGAGACAAACAATTACATTACAGGTGCAGCAATAGCACTTGAACCTCACTATTACAAAGATCATGGACGCTACTTCATGGCGTATGTCCACCGTTCGGCGGACGACCATGACGAGCTGGTGCAGGCAACATCTTTTGGCAGCAAGCCATATACGGAGCAGTCGTGGTACACCGAGCCTGTGGGGACGGGTAGTCCGTGTTGGATAAATCCTCTGAAGAATGAGTACACGGAGGATGAACCGATAATAACATACAGTCTTCCTGTCTACAGCGTTGCAGGAAGCATAGTCGGTGTGCTGGCGGTCGACGTGTCGCTTGAGCTGCTCTCCGACATTATCCTTGCGGCTAAGCCCTCCGCTAACTCCTATGCCACGCTGTTGGGTAGCGACGGTTCGTTCATAATACATCCCGACAGTACCATGTTGTTCCACCACAGCATATTCTCTGTGGAACACAAGGCTGCCGACCCGACGTTCATGGAGGCGGCAAAGGCGATGATGGCGGGGCAGACAGGTTATAAGAAATTCCGTCTCAACGGCAGCACGGGATATGTCTTCTATAAACCTTTCAACCGTGAGGCAATGCCCGGACGTCCGCAACAGAAACTGAACTGGAGCATTGGTATGGTTTATCCGGAACAGGACATCTTCAGCGACTACAATCGTCTGCTATATATTGTCTTAGCAATAGCAGTCATAAGTCTGCTGCTGCTGTTGGTTTGCTGTTGGTTTCTTACGCATCGTCAGCTGCTGCCGCTACGTATGCTGGCCCATTCGGCTCAGCGGATAGCTGAAGGACACTACACCGATGCTATCCCAGACAGCAGGCAGAGTGACGAGATAGGCCGGTTGCAGGACAATTTTCAGCAGATGCAGAAGGCTCTTGCCACGCGTGTGGGCGAGTTGGAGCGGCTCTCCGGAATCTTGAGCGAACGCGGAAGAGAACTGAGTAAGACATACGAGAAGTCGAGGGATGCCGACCTGCTGAAGACAGCCTTCCTTCATAATATGACAAACCAGATGATAGCTCCCGTCAACTGCATTGAGGACAATGTCGACC
>Ga0310697_10002857_pt1 | contig 17910 bp, 16 predicted proteins | sample 172DNAGHGlowgp2_FD_203883 | JGI IMG/M metagenome (GOLD analysis project Ga0310697, IMG submission 203883) | Sheep rumen microbial communities from Palmerston North, Manawatu-Wanganui, New Zealand - 1728 DNA GHGlow gp2 (v2) (version 2) | ecosystem: Host-associated > Mammals > Digestive system >... | reverse complement strand
TGGACGCGGGAGCAGGGCAAGGCCCCTGCGGCTCCCGCCGCCGCTTCCAACGGCCGCAAGGTCGCCATCATCGGCTCCGGCCCTTCTGGCCTGGCCTGCGCCGCCGACCTTGCGAAGCTCGGCTATGACGTGACCATCTTCGAGGCGCTGCACCGCCCCGGCGGAGTGCTGGAGTACGGCATCCCCGAGTTCCGCCTTCCCAAGGACAAGGTCGTTGCCGCCGAGATCGATGCCGTCAAGGCCCTCGGCGTCAAGATCGAGCTCGATGTCATCATCGGCCGCACCGTCACCATCGACTCGTTGATGGACGAGGAAGGTTTCGAGGCCGTGTTCGTCGGCTCCGGCGCCGGTCTGCCCCGTTTCATGGGCATCCCGGGCGAGAACGCCAACGGCGTATTCTCCGCCAACGAGTTCCTGACCAGGAACAATCTCATGAAGGCTTACCGCAACGACTATCTCACTCCGATACACGCCGGCAAGAAGGCCATCGTGGTCGGCGGCGGCAACGTCGCCATGGACGCTGCGCGTACCGCGCTGCGTCTCGGCGCCGACACCACCATTGTCTACCGCCGTACTGAAGTGGAACTTCCTGCACGTAAGGAGGAGGTACATCACGCCCATGAGGAGGGAGTCGAGTTCAAGATGCTGACTAACCCCGTCGAGATCCTTGCCGACGAGAAAGGCTGGGTCCGTGCCGTCAAGTGCATCCAGATGGAACTCGGCGAACCCGACGCCAGCGGCCGCCGTTCCCCCGTTCCGGTGGAAGGCTCCGAGTTCGAGATCCCTTGCGACACCGTTATCATGGCCCTCGGTACCTCGCCTAATCCGTTGATTGCCAAGACAACCGACGGACTGGAGGTCACAAGGCGCGGCTGCCTCGTCGCAGACGAGAGCGGCGCGACGACGCGTCCCGGCGTGTTCGCCGGCGGCGACGCCGTCACCGGCGCCGCGACCGTCATCCTCGCCATGGGCGCCGGCCGCAAAGCCGCCGCCGCCATCAACGACTACCTCTCCGGTAAGTGATACTACGGAGGCGTTTATCAGTAGTGTATTCGTATGAAGACTGCCCTGGTACAATATGATATCGTGTGGGCCGACCCTGCCGCAAACCGGCGTCGGCTTGACAGTGTGTTGGACAGCATGCCTGCAGTTGATCTCGTCGTCCTGCCGGAGATGTTCTCTACCGGATTCGCCACCCAGCCGGAAGGCATTGCGGAGGAAGCCCCTTCCGCGACGCTTGAATGGATGAAGGAGAAAGCGCGGAAGATGGATTGCGCCATCGCAGGAAGTGTGGCTCTCCATGACGCCGAAGGCTATCACAACCGTTTCTGGTTTGTGAAGCCTGACGGAGAGGTTACGGTTTACGACAAGCATCACCTCTTTACTTATAGCGGTGAGCATCATAGGTTTACGCGCGGTGAAGACCGTGTCGTAGTGGAGTGGAGGGGATTCCGTTTCCTCCTGAATGTCTGCTACGACCTGCGTTTCCCCGTTTGGAGCCGCAACCGCAAGGATTACGACGCGGCGATATATGTAGCCTCCTGGCCTTCAGTCCGCCAGTTCCCCTGGGACACGCTCCTTAGGGCCCGTGCCATCGAGAACCAGTGCTATGTGCTGGGAGTCAACAGGGTGGGGAAGGACCCCTCGTGCGAGTACGGGGGAGGAACGGCCGCGGTCGACCCCTACGGGGCGACTATGGCGGCCTGTGCCTCCGGCCGCGAGGAGACCGTGATAGTCAGACTGGACATGGAAGTCCTCGAGGCTTTCCGTGCCAAGTTCCCGGTCCTGGACGATGCAGAGAGTTTTGAAATCAAACAGTCATAATATGTCAGAAAAGAAATTGTTGCTCGGAGACGAGGCGGTCGCCCTTGGAGCGCTGCATGCCGGATTGTCCGGCGTGTACTCCTATCCCGGAACGCCTTCCACCGAAGTCACCGAGTTCATCCAGACCCATGCCCCGGAAGTCCGGAGCCGCTGGTGTACCAATGAAAAGACTGCCATGGAGGCAGCACTGGGCATGTCCTATGCCGGAAAACGCTCCCTCGTGTGCATGAAGCACGTAGGCATGAACGTCTGCGCCGACGCCTTCGTCAATTCCGCTGTGACCGGAGTCAATGGCGGAATTGTCGTCCTTGCCGCCGACGATCCCTCCATGCATTCGTCCCAGAACGAACAGGATTCACGCTTCTATGCCCAGTTCGCGATGGTTCCGACTTTCGAGCCTTCGGACCAGCAGGAAGCATACGACATGATACGCGAGGCATTCGCTTTCTCGGAGCAGGTGAAGCTTCCGGTGGTGTTCCGCGTGGTGACGCGCCTGGCGCATTCGCGCGCGGCTGTCATCACCGGGGAGCAGAATGAGCAGAATGCCCTCAATCCTTCTTCCGACCGCGGCTGGGTACTCCTTCCGGCTATTGCCAGGAGGCAGTACATCAAGCTCATCGACAAGCAGCCCCTGTTGCTCTCCGCTTCCGAGCAGACTCCGCACAACAGCCTTGAAGGCGCCGGAACGCGCGGAGTGATAGCCTGCGGTATCGGCTACAATTATGTCAAGGAGTCCGGTGTCCAGGACATTACGCTCCTCAAGGTCTCGCAGTATCCTTTGCCCGAGGCCCAGATCAAGGCCATGGCCGCGCGCTGTGACTCCATCCTCGTGGTGGAGGACGGCCAGCCGGTCGTGGAGCAGGGCGTGAAGGCCCTGCTCGGAGCCGGCTTCCCCGTCGAAGGCCGCCTGACCGGCCGCCTGCCGAGGACCGGCGAGCTCACGCCGGACAACGTCGCGGCTGCACTCGGCGTCCCCGCCAGCCGCTCCTTCGGCAACGCGCAGAACCTCGCTCCACGTCCGCCCCAGCTCTGCCCCGGTTGCGGTCACCGCGACGTATACGCCGCGCTGAACCAGGTCGCCGCCGAGTATCCGGACGCCCGGATCTTCGGCGACATCGGCTGCTACACCCTGGGTGCGCTTCCTCCGTTCAGCGCTCTTGCGAGCTGCGTCGACATGGGCGCATCCATCACCATGGCCAAGGGTGCCGCCGACGCCGGCGTGTTCCCCGCCATTGCAGTCATCGGCGACTCCACCTTCACCCATAGCGGCATGACCGGCCTGTTGGATGCGGTCAACGACCATTCCCGCATCACGGTCATCATCTCCGACAACCTCACGACGGCCATGACCGGCGGCCAGGATTCCGCCGGTACCAACAAGTTCGAGGCCATCTGCCTCGGCCTTGGAGTAGAGCCCGAGCACGTGCGGGTAGTCGTCCCGCTTCCGGCCAACATGCCGGAGATCACCCGTATCATCCGCGAGGAGATCGAATACGACGGCGTGTCCGTGATCATCCCGCGCCGCGAATGCATGCAGACCCTCAGACGCCACAAGAAATGAAAAAGGATATAATACTCTCAGGAGTGGGAGGCCAAGGCATCCTCTCCATCGCCACCGTCATAGGTGAGGCCGCGACTGCGGCGGGACTATTCCTCAAACAGGCTGAAGTCCATGGCATGAGCCAGCGCGGAGGCGACGTACAGTCCAACCTCAGGCTCTCCTCGGAAGTGATCTACAGCGACCTCATCCCGTGCGGATCGGCCGACCTCATCATCTCCATGGAGCCCATGGAGGCGCTGCGCTATCTCCCGTACCTGGCTGCTGACGGCCGTGTCGTCACTTCGGCCAAGCCTTTCGTGAACATACCGAACTATCCGTCGGAGGAAGCCCTCATGGCAGAGCTCTCATCCCTTCCGGATGTCGTCATGCTCGACATCGAGGAGGCTGCCCGTGCCTGCGGCAACCCCAAGGGCGCCAACATGGTGCTGCTCGGCATGGCGGCTCCCGCCATCGGCATCCTGGATGCCGATGCCCTCAGGGCGGCCATCGGCCGCGTGTTCGCCCGCAAGGGCGAAGCCATCGTCGCCGCCAACCGCAAGGCTTTCGATATCGGCCTCGAGGCCGGACTTAAATAGTACAGAATAAACGAACTTATATATATGATCTGGAATCCCAACAAAGAATCGATGCCGCGGGAGCAGATGCGCGAACTTCAGGGCAAGCGCCTGCACAAGATTGTGGACAATGTGTACCACAATGTCCCGTTCTACAGGCACAAGATGCAGGAGATGGACCTTACCCCGGGTGACATCACCTCCATCGATGATATAGTCAAGCTCCCGTTCACGACCAAGCAGGACCTCAGGGACAACTATCCTACAGGGCTTCAGGCCGCTCCCATGGACAGGATCATCCGTTTCCATGCTTCGTCCGGCACTACCGGCAATCCCACGATAGTCGGTTACACCCGCAAGGATGTCGAGATTTGGAGTGAATGCATGGCCCGCTGTCTCACCGCTTACGGCATCACCCGTGACGACGTGTTCAGCGTCGCTTACGGGTATGGCCTTTTCACCGGCGGACTTGGCGTTCACTATGGTGTCGAGCACCTCGGCGCCGCCGTGCTGCCCACTTCAACCGGAAATACGGAGAAACATGTACGTCTTCTCCGCGACCTCGGTGTTACCGGCATTGCCTGTACCCCTTCATATGCATTGTATCTCGCCGAGACCATGGAAAGGATGGGTATCACCCCCGACATGATCAAGCTCAAGGTCGGTGCTTTCGGCGCCGAGCCTTGGACCGAGAGCATGCGCCAGGAGATACAGAGACGCCTTGGCCTCAAGGGTTACAACCTCTACGGTCTGAGCGAGATCATGGGTCCCTGCGTCAGCTACGAGTGCGAGTGCCAGAACGGCTCGCATATCTGCGAAGACCACTATTTCCCCGAGATTGTCGATCCTGCTACTTTAGAGCCGCTTCCCGCCGGCCAGGTCGGTGAACTCGTCTTCACCACCCTCACCAAGGAGGGCATGCCGCTGCTGCGCTACCGCACGCGCGACCTCTGCTCCCTCATGGAGGGCGATTGCGAGTGCGGCCGCACTTCCGTGCGCATGGGCCGCATCATGGGCCGCAGTGACGACATGCTCATCATCCGCGGTATCAACGTGTTCCCGTCCCAGGTGGAGAGCGTCATACTCGGCATGCCGGAGTGCGCCCCGCGCTTCCTGCTCATCGTCGACCGCGTCAACAACCTCGACACCCTCACCATCCAGGTGGAGGTGCGCCAGGATTACTTCGACTCCGGCTTCGACACCCTCACCCCGATCACCGACCTCGAGAAGAAGATCGCCGAGAAGATCAGGAGCGTTCTCAGCATCGGCGTCAAGGTCCAGATCAAGGCCCCGAACACCATCGAGCGCAGCCAGGGCAAGAGCAAATTCGTCATAGACAACAGAAAACTACAATAAACAAAAGTTATGTCCTACCAGAAGTTCTTCAATCCGGAGGAAGGATACTCCCGTTCCGAGATAGAGGCCTTGCAGCTTGAGAGGCTGCAGGCCACGGTCAAGCATTGCATGGATTCACCTTTCTACAAGGAGCGTTTCCGCAAGGCGGGGCTGTCGCCTTCGGACATCCGTACGCTTGATGACCTCAAGAAGATACCTTTCACCACCAAGCAGGACCTTCGCGATACCTATCCTTTCGGTTTGGCTTCGGTTCCGCTTGATAAATGCGTGCGCCTGCACTCTTCCAGCGGCACCACCGGCAATCCCACTGTCATCCTGCATACCCAGAAGGACCTTGACGAGTGGGCCAATGCCGTCGCCCGCTGCCTCTGGATGGTGGGCTGCCGCCCCGAGGACGTGTTCCAGAACACCTCCGGCTACGGCATGTTCACCGGCGGCCTCGGCTTCCAGTACGGCGCCGAGAAAGTCGGCATGCTGACCGTTCCGGCGGCTGCCGGCAACACTCTGCGCCAGCTCAAGTTCTTCACGGATTTCGGTACGACCGTGGTGCACGCCATCCCTTCGTATGCTTCCCGCCTGCATGAGGTGATGGTCGAGAGGGGTATCGATCCCCGCAGGGACACGAAGCTCCGCACACTCGTGATCGGCGCTGAGCCCCATTCCGAGGATACGCGCAAGCGCATCGAGGACATGCTCGGCGTCAAGGCCTACAACTCCTTCGGAATGTCGGAGATGTGCGGCCCGGGCGTTGCCTTCGAGTGCCCCGAGCAGAACGGCATGCACATCTGGGAGGACTACTACATCGTCGAGATCGTCGATCCCGACACTCTCGAGCCCGTTCCTGACGGCCAGGTCGGTGAGCTCGTGCTCACCACGCTCAAGCGCGAGGCCATGCCGCTGCTGCGCTACCGCACGCGCGACCTGACCCGCATCCTGCCGGGCGAGTGCCCCTGCGGACGCCACCATATCCGCCTCGACCGCATGAAGGGCCGCAGCGACGACATGATCATCCTCAAGGGCGTCAACATCTTCCCGATCCAGATCGAGACCATCCTGATGCAGTTCCAGGAGCTCGCCTCCGACTACCTCATCACCCTCGAGACCGTGGACGGCAATGACGCCATGATTGTCGATGTGGAAATGAAAGACCTCTACATCGATGACTATTCCAAGCTCCAGGCACTCAGCCGGGAGATTACCCGCCAGCTGCGCGACGAGATCCTCATCACCCCGAAGGTCCGCCTCGTGCCCAAGAACACCCTGCCGAAGAGCGAGGGCAAGGCCGTGCGTGTCGTTGATACCAGAAAGAAATATTAAATCTATAGAACTATGACAGTCCATCAACTTTCCGTCTTTATCGAGAACAAGTCGGGCACCCTCGTGAAAGTGCTCCAGCTTCTCAAGCAGGAGAACATCCAGCTGATCGCCTCCACCATCGCCGATACCGCCGACTACGGTATCTGCCGCATCATCTGCTCCCAGCCTGAAAAGGCTTACAAGGTCCTCAAGGAGGCCGGTGTGGCCGTCTCGCTCTGCGAGGTCTTCGCCATCGAGCTCGACGACCGTCCCGGCAAGGCCGCCGACGCCATCGAGATCTTCGCCGGCGAGGGCATCAGCATCGCCTACCTGTACTCCTTCCTGCTCAACGGCAAGGGAGTCCTCATCTTCCGTACGGACAATGCCGAGAAAGCCGCCGACATCATCTCCGCCAACCGTCTGAACGTCATCGAGGAGAAGGATCTTTCCCGCCTCCTGTAGCGTTGATACCGACCATATGGAATAAGCGCGGATTCCGATAAGGATCCGCGCTTTTCTTGTCATCTTACGCAAAAAGTACAATTTAATAAACTATTTGTTGCGCGTTTGGATTATTCTTCCTATTTTTGCTCTGAAAGTATGATTTATTGGACTTATGGACTTACAAGAAGTAATGAAATCGCGCCGCAGGACCCTTGCCATTTCCCAACAGGACCTTGCCGAAATGGCAGGTGTCGGCTTAGCGACGGTCAAGGATATTGAGAGAGGGAAGGGTAATCCTTCGTTGTCCACGGTCTCCAGGATCCTGGATGTACTGGGGATGGAAGTCGTATTCAAGGTCCGTCAAACAGTTTGATGATAGGACATGAGACAACTTGAAGTTTACATGAATGACCGCAAGGCGGGTGTGCTTACAGAGCAACACCCGGGCAAGGGTTATGTCTTTCAGTATGATTTAGATTATCTTTCATCTGACAGCCCGTCGGTTTCGGTAACATTGCCGAAGTCAAAAGAAGCATTCGAATCCGATCTTCTGTTCCCTTTCTTTACAAACATGCTTCCTGAGGGTGCCAATCGCAAGGTGATATGCAGATCTCTGAGGATTGACGAGAATGATTTCTTCGGACTGCTTTCCGCGATGGCGGGGAAGGATTTCATAGGTGCTGTACATATTGAACCTGTTGGCATATGATAGATATAAAGAATTGCCCGTCCACCCTTGCTGAAGGGTACGTTACATATAGCCAGAAGTCCGTCAAACTGCTTTTTGACGGTCATAGGGTAAGCCATATCCTTGATTTCAGTTTTGATGGGTCCAAAAACGCGGATGAGATGGCGGCCGCTATGCACAGGATTTCCGTATCCGGAGTCCAGGAGAAGTTCCCGGCAGTCATCGGGAAGGGAAAGATCAGGATTTCCGGGGACGAAGAGCGCTCTACACATATATTGAAACCGGCACCTTGGGATCAGACTCTTCAGGCAAGGAAACAGATTCCTGCCAACGAGCATCTTACGATGCAGATCGCTTCCCAGGTGTATGGGATCGCCACTGCCGCAAACGGATTGTGTTTCACTGAAAACGGGCAGGCCGTGTACATAACCAAGCGTTTTGACATCCTTCCCGATAACACTAAAGTGCCAATGGAAGACTTTGCTGCAATCATAGGGAAGAATGAACAGGAAGACGGAAAAGAGTTCAAGTACAACGGATGCTATGAGGATATCGCAGATGCTATCAGGAAGAATGTCCAGGCATGGATGGTGGATATGGAACGCTTTTTCGACCTCGTGGTGTTCAACTACATATATGCGAACGGGGATGATCATTTGAAGAACTTCTCCTTGATAAGACAGGGCCAGGATTATCGTCTTGCCCCAGCATATGATCTCATCAATACCAGCCTTCATGTGAAAGGCGAGGATTTCGGCCTCGACGGAGGTTTGTCTCCGAGTATTGAGAAAAGCGATGTCTATGTCAATAGCGGACATCCGTGCCGCATTGACTTCGAACGGTTTGGTGAGAATATCGGTATAGTGAAATCTCGTGTTGACAGGATATTGGACCGATATATGGTTTTACCAGGACTTGCCGGCACCCTTGTCGGCCATAGCTTCCTCGATGACATAATGAAACGCTACTATCTGAGGACGGTCAGCGAACGGATTGCGAGATTTGTAAGAGTGTCAAATTGATAATGGAAAGGGTTATGAAACAGTTATTAGTCCCTATAGCGTGTTTTCTTCTTGTCTTGCTGGTGTCTTGTGCTCCGGTGCGGGATCGCCAGACGCTGAATGATATGGAGGCATTGATGCCGGAGAGGCCGGACAGTGCCCTGGCAGTCCTGCGGGGCTTGCAGCCCCGGGACCTGCCGGGCCTCCATGTCCGGCCATTCCATGCCCTCCTCCTCAGCGAAGCCCTAGATAAGAACTACATCGACCTGACGGATGACTCCCTCGCCCTGGCCGCTAATAAGTATTATGGCGAGCACGGCTCTAAACTCCACCGTCTCAAGTCTTGGTACTACCTTGGCCGCATCCGCTTCAACGCAGGCAATTACGCCGAAGCGGTCATCTGCTACAACAAAGCCTTGGAGTATGCTCAAAAGCTGAACGATTACCACTATGTAGGTTTGATTAACAGGGAGATAGCGAATGCATATGACTCCGTATGGGATAGTTATCATGCAACGGAAAAACTGCGAGAGTCCGTCAACGCATTTCAAGTCGCTAAGGAAGACAGGTATGCTGCCTATAGTGAATTGGCGCTGGTGTCTTGCCTATTAAAACAGAAACTATTTGAGGAGGCAAAACAGGTTTTGGACAAACTTGAAAACACTAATGATTCTTATTTGTCTGCTTCTGTGGCCTTAAAACGTGCAGAACTGTCCTTTTATAGCGGATTTAACAATTACGATGAGATTCTGTCTGACTTTAATGATGCCGGTATTGGAAAGATTCTGCCAATAACTGTGAATCGTGTAACCAAACGCGCTGTAATTCATCAATTGGCCGAGCAAAGAGATTCTGCAGATTATTATACTGATTTAGCTCGAACAATAATTAAAACGAAAGGGGATTCTGTAGTCTTCGAATATGACAAATCTCAGATTGAGGCCCTGCGTGGAAACTATAATTCAGCATATGATATGTTGATGCATTCATTTCAATCTCAGGACTCATCTGTTTATGCTGCTTTGCAACAGTCTGTGTCATATTATCAAAGTGACCATTATTATGATGAGGCTCGAATCAACGCATTGAAAGCAAGGAATCGTTTCTTAACATCTGGAATCATTGTCCTCTTACTGTTGATAGCCATCGTTAACCTCGTGGTGAAAATCAGACGGCAGAAAGAACAGATTATTGATGAAATTGCTCGTACATCAGAAGTTGAGCAAGAGTTATCTGAGATGAGAGATAGAAATGAGGGAATGGATCGCGCTATGGCCAATCTATTTGAGAACCGCATGAATATCCTTCAGAGGCTTTCGGATCAATATGATTTGTTGGAAGATAATCAGCAGCGAAAAATGCGGGAGAAAGGAATGGAGCTCTCAAGGGACGAGATAATCGATATGTTCCGGAATAATATGAGATATCTTCGTAAAGACAAAGATATTGCTCTTTCAATGGAAGGAACTCTTGATACCTGGAAGGATGGAATCATGCGAAAGCTTAGGAGCATTTTTGGAGAGAATGGTACAGGGAATGTTCATATGACGAACGAAGAAATAGATTTGGCGCCATATTTCTTTTCAGGTTTGAAGTCTAAGACTATTAGTTATTTAACAGGTTTTACGGAGCCCTCACTAAGAGTGCGTAAAACCAGAATGAAGCAAAAAATACAAGCGCTAGATGAGTCTTTCAGTAAAGAAAAAGAATTCTTTCTCAGTAATCTTTAGTCTTAGTATAGTTAGTAGGAGAGATTTATCTTAATTTAGCCCATGTAACATCGATATTGTTATAAATCGCTTATAATAAGCCTGTTGCAATTCGTGATTGTAACAGGCTTTCTTTTATTTGAACCAAAGGTTTAGATAACTTTGCAAAAACTATAAAAACAATGAGTGCTGCAATTATTATTATTCGCAACTACAGTATTTGATGAATTACGAATAAATAAGAACGATCATTTGATACCTTTTTTTATTGCTTAATGATTATTACTAATTATAGAATGAGATGTATGCCAAAGATCTGTTTTTTCTTTAGCTTATTGGCATGTGTTGTTTCTTGCTCTGGTGGTATTGGTGATGATTCTCAATTGAAGAGTGTTTTATTTGAGAATGCATCTGGACTGAACTTTTCTATAAAAGCATATAGTTTGGGAAAGGAATCTTGGGCTGTTTTTGTCCCAAATAATGGGAGCGCGGAACACACGGAAATGGTTCCAGCTGGTGAAGACATTTTTGATGGGTTATCTACGTTGGAACTTGTTTTTGATGATGGCATGGTATTATTGTCAAATAACCTAAAAGAAGAGATTCTTTTCGATCTCCCTTATAATCTCTTTAATCCGATGATTTATAAGTATGAAAATGGTCGTAAGTCATTAGTGATTACTCGCGAGTTCTATGATGAGGCAACAATAGACCCTCAGATTTCTATCAACATGTGAACTGCTTTATGAAAAAACACATTACGTCTCTTTTCTTCTTTGTCTTTGTGATGGCATTTACCTCTTGCGATAGGGATGAAATGGTAATTGCCCGGTATGAATTGGCAAACCATTCCTCCTATAGCTTGGCAGGGGAATTTGATAGAGGCTCTATACTGTTTGACCTGCCTTCTGGAGAATCCCTTGAACTTGAACAAAGGATTATCTATAATGATTCCTCTCCTATACCAAACAAATTGGCAATATGGTGGTCCGGAGAGATTACCATCGATGGGGAAAAATACTATTTGCCACGGACAGAGGCGTCTACACATATATATGATTCTTTTACATGGAAGGCATCATCTCCTAATGGACAAGTATATTATTTGTTTGAATTCAATGATACGCTCGTTGATGAGATAATGGCTTTGGGACTTTCCGAATTATAAGATAATCTTACTCCGTTACCAGCTGGAGTTACGACGGAACAAATCGATGCTTTTTTTTGAGTACGAAAACGATTGGGTTGAGGATGATTAGATTCACCATGCAGCATTCTATTGAAAATGTGCATCTTAATAATAACGTAAATAGTTGAATAGGAATGAAATTATCCAGATTAATATCTTTTTTAGGAGTTGTCTCCGTTCTAATTATGACCGGCTGCAAGGGGACTATAGTTGAGGAAGAGCCTATTATTGAGTTGAGGTATATAAACAATACTGATCATTCCATGCATTTGAAAATGTCGTGGTATCTACAGACTAATACTGTTCCTTGTCCAGAACGTGAGTTTTTATCTGTTGACATCCCTGCAGGTAGCCAGTCTTATATAGATTTCGCACTTGGTTCTTACCACGGTGCCACTTTCTCTTCCTGTTCCATTTCTTTCGACGATGGTAAGGTTTTGAAATACCACGTGGATATTCCAAATGGTTACGATGGAAGAGGGGTTATAAGCAAGGACCCATTGAGTCCGCTTTCTCCCAACGCCTATTCTGTTGAAGTCAATGGTGATATGGTTATTCGTTCATTTACGTTTACTGATGAGCATTATAAACTGGCAGAGTGATGCAGGGTTCAGTTGAAAATGTGCATCTTAATTATGACTTAATTATTTGAATAGGGATGAAAAGATTTATCAGTTATTTGGGTTTGTTTTCAGTTGCATTTATTGCTTTGTGTTTAATTGGATGTCAACACGAGGCGTATTATGAAGATGACATTATGGATAGTGTTGTTTTTGTGAATAAGACGGAACACTCATTACATCTGGATATGTGGATAAAAGAGAAGACGGATGAGTTGTTTTGTTCTTTTGATATTCCATCGGGGGCAAATAAAGCCAAAGATTTTATCTATTATAAATTCTTTTCACCGTCGCTTTTTTCATCTTGTTCTATCGTATTTGACGATGGAAGATCCCTAAGATATCCGAGAGAAAACAATGGTTCACGTCAACTAATCCCTGCATATTCGAAGGATTTTATTGATGGAATATGTGTTTGGACATTCACTATAACTGACGAGCATTATCGTTTGGCCAATTGGACGAATGATTAGGCCCGAGATTTGTGTTTACAACATAAAAAATGAGCGCGTAAAATGAAACTATTTAAATTAACAACTATTATAGGGGCTATCGCCGTTCTAATAATGACAGGATGCAAGAAAGACATTGATGAACCTATACTCAGAGGGCTCGTCTATGTCAATCAAACGGATCATCCCGTAACCGTAACACTTCAAGGGGAAGAACTGCATTCCAAGGGAACTTCTGCTCAAATCCCGCCTAGGGCGGATGTAATGTTCAGGGTCCATTCTTTCGACCCTTTTTTGTCCTCATGCACTTTTACCTTTGATGATGGAAAGAAGGTCGTGTATGACTTGAATGATGCTGGATCAAACAAGGATAGCAGTAATCCTCTTTGGCTAGGATCTTATCAACAAACAGTCAGTGAAGAAGGTCTAAATGTGTTATTTTACTTCAATATAACAGACGAGCATTATCGTTTGGCCGAGTGAGTCGGATTCATTTATTGTGCGCATGATCAACTTTAAGCATATCCACGTCAAATGTATTTTTGCGGTTGCGGCAGCGATATTCGCCGCCGCAACCGTTCATGGGCAGGAACTGCAGGACACGCTTACTGCGGCTCGGGTGTCCGCAGACCGTCTGAGGACGGTGATGCGGACACAGACCGGCCTGACGCGCCTCAGAGCTGAGGACCTGAACACCGGCTTCGCCGTATTCAGCACCCCCGACCTCATCAAGACGCTACAGCTTCTGCCTGGCGTTGCCTCCGGTACGGAGCTTATGTCCGGCCTGTTCGTCCACGGCGGTACCGGAGGAGACAACCTCTTCCTGCTGGACGGGTCCTCCATATACAATACAAGCCATCTCATCGGACTGTTCTCCGCGTTCAACGCAGATGTCGTTGACGGGGTTGACTTCTACAAGAGCGGTTTCCCTGCACGTTACGGAGGTCGCCTTTCATCGGTGGTGGATGTCACCACGCGTGACGGCGACCTGTATGAATATCACGGGACATTTTCTCTGGGTCTGATCGACGGCCGCTTGCAGTACGAGGGGCCGCTGGTGCGGGGCAAGACTTCGTTCCAGTTCGGCCTGCGGCGAACATGGATGGATACCATTACCATACCTGCCATCGCATATGTAAACAGTCAGAACAGTGCAAGAGGGGACAAGGTCCGCGGACACTATGCTTTCTGGGACCTGAACCTCGGTATAACCCACCATCTCTCAAACCGGGATGTGCTTCGACTGCGATTGTTCAACGGCATGGACCGGCTGAGTGTAGGAGATGACCAGCTTGTCCGGGACACTGACAATACGACGGGGGCAGTCCTGCATACCGGCTATGACAACCTCGACGGAGTATTGGCCTGGGGATCGACCACCGCAGGGTTTATCTGGAACCATACATTCTCTGACAGACTGGCTTCACGTATGGGATTGTATTATTCTTTCAACCTGTCCAAGGTGAAGTACGGAGCACGTTTCTGGAGTTGGGGCGACGGCATGGACAACTACTCCTGCACGGAAGAGTCCGACCTTTCTGGCATTCACGGAATCAGGCTTGGCGCGGACTTCGACTGGGAGCCGTCCCCATGGCATCATATCCGGTTCGGAGCCTCGTTCGAGCATCATATCTACCTGCCTGAAAGGTCACTTCATCAATGGATGGAATTGGGCAAGACAACGGAGGAGGCATCCAACTGGCCCGCAGGCAGCCGTTACAGTGGTGAGGAGCCGTCGGTATATATCGAGGATGAGATGACGCTGCTGCCTGGCCTGACGGCGAATGCCGGCGTACGCGCAGCAGTTTTCCTCGTGAAGGGAAAAGCCTATGCGCTGCCCGAGCCGCGCATTGCGCTGCGATACGACGCTTCGGACGCTGTCGCGCTGAAGGCGTCATACACCCTGATGAACCAGTTCGAGCACAGGTTGCAGACCACTTACGTGGATCTGCCGTCCTATCTCTGGCTGCCGACGACGTCCGACATTCGTCCGATGCACTCGCAGCAGGCGGCAGCGGGCGTATATACGCGCTTGCCACATGGCATGCATCTGGACGTCGAAGGATTCTGGAAGACTATGGAGCACATCTATGAGTACTCCGGCCCGGCAGCGCTGTACCCTCCCGTGGACCGCTGGGAGTCAGCTTTCAGCGAAGGTAGGGGACGCGCCTACGGTGCTGAGGTAGCCTTCGGCTGGGAGAACGATAAGACCGCCGTGGACGTGGCTTACACGCTGTCGTGGTCGGAGCGTTTCTTCCCCGAGTTCAGTGACCGCTGGTACCGGGACCGCAACGACAACCGCCACAAGTTCAACATCACTGCCACGCACAAGTTCAGCAAACGCTTCGAGATCTACGGCGGATGGGTATATCATTCCGGCAACCGTATGACGGTCGGCTCTCAAGGGAAATACCGGGGTACGACCGTGCAGCGTGACGGAAGTCTGTTCCATTACTATGACCGGGTATATACCGGCCCCAATAACATCAAGCTCCCCGACTACCACCGTCTGGACGTTGGTATGAATTTCATAAAGCATCGCAGCGACGGCAAGATACGAACCTGGAACTTCAGCATCTACAATGCCTATTGCCGTATGAATACCGTTTATGCTGATGTGGAAATAGATGACGGAGAATATGTGGGCAGGTCATACGGCTTGATCCCGATCATTCCCACTTTCAGTTATACCTTGAAATTCTGAGCCATGAGAAGATTATTGATGATAATCCTTGCCCTTGCAGCCCTGTGCGGCTGTGAGCGGAGTTTCGATATTTCCGGCCAGGTGGGGGACAGCACCATCTGGATGACGTTCATCCCTTCCAACGATTACGATTCCACCTTCTTCTTTGTTCAGGCTACCACCCCTCTGGCCGGTAAAACCGATCCGGTCCTGACTGCTGGAGAGAGCGTAGAGGTCCGGGTCAATGGCCAGCCACTGACTTTGGAAAAGAACAGACGCTCGATCGCGGACAGGCTCCAATGCTACGTGACAGATCATGTTTTCAAATCAGGTGATGTGGTCGAGGCCAGTGCTACCGTGCAAGGTGTCGGGACTGTAGGCGCTTCCTGCGAAGTGCCGGAGCCTTTCCCTTCGTACAGCTGGAAGGCCCGGGTTGTCGAGAAGACGGACAGGATCAACACCTTGCTCGTTGATATCGAGTATGATGATCCGGGAGACGGAGGCTATTACGGAGCCGTTGTCTGCCAGTACATTGAAGAGACCAGCCAGTGGGAGGATAATGACCCCGAGACCGGAGAGAAGTATTGGGGCGAGGTCACGCACTCCACTCGTACCGGATATCTTCCTCCATGTGCAATGACCGAAATGGAAGGGCTCTCTGCCGGGAGCGAATCCCCTGTGACTGCAATGCCGAAGTATTACAATTACCTGTCTAACGCATCAGGTTCACAGAGGAGGGTTCAGATCTGGAGCGATATGTCCAGTCCTTCTCCGAAGGATGGCCGCCGGCATATGACCTTCGCCTCGCGCTGCAATGAGCAGCCGGGGCGCACGGACTACACCGGCGGCACCTATCATGGCTGGACTGAGCATCACTACAAGTACCAGTTGGTCTTATACCGTTTCTCAGAGAGTTATTACAACTACCTCAAGGCCAGGTACAACAGCGATAACGATGACTTCTCGTCACTGGGCCTGGCGCCTGCTTCGTTCGTGTACACAAACGTCCGCGGCGGCGCCGGCGTTTGCGGTGCATACACTGTTGTTTATTCCGATTGGATTATGATATGATTCCAATGGAATGGGCGTCCTTGCGTGATGGACTATGCGCGAAACAGAATGGATTTCACAAGGTGATTAATTGATAATCGTAAACATGAGTATATTATGAAAAGATTCTTTATTGAACTTTTATGCGTTTTTGTCTCCTTGTTTGTGACAATAGGATGCCACGAGAAAGAGGAGTATGTGGAGATAGATCCAGACTATATCTTCAAACCGGATAGCTTGAAGATGCAAGGTCAGTATATCATTGCAGCTCCAGAGTTGCCTTTTGATTTGGATTTCTACAATAACAGTCGCGATTATTATCAGAGTGCGGATACTATTTTAACTTTCAAGGGATACAGAGAGAAAATGTCCTATGAACAGAAGAAAAGTGAGGGCTGGTGTCTGCTTGACTGGCGTATCAAAAGCATTAGTGTTATCACTCTGGTTGATTATGATACATCGCATCCTAAAGGATCCTCTCTCAATGATTTGCTGGGTATAAAATACTGGTATAAATTCACGGAGGTCGAGAAGCCATTGAGTAATTTCGAGTATGGCGACTTGATGCTCGGGGACTACTATCCATACCAAAACCAATGGAGCCCCAAACAGTCTTTGTTTTTATTTTTCCTCAATCGAGAGACGCCTTGGTTCACGACAGGTACATACGAGATTCAAATCGAGGACGCATTTGGCAGAACAATCGTGCTTAAGCAATAGTGCATAATACGCATCAAAAGTGCCGGCGTTTGCGGCGCCGACACCGTCATTTCATCTGACTAGATTGAAATAGAGCAGTAAAAAGACCTGTTTTGCTATTTGGTTCTACAACTTCTTTATTTTGATGTTCCGGTAAAAGACCTTGTCACCGTGGTCCTGGAAGAGGATGTGGCCCTCTTCGAAGTTGCCGAAGCCTTCGTTGGGGGCGAACTTGCTGTATTGGACCAAGGCGTTGAACATCTGGGTGTTACGTTCGTACTCCAGGACCTTGGTGCCGTTGAGCCAGTGCTCTACATGGTTGTCCTGGACTATGATCCAGGCGGTGTTCCATCCGTACTTGTCCATAAGACCTTCTGGCTTGTCCGCCCTGATCAGGTCATACAGTGAAGCCACGGTACGATTGCCTGCTACGCCGAGTTTGGCGTCCGGGTGCAGGTCGTCGTCGAGGACCTGGAATTCGCATCCGATAGACGGGTCACGGAAGGTACCGGGATTGATGAAATACTTGATGCCGCTGTTGGCTCCCGGAGTCAGTTTGAAGTCCACCGAGAGCCAGAAATTGCGGAATTTCTCTACTGTGATGATATCACCGCCACCCTGGGCGCCGTTAGGATGGGCCGTGATCATGCCGTTTGTGAGGCCCCATCCCTTCTCGGGGAAGGCCTCGGCGCGCACGCTTCTCCATCCCTTGGATGTCTTGCCGTCCCAGAGCAGCTCCCATCCGTTCTCGCTGTCGGCATAGAGGAGCCTGTTGGGGAGAGTC
>Ga0310697_10002856_pt1 | contig 17911 bp, 13 predicted proteins | sample 172DNAGHGlowgp2_FD_203883 | JGI IMG/M metagenome (GOLD analysis project Ga0310697, IMG submission 203883) | Sheep rumen microbial communities from Palmerston North, Manawatu-Wanganui, New Zealand - 1728 DNA GHGlow gp2 (v2) (version 2) | ecosystem: Host-associated > Mammals > Digestive system >... | reverse complement strand
GCATCTGATTTGACGTAAATGATTCACCGTCACCAAAGTAAAAACGCTGATAGTTCTTTTGATTAAGTGCAAGCATATTGTCAAAGTCAATTGCAATCTCAATCAGACTTGACAAGTTGTTTACATTAGTTGGTATCACCATATTTGCGACCAGACTTGACTCAGTGAGCAAATCTTCTGCAAAGTCCAACTCATCAAATGGGTGGTCCATCAGATAGACAGAGCGCATAAAGTTTATAATCTGCTTTGCTGCGTTCTTATCGCTGCACTGCTTGTAACTCTGATTCCTCGTAATGTTTATATACATCTTAACAGAGTGCAATTGCTGCGGCTCTAATTCAATGTGATTAACTACAATTGACGGCATAGTATTACAAATAATCGTTTCTATATTTATCCAAAATCAGAATCTATAATGATACTTACGTCTGACTGCTTCTGTACGTTCTTTCAGATACACTTTTTCTTCGTCTGTCAGTGCTGACGTATTGCCGTGTATAAAGCCGTGATGCTGCTTAGTCAGTGCAATCAGATTGTCAGCGTCTAACATTAAAAGCGTAATTTCTTCTGGTGTACGTCCGTACTCAAAAGGGCTGATTAAGTGGTGTATGTCCTGCGCTGCTTCTACTCTGTCCGTCAGCAATGACAATTCATCTAACGGGTGCTAACGTCTGTACTCAGAGCGTAATGACTTCCACTGTTGCATCTGATAATAAGACGCTCTTACGTCTGACTGTGATACAGACGTTTTGATTTCGTTCTGCATCTGCTTTTTCTACTGTTGACGCTGTACTCTGTTTATGTCTGATTGTGTGATAATTCTCGGCATAGTCCTTAAAAAACTGGGCACTGTTTATCAGTGCCCAGAAAAAAGTAAATAAATAATGTATCAAAAAAGAAAAGAGTCTATATCATTTATTATCTGACTGCGTACATTTTCACGTACTTCTTTCGGCTGTTTATGTAGTTCGTCAAAATAAAATGCTCTGCACTTGTACTTCTTTGAGTGTTTGCCACGTAACAGTTTGCTCATTGTCGTTGTTGGTATGTTTGCAAACTTTCGCTGTGTATAAAGATAGACAGAGCCGTCATCATAGTACAGATAAAACGCTTTGCGCTTATGCTTGACGCTTGCACGTCTGTTTTTGCAGTTATCAGAGTGAGTCACCCAACGTAGGTTTTCGATATGATTGTTTGTTAAGTCGTGGTTAATGTGGTCACACTCTGCACCCTCAAAGTAAGAGTCTTTAGCATACGCCATCAGCATCAAACGACCACGCTGAATCTGATGCCATACGCCGCTATCGTCTTTTAACTTGTTCTGCACGTAACCGTTATATCTGATTGAATTATCGAGCGGCACAAACTAAAGTGATTGCTTTGTTACGACACGCTTGAAAAGTTGCCCGTCTGCATTAACTACGTAACTGCTAAAATTCGGGATTGTTTTGAATGTAAAATTAGTCATAATTAAATAGTTATTTGATTTCAATTTTTATATTTATCAGAGTGCGAAAAAGTCAAAATTGAAAACGCTCTGATAATAAAAATATGCCTGACGCTTCGCTAAGAGCCAGACATATAAAAAAATCGATTTTGATTCAAAAAGTTCCTTATTATTTATCTCGGTTGCGGTAATGAAAAATTTGCAGTGAATAAACTGACCAGATTATCGTTAAGCATAGACAGTTTATCGTCAACTGCACCGATGCTTTGCTGTAACTTGTCTGTACGTTCATCAATATGGTTGCAGATTTCGTCTGTTGCTTCGTCAATGTGTTCGTGCAATTCTTTATAGTCACTCCGCTCATATTTCTTTTCGGTAAGTCCGTATTGCTGCATATACTTTCTTGCAGTTCTTTCGCCACAGTGCCACCACTTCATAATTGCTTCTTTCTTCTCGGTCTGAGTCATACCAACTTCAAAGCACTCTGTCAAATCCTCCACGCAGGTTGGTATGTTCTTTTTGTTTGCACGTGTACGCTTTTCTTCTTTGTCAACGTGGAAATTATAAAACTTGGCTACTTGCTCAAATGTAGATAAATCAGTATCAAGCAATTCACCCAATACGACTGTAATGTCATTGACGTTTACGATATAGTTTCCGTCATCGTCAAACACTCTAAAAAGATAAAACATCGATGCAATTGCAGTGAAAATGATATGCTCTTTGTATAGCGTCTTTACATCGTACTTTTCGAGTGTCATAGCGACTGCGATAAATGCAAGTTTTCTGTACGTCTTCAAATCGTAAGTATTGATGTGCTTTCTGCCAAGAGCAAATGACTTGCAGCACTTGTCTTTCACAATGCTTTCAATAGATACGCCCTAAATCGAATTAACAAAAAAAATCGGGCGTTTATTCAGTCTGTTATTGACTGTCAGCGGGTAGTCTGCTATGAGTGAGACGTTAATAAGTGACATTGGCGATTCATCGCCATGAAAAAACTTAAAATAAAGACTGCGTGCATCGGACGTTGCAGCCTAACTAAAAAATAATTGAAAAGTCTCAGCGTGTTTTTGTCCCGCGTCTTTGACTGCTCCGAGTCTTACAGAAGATAAAGAATTTGATAAAGTCATTTTTAATAAAGTTGAAATTTTATAATTATATAAGAGAGAAATGTCCCTCTAATATATATATCTGCGCTTTTTGTCAAACTTTGTCATAAGAGTCGATTTTTTTTCAACCGACATAAAAAAGCGTCCCGAATCTCACGACTAAGGACGCTACATAAAATTTCAAATTAAATTCTTTATCATCATCATTATATTTATCTAAGTCATTTCATAAATTCGATTTTGAGACAAAAATAATACGCTCAAAATGTGGCAAAAAATGTGGCACAGAATGTGGCATAAAATGTGGCAAAATTAAATTTTCTATAGAATATAAGAAAATAAGTGATGCTGCGCCCCGAAGGGGCTTGCATAGCACTTATTAAGAATCGTTCCGCCGACTACTCGCTGCACGGCTAACGGCTAACGCCGAACGGCAGCGAGCGGCGGACGATTCAACCATCCTACTAAAGTAATATCCTATCTTATCCGACCAGATCTGGCAGCATACTTATTTACTCGCTACCGCTTCATAATAAATCATACTTATTTGATGCAGCCCTATACGCTTGCAAATTATCATACAATAAAATAGAGCGGATTTTCGCAAACCCGCTCTATCAAACAAATAAAAATTTTACGTAAAAATCGATATGAAAAAATTAGATGTTATATCGTATTTATCTCTCTCTTTCATTATCTCAAATCGTCTTCGTCATCTAGCGGATAATTTGTAAAATTCAGTTCTCCGTTATCAAATGAATATGTGCCTTCTGGCACATTGATATTCAAATTGCCAGAACTATCTACAGTAGCGGTGTACCATTCATCATTAACTGCGTCATATTTATCAAAAAAGTGCATTGTACCACCATTGCATACTTCAATAAAGTGCTCACCAAGTTGGTGGAATATCAACCGCCCTGGAGTTGTCATCGTTATGTCTTCAATTGCAGTCGGAGTCGTAGGCACAAAACTGACACGTGGTAACCAAACGTCATTACCCGTTTTATATGCTCTGTATGCTGCCTCTGACTCAAATAATTTAAGATGGTGTCTCATAGTCTCACTGCATTATCTTTTATGTATTTATCTGTGATATGAAAGTTGAAATTTCACTTTCCAACACCGAAATAAATACAGAAAGACACATTTAAATTGCAAATGAAAAATATTATTCGTGGTCTTGATGACATCGTATATAGATTGCAGATAGAACGTGCTGACGGGACGGAGTATCTTCTCAGTGACTTCGACTCGTTTGACATTGCTGTCTTTACGTCTGACTGTGCTGTCAATTATATTGTAGAATCACAGTACATCGATGCAGACGAAAATCTGATAAGGATTCCCGCTGATAAAATTGCATCTTCTGGGCTTGCTGATGGTATTATAAGACTGCAACTGCTAACGTCTGTTATTGACAGTTCGTTTGATGATGGGTCATACAACCAGACAAACACTGTTGACACTTGCTATTTTTTAAAAACAATCACAGTTAATTTATGAATACTAAAACAAAGAAATTCAATGATAATGTCATACGTATAGTAGTGCAAGAGGTCCCGAAGACTCGCACGTTAGATAAAGTCGAAGCAGCACTCAGTCTGATAGATGCTTCTGTCAAGGCCATTACTGATGAGGCCATCAGCACGGCACTTGATACGTCATCCATTCAGACTTTATGGAGTCAGTTTGAAGAGTTTGATTTGGTAACGTCAAGGGCATTGACAGAACTTGATAACCGAATTGATACACTTGACGCTTCTTTACAGTCATTGTCTGTTGAGTCTATTGCAGGACTTTCAGACGATATATCGACACTGAGCACCAAGACTGATGACGTTAGCACACGTCTTTCAGAGTTTGTTGCAGACTGTTCAAGTGCTTCACATCAGGACATCGAGGACGTTAGCATCAGAGTAAATACAAACACTGATGCAATCGCCAAGAATACTATGGACTTGTTAGACGTTAGTACACGTCTTTATCATACTGTCAGTGACGTTGCTGACAATGCAACCAATATTGCAGACGTATCACTCTCACTACAGACTACTACGTCAAAAGTCAGTGACATCAGCACACGTCTTTCAACTAACATCGGAAACTGTGAGACTGTCACTTTGGACGTTTCCAACTTAAAGACTTTGACTGCTAATCATACAACAGAACTAAATAAGCACGATGCAAGCATTTTGGGACTCGCTACCGCTGTTGAGACTTCAAACAGTAGTATTTCAAGCGTCAATGCTTCAATAGCGGCCCTCGGCTCCTATTTGCAGTCTGTAGATGCTTCTATCTCAGACATCAGCACCAGAGTAAAGTCAAACGCTGATGCAATCAGTAACAATGCAAGTGATACTGCTGACATCAGCACTCGACTTGCAGAGCATATCATTGACTATACATCAGTATCTCAGAAAGTGACTGATGTGAGTGTAAGAGTAAAGACAAACGCTGATGCAATATCAGACGTAAGCACTCGACTTTCTTCTAATCTCACAACTTTGTCAAGTGCTGTTGCTGACAATGCCGCCCGTGTTGCCGATGTATCTTTGAGCACTCAGACAAACACTGCTTCTGTTGCAGACGTAAGCACTCGACTTGCAGCACATCTAAACGACCATGACAGCACTGTCGCTGATGTGTCAGCATTGAAGACGCTGACCGCATCACATACATCAGAACTGAATGGCCACGATGCAAGTATTTTGGCACTCTCTGCCGCTGTTGAGTCAGCAAATGCAAGTATCTATCTGTTACGCCAAGCAGACGCGGTCACAGACGCTAAAATCGTTCTATATGATACGTCTGTACGCTCTGACATCAGTACGCTTGAAAGCACACTGACAGCACATCTAAACGACTTCGATGTATCTGTCAGAAATCATTTCGTTTCGCTTGATGATTCAGTCTCTTACTTGACAGTAGAGCGAAACCGCCTTGATGCTTCTATCACCAATCTGACTAACTACATCGATACGACTGTCACACAGATTCTTTCGACTGATAGAGCACGTATAAACGCTATCGAAAGTCTGGCTGTAGATACGTCTGCATACGTCCACGACACACTACTTGCTTACGGCATTCATTTAGACAGTTCGCTCAATCAGTATGACAGTCACATTGACGCTTCTTTGAATGAGTATGACAGTCACTTAGATGCTTCTTTGAATCAGTATGACAGTTATATTAATGACACTCTAAATCAGTTTGGTGCTCACTTAGATGCTTCACTCTCTCAGTATTACGTTGCTTTTGATGAAAGAGACGTGGTCATTGCCAGAGCATTGAGCCAGCACGATGCTTCGATACTTGATTTGATTGCACGTGTGACAGCACTCGAAAACGCTTAATTTTCTTCTTTTCATTATTATATATAGCCATTGTTTTTCAGCCGTTCCGAATGGGCGGCTGTTTTTCATTTCTGACAATGGCGAAAGAGATAAATAAAGAAAGTCAAAGTAACCTTATGTCTAATCCCTTTAACGATGCAAATATCCGAAAGACTCTCTCGGTCATCAGTCTCTTTGCAGCAATCGTCATTGCAATCATTGCAGTCTTTACGCCTCCTATGGCAGTCATAGACGCATCAATCTTATATTTAACGTCACAGTTTCTTGTTTTCATTTCCGGTCTGCTTGGCGTTAATCTTGAAATTGATTTTTCACGCCATCGCTGGCGCATTGCTGAAAAGACAAACGCAGACAAAACAAACGATAAATAAAGTGTCTCCAGACAAGTGCTTGTCACTCACTCGCTTGTCTTCTATATATATAAAAAGTAGGTGCAACCGTTCTGGCTGCACCTATCACTTTTCTATCGCTCTGTCTGCTATGCTGCATCTTTCATTTCTTTGACTTGATCTTTGTCATAATCTACTTTGAAAGCGGGATTGTTAGTCAGTTCGTGTGCTGTGCCGTTGATGTAGCCAAACAACTTGACGCCGCAGCCGTGACCGTAACTCATATAAGTCTGTGACTGTTCTGAGTCTTTGCGGTGGATAGTCCAGAACTTCTTACCGTCTTCTACTCTGACGCTGACGAAATCGACAAGTCTGTGAATTGCTTCGTACATTTCAGCGTGTGTCAGACTGTTGAATGACTGCCACTGTTCGGGCCAAGTCTTCAACTCATTGCCACCGCTCAACTGACTTTCTAACTCTGCAATACGTGCTGTGATATTTGCAACGTCTGCTTTCAACTGTTTTTCGTCGGCATTGACTGACTTAATAGCCTTGTCAAAGTCTTCGTCTGAGTAGATGCCGTTTTCGTAGTTCTTTCCGATACGTCTTTTCTTGTCTGATACTTTATCCAACTTGCTCTGAGCGTCTGTCAGACGTGCGCTCAATTTCTCAATTTGCTGCTGTGTCTGCTGCATACGCTCTGTGTTGTCTTTCTTCTGTTCATCAATCCACCAAGCGGCTACAGTCTCAACAAGGCTGCAATCTACATATTTACGATTAAGAGTGGCGTTATTGTCGCAATACATTTCACTGCCTTTGTACTCTTTCTTATGTGCTGCACAAACGTACTGCTCTGCAACACGTCTGTAATTATGTCCGCAGTCAGAACACTTGATAAGACGCTCACCAAATGACTGCTTACGCTCTTTGCTACCACGGTAGTTATTTTCTTTGATTGCTTGACACTTGTCAAACAGTTCTTCACTAACGATTGTGCCACGATACTTGGTCTGGCCAATGAACTTTGCGACTCTGCTTGCAGCAAAGAACTTGTCAGAGCGGACACACACGTTATTTGCTCTGAGATATGCGGCAATGTCTTCGTTTGTCTGTGCTGTTCTGTTTTCATCTGCTGCATACATTGCGAAAGCGTGTCTGATGACTTCTGCTGCTGCTTCGTCAATGACTTCACGCTGATTTTCAATCTTAAAGCCAAACATAACAGTCCCGCCAATCCATTTGCCTTGCTCTTTAGCGTGTTTCTTTCCGTTTGCGAAACGCTCACGCTTGATTTTCATTTCTTGCTCTGCCATTACACCACAGATGTAAATGAGCAACTGTCCTGCAAAATCTAAATTACCATTGCGGTCAAACAGTCTGACGTTAGGAGTGTCACACACTAACTGGATATGATTGTCAGTAAGCCACGACAAAACACTGCAAATAACGTCCATACGTCTGCCGAGACGTGAAATCTCAAAAACATAGACAGCGTTAATGCTGCTGTCTGCTGCTATTGCTGACTGTAACTGCTGCAAGCCCTCACGCTCGTCTTCTGCCAACTTGATAGCAGACTCTTTGTTACTGATGACAATGAGATTGTCTTTCTTGTAACCGTCTGCCATTGCTACGGCTGTCATTCTGTTGACCTGCTCGGTATAGTCCTGAGCCTCAGTGCTTACTCTCGCGAAAATAATCGCTTTCTTGTTTTCGTTCGTTTTCATAACTTTGTCGTTTTTGAATTATACTTCGTTTTTTACTTTTAGTCTCCGTTTTCGATTAAAATTTTTCTTTTCGTCCTTCGGACGCTACAAAGTTACGAATAACAAAATAATAAAAACAGCGTGACAAATATCGGAGCGAATGCATTTTCTGATTGCGGCAACATTACATCTTTGATACTCAATTGTAAAAGTATTGACAATTGGTTTAGTGATAGTAGAACAAAAGTGACGAATATTAGTCTTGGTGATGGAGTTGAGACAATTGGCACTTCGGCCTTTGAAAACTTCTCTGCTATATCCTCCATCAACATTCCCAACAATGTAACCTCAATAGAAGCTAATGCATTTGCTGGCTGTACAGGCTTAACTTCCATAGCTATTCCAGACAGTGTGAAGAGCGTTGGAGCTTCAGCCTTTAAGGGCTGTGAGAAAATCACATCATTGTCACTTTATTGCAAGAATATCGGCAATTGGTTTAGTGACATCAACTCTCAGATAACGAGTGTGACACTTGGCAATGGAGTCGAGGAAATAGCAGACCATGCATTTGCAGGCTTCTCCGCACTTCCTTCTATCAGTCTCCCACAGCGTGTGAAGAGCATTGGCAGTTCTGCATTTGCAGGATGTAGCGCCCTTACCTCTTTCTGTATTCCTAACAGCGTGACTGCAATTGGATCATCGGCATTCAATGGCTGCGGCAACATAAAAGATTTGACCGTAAACTGCAAGAAAACTGGCAATTGGTTTAGCGACATCAAGACGCAAGTGACGAAACTCACACTTAGCGACAATCTCGAAGAAATAGGAGACTCTACTTTCGAGGGCTTCTCAGGAATATCTTCGTTGACGATTCCTAAGAATGTGAAGAGCATCGGCGAACGGGCTTTTGCTGATTGTAACAAGCTGAATATAGTGACACTCAGTTCAAACGCGGTTGCCTCCAAGACCTACAGCTCTACCGATAACTTTAACGTTACGTTTGGCTCACAAGTCCAAAAGTATATCATTGACGAAAAGGTGACATCGATAGGCAGCAATGCATTCTATGGATGCAGCGGAATGAACGAGATTGTGATTGGCAAGAATGTGACGAGTGTCGGTGAACAGGCATTCTACGGTTGTAACAACATCCATACGCTGACGCTCAACTGTAAGAGCATCGGCAACTGGTTCAGCGACTGCAAGACGAAAGTGACGAAAGTAACACTGGGTGAGGAGGTGGAAGAGATTGGCAACTCTGCTTTTGAGGGCTTCTCGGCAATCACCTCCATCAACCTGCCCAATAGCGTGAAGAGCATTCAAGCGGCTGCGTTCAAGGGCTGCACAGGACTGACTTCCATTGCCATCCCTGATGGCGTAACGGGCTTTGGCGACGAAGCGTTTAGCGGATGTACCGGTCTTTCTTCCATCGATATTCCCGCAGGAATGACAAGCATCGGGAAACAAGCGTTCAGAGAATGTAGTGGTCTGGCATCTGTCGTGATTCCAAGCGGTGTGATGAGTATCGGCGAACAGGCGTTCCATCTTTGCAGTAACCTGACCGCTGTCACCCTGAACTCAAATGCCATTGCATCCAAGACCTATAGCACTTCAAATAATATCGGCTCGATATTTGGTCCTCAGGTCAAGACGTATGTCATAGGTGGAGACGTGACTGCTCTTGGCGGTTCTTCGTTCAGTAACTGCGGCAGCCTGAACTCCATCACCATTCCTGGCAGCGTGAAAAGTATTGGCAATGATGCGTTTAGTGATTGTGTGAACTTGGAAATCGCTAATATTGAGGCCTTGAGTGCTTGGTGCAACGTTTCTCTTGCGGGAATAACAAGTAATCCCCTCACCTTCACTCACCGCCTTTTTGTAAATGGGGAAGAAGTGAAGAACTTGGTGATTCCCGAAAGCGTTTCTGCCGTTGAAAATTATGCGTTCGCAGGCTGCACGGGACTGACGGCAGTCGCTATTCCAAGCAGCGTGACGAGTATTGGGGAGAAAGCATTTACAGGTTGCAGCAGTATTACCGCCTTGAACCTGAATTGTAAGAACATAGGCAACTGGTTCATGGACAGCAAGGCAAAAGTGAAGGAAATAGCCTTAGGCGATCAGGTAGAAGAAATCGGTGGTTCTGTGTTTGCAGGATATACGGCATTGACCTCCATCACGATTCCCGCCAGCGTAACGAATATCGGTGAGAACGCGTTCGAGGGTTGCAACCGCCTGAACAGCGTACATATTACGGATTTAGATGCCTGGTGCAACATTCTCTTTGCCAATCGTGCAAGCAATCCTTTGACCTATGCTCATCGTGTGTATCTGAATGGTGAGGAGATCACAGACTTGGAGATTCCTGAGAGTGTTTCCTCTGTTGGCAATTACGCCTTTACAGGTTGTAGCAATCTGGCCTCGGCCAGCATTCCCAATAGCGTAAGAGAAGTAGGCGGAAGTGCCTTCTATGGATGCTCTGGCATCAAGACGCTGAACATTGGCAGCGGAATGACAAAGATTGAATCGCTCGCATTTGCAGAACTGTCGTCGCTGGAAGACATCTATTGCTATGCGGTTCGTTATCCTGTGACGGCCACCGATGCTTTCAAGGATTCCTACCTTGAATATGTGACCTTGCATGTGCCAGAAAGGTCTGTCACGCCCTATTCTAATCATGCCGTGTGGGGACAGGCCATAAAGATTGTGCCTATCAAGGAAGAAGAAGACGAACCCATCTATCTGACATTGCAGGATGCCGAGAGAGGTTTGCTAAAGCTGTTGGCTCAGCAAGGAAAGACCTACACCTTTGTTGTTGAGCCTCAGGAAGGCTGGAGGATTCATAGCGTATGTTTCAACGACGAGGAGGTAACGGCTCAACTTGACGAAAACAACAGCTACACGACGCCCGAGCTCACAACAGACAGCCGCCTCTCGGTGGTATATGAGCAGGACGCTCCCACACAGAGTCGCTCGCTGAATGCCTCGAAGGTGACGATACAAGCCACGTCGCAGGGTGCAAGGGTGAAGAATGCTGCGGTAGGCGAGACCATCTATGTGTATGGTGAGGATGGGGTACTGCAGAAGACGGTCTGCACGACTGGCACAGAGACAGACATACTGTTAGAGCGTGACGGCTTATATATAATAAAGGTGGAAGACTTGGTCGTGAAACTGCGACACTAAGAGCAGAAGCAGGGAGCAAAACTGCCTGCCCCGAAAACAAAACCACCCAAACCTATCACGTATTAGGTTTGGGTGGTTTGTGTGGTTGGCTTTGCCTTCGTCCGTCACGACTCGGCCATCTTTGAGCGAGCTCGGATGGCGCTCGCTGCTCCGTCCGTTGTCGGTAACTATTTCTTCAACAAACGGTAGTACTCGGTGGCGCCGAGGAGGAAGCAGCCGGTGCCGTAGTCCTCAAAGTCGGGAACCTTGTCGTACGAAAGGGGCTGACCGGCTGAGGGATCCTTGCCCGTGCCCTGCATCCATCCGAGGAAACCGTCGTAATGGACGGCATCGCGCACCATAGCAGCCCAGGCCTTGTCGACGACAGGACGATAGACGCTCTCTTTCAGATAGCCCAGACGCATGCCCCAGCACATGCCATAAACGAAGAGGGCCGTGCCCGATGTCTCCTTCATCGCGTAGTTGGTTGAGACAAGACTGGGATTCCAGAAGCCGTCCTCACGCTGACACTTACGAAGCCCCTCGCTCATGAGCAGGAAGTCCTTCTTCAGTTCCTTGTATTCCTTCGACTTCGTGGGCATCAGATTCATGCAGCGCACCAGTGCGGCATAGACCCATCCGTTGCCTCTCGACCAATAGCACTGCCCGCCATCCGGCTCCTTGTAAGGAGGAACATAATCGGCATCGCGCCACCACAGGCCGTCGTCCGTATTGAAGAGTCCCTTCTTGGGGTTGCCTTCTCCCCTGCCACACTCGTTCCGGCTCCAACGGTACATATTCATGGCATGATCCATGTATTTCTTCTCGCCCGTCACCTTGTAGACCTGCATATAGAGCGGCATCGCCATCTGAATGGCATCAATCCATGTCCACCAGCCGTAAAGCGAACTGACCGATGTCTTTGCCTTGGGCGTAGAGGTCTGTGCCTTCGTGTTCGGTGTCTGCATCTGATGATCCAGGTTGGCAATAACCTTTTCCAAACCCCTGATCCTATCCTCACGCGGTTTTCCGATTAACAAGTCTACGTAGGTCTGGCCGCAGCACTGGTCGTCGGCATCGCAGGTGGTCACACCGTTGCGCGGTGTCCATTTGTGGAACTCAGCCCATCGCAGGGCATAGTCGTAGTAACGCTGCTGCGGGTCAATCTCCTGCAAGGCCATCAGTCCCTCGTAGTAGACAGCACGTGTCCACAGACTCGACGGACGGATTTTCTTCACATTGGTGGGTACGGTGGGGTCTTCATACTTCTGCATGAAATAGTCATTGGCCTTGCGGGCTACGCCAAGCACATCGGAGGCAGTTGTCTGAGCCATCACAGACAGCGAGCAGGCCAAAGAAAAGCAAAATACGATTAGTTTGTTCATTGTTTAAGTCGTTTGTTTTGATTTTGGATGCAAAAATACGAAGAAAAGATGAGAAAAACAATATTTTTTTGTATTTTTGCAGGCAGAACTATTACTTAAATATAATATGAGAAGGACTTTTATTACTCTTTTACTACTCACGACCGCCCTTTGGTCATCGGCACAGACGGCATTGCCACAAGATCCTGCCGTGCGTATGGGCAAGCTGAAGAACGGCATGACTTACTACATCCGTCATAACGACAAGGAGCCCGGTCTGGCCGATTTCTATATTGCCCAGCGCGTCGGTTCCATTCAGGAGGAGCCCCGCCAGCGCGGACTGGCCCACTTTCTGGAGCACATGGCGTTTAACGGCACGAAGAACTTCCCCGGCAAGGGCAAGAAGCTGGGCATCGTGCCGTGGTGTGAGACCATCGGTGTGAAGTTCGGGGCCAACCTCAACGCCTATACGTCTGTAGACCAGACCGTCTATCACATCGGCTCAGCTCCCCTGAAGCGTGAAGGCATCATCGACTCGTGTCTGCTGGTTCTCCACGACTGGAGCCATTACCTGCTGTTAGAAGACGACGAGATCGACAAGGAGCGCGGTGTCATACACGAAGAATGGCGCACCCGCCGGGCAGGACGAGCCGTATCGAGACTCATGGAGCAGGCTATGCCAAAGGTCTACAAGGGCACGAAGTATGAGGACTGCATGCCCATCGGCTCGATGGACATCGTCGACAACTTCCCCTATCAGGACCTGCGCGACTACTACAACAAGTGGTATCGCCCCGACCTGCAGGCCATCATCGTGGTGGGTGACATCGACGTGAACAAGATGGAGAAGAAGATCAAGAAGGTCTTTTCTCCGATTCCCCTGCCGAAGAACCGCGCCGAGCGCATCAACTATCCTGTGAACGACAACGAGAAGATGATTGTCGACATCGAGAAAGACCCGGAGCAGCCCGTCGTGCTCTGCCACCTCTACATGAAGCGCGATGCCACCCCCGACGACCAAAAGAACCGTGAGGAATACCTGCGCGGCGACTATATCGAAGAGATGATCGGCTACATGCTCAACGCCCGCCTCAATGAGCTGAAGCAGCAGGCCATTCCGCCTTTCCAAAGCGCCACGGCACGATCGTCTTCGTTCTTCCTGAGCCGCACGAAGGAGTCGTTCTCGCTCTCAGTCAGCTGCAAGCAGGAGAGCATCCTGGGCGGACTGATGAGCGCTGTGGCTACCTGTGAGCAATTGCGCCAGCAGGGTTTCACGCAGTCGGAGCTGGACCGTGCGAAGACGTTCCGGCTGAACCACGACGAGCGAAAATACAACGAGCGGCACGACCGCACCAACTCGAAACTGGTGTCTCTCTGTGTGCAGCACTTCCTGACAGGCGAGCCCCTCATCTCTATTGAAGACAAATGGCAGCTCACGCAGAAGTTCAATCGCGAGGTGACACTCGACGAAGTGAATCAGGCCATGCGGGAGCTCATCACCGACAAGAATCAGGTAGCCATCATGTATGCTCCCGACAAGGAGGGCGTCGTCCTGCCTACCGAGGAACAACTGGAAGACCTCATCCTTTCCACCCAGCAGCAGCGCTATGCACCCTATCAGGACGGTGCACCTACCATCTCGCTCAACACCTATCTGGCTCCGCTCACGTCGCAAGACGGCACCATCGTCAGCGAGAAGCCCTGGCAGCACGGTTTCACCGAACTGGTACTGAGCAATGGCATGAAGGTCTACGTGCGCCAGACCGACTACAACAAGAACACCGTTCAGATGGTGATGCGCGCCGACGGCGGCACATCGGTCTATGGCAACGAGGACATCCCGCAGTTCTCCCTGATCACAAGTAGCATCAACGAAGCCGGCGTCGGCCCGTGGGATGCGCTCCAACTGCGCAAGCTGCTGGCAGGCAAGAGTGTTCGCGTACAGACATCGGTAGGCACCCGCTCACAGAGCATCACCGGCGGTGCATCAATCAAGGACGTAAAGACCATGATGCAGCTGGCCTACCTCTATTTCACGCAGCCGAGACAAGACACGACAGCCTTTGCAGGCCTCATCAACCGCACCTACTCGTTCCTGAACAACCGCAATGCCTCGCCACGGGTGGACTACAACGACTCTATCACAGCCATCCTCTACGGGCACCACCCGCGTCTGGAACCGATGACGCAAGAGCGTCTGCTGAAGGCTGACTACAACCGCATCTTTGAAATCTACAAGCAGCGCTTCTCGAATGCAGCCGACTTCAAGACGGTCATCATCGGCAATCTGTCGCTCGACGAGCTGCGCCCGCTGATTTGCAAATACCTGGCTTCGCTGCCTGCCAATGACAAGCATCAGGAAACGAACTGGGCCAACGTGCCGCAGCTGGTGAAGCAGGACGTGACAAGGGTGTTCAAGAAGAAGATGGCAACGCCACTGGCCAATGTCAGCATCTTCTATGGTGCCGACGTACCGTTCACAGCCAAGAACGACCTTGTGCTCGACTTCCTGAAACGCTGTCTCTCGATCGCCTACACCGACTCTGTCCGTGAGGAGAAGGGTGGCACCTACGGCGTGAGCGTCGACTTCAACCTCGACAAGGACGATCACCCCTCGGCCACACTGCGCATCAGCTACAATGCCGATCCCTCACGCTATCAGGAGCTGAACCCCATCATCTACAAGCAGCTGCAGGTCATTGCTGAGAAAGGCCCCAACGCCTCGTCTATGCAGAAGGTGCGCGAATACCTTGTGAAGCAGTACGAGCAGGTGGCTATCACCAACGACTACTGGAACTACATCGTCTGGCACCAGCTGGACGACGATACCGACTTTGACATAGACTATTGCAAGATGTGTAACGAGATGACGGCACAAGACGTGCAGCAGATGGCTCAGCAGCTTCTGCGCTCCGGCTGCCGCATCGAGGTGACGATGCTGTCGGAATAATGCACTGTGAATGATAAAGAATGAATCATTATTAATCCACTAACAGATATGAAAACCAAACTATTCCTTTTGGCTGCTTTATTCTCAGCCATGTGCCCGGCGGCACTCAACGCTCAGAAGTACACTAAGTACTTGTTTGCCTACTTCCCCTCGAACGACAACGAAAACATCTACTATGCACTTTCTGACAAGGAGAACCCCTTCGACTTCGTGCCGATGAACAATGGCAAGATGGTTGTCTCGGCCGACACGATTGCCCTGAAGAAAGGTGTCCGCGACCCTCACGTGCTGCGTGGCAAAGACGGCTGGTTCTATATGGTCAATACCGACATGCGTTGCGCTGAAGGATGGGCCAGCAACCGCGGCATCGTACTGATGCGCTCGAAAGACCTGGTGAACTGGCAGCACTCTACCGTTCACTTCCCTGAGAAGTACAAGGGCACGAACTTTGCCAATGTGACCCGCGTATGGGCTCCTGAGACCATCTGGGATCCCAAGGCCAAGAAGTATCTGGTCTACTTCTCCCTGCTCACCAACGACGGCACCATCCCCTACGACAAGGTGTTCTACTGCTATGCCAACAAGGACTTCACCGACCTCGAGGGCGAACCGACCTACTTCTATGACCGCGGCTCGGCTACCATCGACATGGACATCGTCTATAACAAAAAGGACAAGCTCTACCATGCCTTCTACAAGAACGAGGGCGAGGGCGGCATCTGCAAGGTAACGGCCAAGACGCTTACGCCTGCCGAGGGACAGCCCAACGGATCGCAGTGGAGCAAGCCCAGCGGCAAACTGCAGCAGACGAAGGTCGCTGTTGAGGGCGCTGGCGTATGGCCGCTCATCGGCAAGAACGGCAAGTGCAAGAACCCCGACACATGGATTCTGATGTACGACTGCTACGGCAACGGCTACTATCAGTTCTGCGAGACCAAGGATCTTTCTAACTTCAAACTGCTGCACCAGACCGAGACCAAGGGCATGTTCACACCCCGTCACGGCACCGTCCTGCCTGTCACCGACAAGGAAGTAAAACGCATCCAAAAGGCACTGGCCGAGAAAAACAAGTAGTATCGCTTTATTACGCTACGCTTCTTACAAGAGCCTCCACAACATTACGCTACGTTTCTTTCAAGAGACTCCACAACAAAAGAAAACCAGAAAAGACAGATGTCCTCTCTGGTTTTCTTTTGTTTTTCCTGTTCTTCTGCTTCTGAGAAGTAACCCAGCGTACAAGACTTAGGGCACTACCACCTTTCTGCCATTCACAATGTTCAGGCCGCGGCGCAGACAGCTCTGCTTCACGCCCAGCAAGTTGTAGATGCCTGTGAAAGACTTTCTCTGCACAGGTGCGCTGATGCCCGAAAGATCATGGAAGTCGCCATATTTCTTGCCACCCCATGTAATCCAGTTCTTGTCAGCCGTCTCCCAAGCCCAGTTACCCCAGAAGTTGGTTTCCAATGAGCTAACGAGCAGGTACACTTCGTCTTTCGATGCCAGCGTCACCGTATAGTTCTCGTCGCTGTTTCGCTCGAAACCAGCCTTCGTACCATCGTTGAGGAAGCGGAAGCTAGCTCGATTCTTAGTCGTCCCGACATTCAGGCCTGCCTGTTTGCCAGGATTCATTGCATTGCCATTGGAGAATGTCTGGTCGTAGTAAGCAGCACTCAGCACAAAGTCGTAGATGCCGTCGACAGCCATCAGGACAAGAGCCGCATCCTTCGGGGTAACCCATGTAGTATCAGCGCCGTCGAAATGCGAATAGCTGACAGTGGCACCGTTCTTGGCGTTGTAGCCAGCCCCCACCTTGACGGCGATGACGTTCTCGGGAACCACATAGCTGCTTGCAATATGGTAGCCACGCAAGCCGTTCTCAATTGTCAGGGAAAGGGCGTTGTGCACCTCAACCAGGGAGAAGTGGGCATCGGTAGGCTCATAGTTGGTAGCATACTGCGGACTGGCGCTGTTGCCGTAGGGATGTCCTGCGGTGCCGTAGGTCAGGGCAATGAGCAGGTTCTCGGTATTGGTCAGGTCGGCCAGCTCCAGCTGTCCGAGTATCTGCCAGCTATAACCAACGAACTCGCCTGTGCCATCGCCAAAGAGGGCCGCCATCTGCTTTTCTCCACCTTCTGTGTCGGCATTGCTCTGGCTCTGTCCGTTCTCGCCCAGGCCTTTCAGGTTGGCCTTCACCCAGACAGTATTTCCTGTAGCAGCCAGTGCGTCCTTCTGGGCATTCAGTTCACTTACGCTATAGGGGTTCTCTTTCGTTCCGTCGCCCGCCACTGCTGTCGAATAGGCGAAAAGGGTGCCGGCCAAGCAAGCCAGCATCCTTTTATGAAAGATTGATGTCATAAACATTACTTCACAACGATTTTCTTACCGTTTACAATGTTCAGTCCCTTCTGCAACTGGTTCAGACGGACGCCTTGCAGGCTGTAGATGGTCACGTTCCCGGCAGCAGCATCGACACGGCTGATGCCTG
>Ga0310697_10002855_pt1 | contig 17912 bp, 16 predicted proteins | sample 172DNAGHGlowgp2_FD_203883 | JGI IMG/M metagenome (GOLD analysis project Ga0310697, IMG submission 203883) | Sheep rumen microbial communities from Palmerston North, Manawatu-Wanganui, New Zealand - 1728 DNA GHGlow gp2 (v2) (version 2) | ecosystem: Host-associated > Mammals > Digestive system >... | reverse complement strand
CACCTGAAGAAGCGACAGAACCCGCGGCCGGAGCGGGCATTGCCCGCTCCGGCCGCTTGTGCGTTCAGAAAAAAGAATGGTAATCAGAGCTTCTCAAACAGCGCTGTCAGATCTTCCAGCGTTCCGTTCGGCGTGCTGATGCTGATGTCGCAGACAAAGTCTCCCCTGGGGAGATAGAAGGAGACATACAGCATCTCGCCATCCACAGTCTCAGAGAGCTGGATCGCCATCGGGTGCTCTTCCCCGGCAAAGATGGCCGCTGCCAGCTCCGGGCCGTTGTCCTCGCCGAATACTTTGTTGATCTCCCGGATCCTCTCGTTATTCCGCTTGACCAGTTCTTCCTCGCTCAGCCCGAGCTCGTCGTCCCGCAGGGCACGAATGGCCATAAAGAGGTAGCGGTCGAAGGACTCCGGATTCGCCATGTAGGTGATCCCACCCATCTCCTCTTCGTAGGCCTTGCGCATCGAAAAGATCTCCGTTGTTTCCGACGCGTCGTCATTGAGGCGGCTGATGCTCCAGCCCTCCGGCGCGGTGAATTTGATGCCGAAATAGCGGTTGATGTACACGCCGTCCTTCAGCTCGCCGTTGAGCAGGATCTCGTCCTCCTCCGAGAGACTGAGCACCGCGGCGGGGATCTCCACCTCCGGCTTCGCTTCTTCTTTCTCCTCCGCGAGGACGGACATGACGCCGCTGTCCCCGCAGGCGGTCATGCTGAGGCATAGAATCAGAGCGAGCAAAATTGCGATCCATGCTTTCATGTTTTTTCCTTCCTGCCCCGGGGCTTTCCGGGGCGGACACCGTCATCGGTGCAGTATTTCTTTGATAGAACAGATTTTATCCGCTGCAGTAATGATCCAGCCGACCGTGTGCCTGGGAGGCACGACACAGATGGGCCACATGTGCCGGCGCACAGCGTCCTCCTGCACGGCATTGGCCCGGTATTCCTCCCGTGCAAGCGCAGCGCCGCGGTCGGGATGGGAATAGGCCTTCTTCCAGGAGGGGCTGCCGAAAACTTCCTTTTCCGTCATGCCGATGTCATGGAGCAGACTTCCGCAGACAGCGTCCTTCACATCGACCTGCGCGCCGTGCCGGTTCAGCCATTCGGCGATCCGGCAGCTCTCCATGGCCACATTCAGGCTGTGCTGCGCCACATTGCCCGTCAGATGGTGGGGGATCGCCTCAGCGGCGCGAAAGCGCTCGGAGTCAAGGATCTCCGCGCCAAGCTCCTGCACGGACTGCAGAAGCTTCTTTTCCCGATCCTGCTTCTTCATGGGCAATCAGAGCAGCTCGGCAAAGAGACGCAGGACCATCTGGCCGAGCTTCAGATACTCGGAGCGGATCGTCTGATACTGCTCTGTCACCTCCCGGCACTGGGGGAAGGTCTGCTCAAAGTCATGCTTGATATCCAGCACCGCCTTGCTGCCTGCGAGCAGGCAGCCGTTTTCAAAGTGGTGGTACAGACTGCGGTAGTCCAGATTGATCGTACCGCAGGTCGCGACCACGTCGTCGGACACGGACATCTTGCAGTGGCAGAAGCCGGGCGTCCACTCGTAGATGCGCACGCCGTTTCTGGCGAGACTGTTGTAAAAGGAGCGGGTGACGCTGTAGACCATCTTCTTGTCCGGGATGCCCGGCGTAATGATGCGCACGTCCACACCCCGCCGCGCGGCGAGGGAGAGGCTGTGGATCATCTCATCCGTCAGGATCAGGTAGGGCGTGATGAACCAGCAGTAGGAGTTGGCCTTTTCCGCGATGCTGATGTAGACATTTTCGCCTACGCGCTTGTTGTCCATCGGGGAATCGGCATAGGGCTGCACAAAGCCGTCCGCCTCCCCGGTGTAGCCGCTCGCGGGGAAGTAGCGGGCAAAGTCGACGCCGCTCCAGTCCTCCTTGCTGCCGGCGTACCACATCTCCAGGAAGGCCGCCGTCAGACTCTTCACGGCCTCGCCCTCCAGGCGGATGCCGGTGTCCTTCCACTGCCCGAAGGGGTGGGTGATGTTGAAGTACTCCTCCGCCAGGTTGTAGCCGCCGGTAAAGCCGATCTTCCCGTCGATGACGGTGATCTTGCGGTGGTCGCGGTTGTTGAGAAACATGTTCAGGCCGGGATGGAAGGGGTTGAAGACCTTACAGGCGATCCCGCGGCCCTCCAGCTTTTTCACAAAGCTGGTGTTGATAAAGCCGATGCTGCCCATGTCGTCGTAGAACACCCGGACGTCCAGCCCGTCCTGCACCCGCTGGGCCAGCACATCCTCGATCCGCTGCCAGGAGGAGGCGTCCTCAATGGCGTGGTACTCCATGAAGATGAAGGATTCCGCCTCCCGCATGGCTTTGAGCTGGGCCTCCAGCGCGGGGCTGGCGTCGTCATAGTAGGTCACGGCGGTGTCGTGGTAGACGGGGAAGCTCGTGTTATCTGCCAGGTAGGTGGATACGCCCGCCACGTTCGGGAGCTTCTCCCGCAGTTCCTCCAGCTCCTTTTTGTTTTCCGGCAGCAGGGGCAGCAGTGCCTTGTCAATGTCGTCATAGCGCTTGCGCATGTCCCGCGTGCCGCGGTTCAGGCCGACAAGGAAATAGAGCGCGATGCCCATGATGGGCAGGATCAGGATCAGGATGATCCAGGGCATTTTCATCGTGGAGGTCACGTTTTTCGCATAGATGACCAGCACCATGATCAGAGCCAGCACTCTCGTGGCAATGTCGATCCAAGCTGCGTAACGGTTGAGCTGGAAGAAAACCATCAGGATCACCAGCAGCTCCAGCCCGATGGAGACAAGCGCGAAGATCATCCGCTTGGTACCGTTGCGGCTTTTTGCCTTTCCTTCGTGTGTCATAGGTTCACCGTCTTTCCATGAGTATTTGATCTGTTTACGAACTGCCTTTTCAGGTCTGCTTTTCCGGCCTCACCTTTACACCGCGGGGGGACACGTCCCGGAGGATGTCCTCTTCCTCCCAGAAGCCGTTGTCGATCCACTGACGGATGCTGTCCGGCAGGAGCTCCGGCTGATACTCAGGATAGAGCTTCCGGATTTCCTCATCCTCCACCTCGAAGCAGGGCTGTCCGTTTTTGTTGACGCCGTTCCTCGAAATGAGGATATAGGCGATGAAGGAATACAGGAACTGTGCGATATTCGGAATCTGATGCTCCGTCATGGTGTCGTACAGGCGGGAAAACTCCTGCAGGGCACAGGTCAGGCTGCGAAAGTTGCGATACTTCCCGGGCGCGCCTTCCCGAACCTGAGGATCCGCGACAAAGACAGCGTGTATGATCTGCTCGTGTTCGTTCAAAAACTCCGCATAGTCAGGATTCGGCCATTTCGACTTGTTGATGATGGTGTGAATGATCTCCCGATACTCAGGGACATAGCGCACGGTGCGGGCGATCGTTTTTTCCTTTACCATCCGGTAGACCGTCGGATCGGCAGAGGCCATTGCCTTGATGAACTCCTCTTCCCCGATCACGATGGTCGGGAAGCCCTTGTTTTCACAGTATTCATTGATGGTGCCAATGACGGTATTCAGATCCAGCTTGGAGCGGCTCAGGTCATCAAAGACCAGCACGACTCTTTTTTTCTTCCCTTTTTCGTGGAAATCCTCCACGACGGGCTCGAGAGCGATATATTCCAGCGGATCGACGGCAACCATTGCGGAGGCAATGTTGGCGCTGGCCGGATTGAGGGAACTCAGGATACTGTTGATCACACTCACTATTCCGTTTTTTTTCATCCGTTCGCCTTCCCGGTTCAGCTTGCCCAGAAACGGCGTGCAGGTATAGAGCCATTGCTTTTTGACGGCGTTATTCAGCGCGGACACGCTGTCCAGGCCGAGCAGGGAAACGCGGATGATGAAGTGCGTGGACTTGAGAGCTTCGGCCAGTTCCTTTTCGATGAGGTGCGTTTTCCCGCAGCCCCACTCGCCGGTGAGAAGAAGCGCACCGAAATGCTGCTCCTCGGTGCAGTAGCGGACCAGTTCCTGTAAGGTGCTCATAGGATTCTCCTCGTTTTAATCTTATTATTTGTGTGATCTGCCGGGGCAGAATCGGAGTTTTCTGAATTATATTGTATCATACAAGGAGGAAGGAAGTAAACCGCAATATGCTCTTTGCCAGGGAGCTTTTGCGGGAAACGGGATCCGCCGGGCGGCAGGGGAGGAGGAAAAGAAAAACGGAAGCCCGTTATCAGACTTCCGTTTTTGCCGAAGGCGGGATTCCGCTACATTCTGTGAAATCATATTCCACCGCAATGGCAATATCATACTCGGGAAAGGCGGCAAGCACCTTCCGCTGTAGCTCGTCCCGCAGGGATTCGCGGCTTCGCGCGCCGAATACCAGCACGACTTCAAAACTCATGGTTTTGTCGACAAAGTCGATGTAGAAGCTGTGCAGCTGAGAAGCGCCCTCCGTTTCGTCAACAATATGCTGCAGCGTCCTCTGCGCGTCCATGACTTCCTGCGACTGCGTGTTTCTGGCGTACACGGACAGACCGAGCATTTCCACACCCGTCTCTTCCAGTGCTTTCCGTGTGACCGCACGCTGCAGGTTATCGACCCAGGCGACTGTGAACTGATCGGAAATCTCAACATGTGCCGAGCCCAGCAGCCTGTCATTGCCGTAACTGTGGATCACAATATCGTAGACGCCCTCGATCTCCGGAAAACTGCAGATCGCATTTCGCACTTCATGCGCCAGACCGGCCTCTGTGCGCTCCCCCAGAAGACTGCCGACGGTCTCCCGCAGCGTTTCAAGTCCGGTTTTGATGATCAGCAGCGAGATCGCCGCGCCGACCCAGGCCTCAATGCTGACCCCGGTGAAGAGGAACACCAGCGCCGCGGCCAGTGTCGATGCCGAGACGGCCGCATCGCTCAGCGCGTCGATCCCGGCGTAGACGATGATCATGCCGATCAGCAGGGAGGCCAGATATTCGATCTGCCCATACCCGAAAGGATGCCTGCGGTCGGGCTCCTTTTCCGAGAGTCGCGCTCCGATGATCGTGATCAGAGAGGACAGCATATCAGTGAAGTTGTTGATGGCATCGGCCAGAACGGATACGGAGTTTGCGGCAAGGCCGGCCGCGAGCTTGAAAACAGCTAGAAAGAGATTTGCGCCGATCCCGACTATGCTGGTTCTGACAATGGCGTTGTTTCTGCCCATAGGTTGTTCCCGATCTTTCTTAGAAATGGAAATAACAGTTTGATACACCTAATTATAGCAGATACCGGGGCATAACACAAGATTCTCGTGATGGGGAAGGTGATTGTCTCCCTGCTTTTCTCCATCCGCTTGCTGCAATCGTTCAATAAATTATGTAAACCAATTGAACAATTGCCGGCAAATGGAGCGATTTTTCAGGGCGACAGAAGGTGAAAACCACTTCTGAGAAAGAAAGGCGGTCGCAGCGAAAGTGCCGCGACCGGGGTTGAATGGATTATTCAGGGAACAATGCGAGAAAAAGCTCGGACTTCAGCAGCTTCTCCATACCGTGCGGCAGAAAAAGAACAGGATAATCTATTACTATTTCCTTCTTTTCATGGCGGAGAAGGAGAGATTCGCGTGCATTTTGATTCCGCTTGCGGGGAATGCGGAATCAAAACAGAGATATTCGCCAGTGTCTGCACTGGCTCATGCACAGGCCACGGGCCTGTGCGGACATGATTCGAATCTCTCCGTGGTCAAACAAAAAACCCAGCCGTAAGGCTGGGCTTTTCGTTTGGCGGAGATGGAGAGATTCGAACTCTCGAGGAGCTTTTGACCCCTACACGATTTCCAATCGTGCGCGCTCGACCAACTACGCGACATCTCCGTATTGCTCAAGAAAACAATGTTATTCACTTGTCAGCCTGCGTATTATAATATACCTTTCCGATAAAGTCAAGAATAATTTCGAGGCTTTCCGCAAAAAATTGAAAAAGAGTACACACGATTTCCAATCGTGCGCATGCGGCGGCGGGGAGGAGATCCTTGTCTCTCAAGGGAAGGAACGCCGCGCGGCTCCTTACCGTTAAGAGACAAAGAATAATACAAACAGGAGAAACACCATGACCAACGAAGAATACCGCCTGCGGGCGGAGAAGCACGCGCCGCGCTCGAAGGTCTTGCGCAACTGCCGGGGCGCCTTTCTGGTGGGCGGGGCGATCTGCTGCCTGGGGCAGCTGCTTTTTACCGCCTTTCAGGCCCTGGGCCTGGATGAGCAGGCGGCGGGTACGGCCGAATCCATCGCGCTGGTTGCCCTGGGGGCGCTGCTGACGGCCCTGGGTGTGTATGACGATCTGGCAAAAATCGGCCGGGCGGGCACCCTGATCCCGATCACAGGATTTTCCAACGCGGTGGCGTCCCCGGCGCTGGAGTTCAAGACTGAGGGCCTCGTCACCGGTACGGCGGTCAAGATGTTCTCCATCGCTGGGCCGGTCATTGTCTACGGCCTCGCGGCGAGCGTCGTCTACGGCCTGCTCCTGTGCCTGCTGGGAGGCTGAACATGGCAAAGAAACGCAGGCCCAGCGAACCCGGCCCGGTGGAAAACGGGCATGACCGCCGTGCGGAAGAGCGGGGAAACGACGGCTCCGGCCGGGAGCGGGAACCATCCGCGCCCGACGGCGTCAGCGGAAACTGGGGCTGATCACTTCTCCATCCGGCCCACGGCGCTCTGGGCGCAGCGGACAAAGCGGCGAATGTTCCTGTCGCCCTGGCGCCGCTCGCTCACGGCGATGCATAAACGGCGCACGGCGGGCGGGTTCAGCGGCACGGCCCGCACGGGCTCATGAATATCCCGCATGATGAGCGAGGAGAGGATGCTCACGCCGAGACCGTGGGCCACCATGGAGGCGATGGCCGCATCGTCCAGATTGGTATGCCGCACCCGGGAGGCGATCTTCTCCAGATCCCCGTCAAAGAGGGGGAGAATATCCAGGTCAAAGTCAAACGAGGGCATCAAAAACTCCTTGCCGCCAAAGCCGGAGAGCGGGAAGCTTTCCGCGCCGTCGTCCCCTTCGGCCGGGAGAATGGCCAGCAGTGCGTCATCCGCCAGCGGCACCATGTGCAGCCCCTGACTCAGCGCATCCTGAAAGCTCACGATCGCGCAGTCGAGTTCGTCATTTTTCAGCTTTTCATACAGCTCCATGATGCCGCCCACGTCCATGACCACGTCGGTATCCGGGCTGACGCGGCGAAACTCGGCCAGCACCGAGGGGATCCACTGCCGGGCCACACTGGCATAGGCGCCCAGGCGCAGGGTAGTGAAGCTCTGCTCGCGCAGCTGCCCGGCCGCGTCCTCCAGCTTGTTGGTCGCCTCCAGCAGCTTTTTCATGGCCGGCTGCAGCTTCTGCCCGGCGGGGGAGAGGTGCACGCCGCTCTTGCTGCGCACCAGAAGATTTAGCCCCAGCTCTGTCTCCAGCGCGTTCATCATATGGGTCAGGCCCGACTGCGTATAGCCCAGCTCCTGGGCGGCGGCGGTCAGACTGCCTTTTTCCACGGCCGCCAGCATGGCGGCAATTTTCTTTGTGTCCATTGTTAAATATTTCTCTTTCTGATATCGCATATCATCCATGACATTTTCTAATTACATACATGATAATGCAGAGTTTGGTAAATTGCAAGAGGAATGCTATAATGAATTCAACAAAGCAAAGAATAAAAGTCTGTTCGGTCTCGGGCGAGTGGTATTGCGCGGTCAATTTTCTGCAGCTGGCGTCGGATTCCGGTCAGATTCTTTTTATTTGGCTTTGCAAGAGAAAAGAGGATAAATGAGAGGAGAGGTATTATGGAAAACAAACGCGGTGCGTGGGGCAGCAATATAGGCTTTTTGCTTGCTGCAATCGGTTCGGCCGTCGGTCTGGGAAACATTTGGGGCTTCCCGTATAAGATGGGTAAATCCGGCGGCTTCACCTTCCTGCTGGTCTATCTGTTCCTGGCCATCTTCGTCGGCCTGATTATCATGGCCTCCGAGCTGGCGCTGGGCCGCAAGACCGGCAAGGCGCCCATCGCGGCCTACAAGGCCGTCTCCAGCAAGTACTCCTGGCTGGGCTGGTTCGCGGTGCTGTCTCCGTTCCTGATCATGACCTTCTATTCCGTCCTGGGCGGCTACTGCATCTACTACATCATCATCAACCTGATCGGTCTCTTCGGCGGCATGCCGGACAGCAGCTCCTTCGGCGCCATGCTGACCAGCATCCCGGCCTCCGTCGGCGTCCTGCTCGCCTTCATGGCGATCTGCTTTGTGATCGTCGCGGGCGGTGTTTCCGGCGGCATTGAGAAGTTCAACAAGATCGGCATGCCTGCGCTGTTCATCATGCTGCTGATCATCATCGGCCGCTCCCTGACGCTGCCCCATGCGGTGGAAGGCCTCAAGTTCATGTTCATCCCCGGCTATGCGGTCTCTGGCGGCTTCATTGAGGAGGCGCCCAGCCTGATTACCGTTCTCGGCACCGCCGGCGGCCAGATGTTCTTCTCCCTGTCGCTGGCCATGGGCGCCATGATCACCTACGGCTCCTACCTGTCCAAGGATGAGAACCTGGTCAAGAACTCCGGCATCATCGTCTTCGCCGATACGCTGGTCGCCCTGCTGGCCGGCATCGCGGTCATCCCCGCCGCCGTCGCCAATGGCATTGCCCAGGGCATCCCAGTGGGCAGCATCAAGCTCAACGGCCCCGGCCTGCTCTTCGCCACCCTGCAGGATGTGTTCCACAACATGGGCGCTCTCGGCGGCGTCTTCGGCGTGATCTTCTATCTGCTGGTCCTGATCGCGGCCATCTCCTCCGCCATCTCCCTGATGGAGGTTCTGGCGGCCCACTTCCTCGACCGGGCTGCTGAAAAAGGACAGCAGCTCAGCCGCAAGAAGGTCGTTCTCATCATCACTGTCGTCATCACGATCCTCGGCGCGCTGGTCGCGGCGGACGGCCTGGGCGAGAATCACATCACCCCCGCGGAGATCTTCAAGCTGAAGGTGAACACCTGGAACGACTGTTGGCTCGACTTCTTTGACTGCTGGTCTGAAGGCATCATGATGCCGCTCGGCGCCATGCTGATGGCCCTGATGATCGGCGGCGAGATCGGCCCGAAGGTCATGCTCGACGAGATCCACAACGGCGAGCACAGCCCCTTCTTCTCCAAGTTCTACCGCTTCTGTGTGATCTACGTGGTGCCCGCGGTCATGTGCCTGGTGCTGGCCGGCCAGCTGACCGACTTCTTCGGCAACCAGGTCGTCAGCTACATCATCTCCGCCGTCTGCTTCATCCTGTTCACTTACCACACCCTGATCCCCGACTGGAAGAAGCAGGGCCTGAACGGCGACGAATAATACCGAATCATCCTTTTTCGCAGCGCTTCACTCCTGAAAGGGCCTCCATTCTTGGAGGCCCTCATTTTTATCGACAGCGGGGAAACGGCGGGGCCGTTGCGGATGGGGAGAAAATATGCTAAGATACGCAAAAAGGAGGGGATAGGGTGATCGCAAAAGTCAACGGGATCGATCTCTATTACGAAAAGGCCGGACAGGGGAGGACCCTTGTCATGGTGCACGGCAACGGGGAGGATCACAGCATTTTCAACGAGGCTGTGGCGATACTGAGAAAAGAATTCTGCGTCTATACGGTGGACTCCCGCGGGCACGGCCGCAGCAGCCGGGTGCCGACCCTCCACTATGAGGACATGGCGGACGACATGATCGCCTTTCTGGAGGCGCTGGATCTGCGGGATGTGGTGTTTTACGGCTTCAGCGACGGCGGGATCGTGGGTTTGATCGCGGCTTCCCGCTGTGAGCGAATCAAGACCCTCATTGTCAGCGGCGCGAATCTGAGCCCCCGGGGCGTCAGCCGGAAAATTCGCCTGATGATCTGGGGCATGAACAAGCTCCGTCCGGACGACAAGCTGGCCCTCATGCTGCGCGAGCCGCAGATCACGGACGCTCAGCTGCGCGCGATCCGGGCGGATACCCTGGTGTTGGCCGGAAGCGCCGACCTGATCCTGCTGGAGGAGACCGAACATATTGCCGCTGCCATCCCGGATGCGGAACTGCAGATCCTGCAGGGGGAGGACCATGGCTCCTACATTGTGCACAGCAGCAAAATCGCGGAGATCATCCGGGACTTTGCTCTTCCGGACGTGGATTGACACAGGGGAATGTCATATAAAAGTTACAGGATTGTTACGGAAATAGCGCAAACCTGAAACTTCCCTAAACAATTACTGGGAAATGCCATAGACTGTGTCTTGATTATTCAGGCACTGTGTGCTAAAATACATAAGAATAGGCGGTTTGCGTCCCCTGACCAAGACTGTGCCGCCGGAGACTGCAATGAGCAATATCCTGATAACCGGAATCAGTTCTTATATCGGAAAATCCTTTGCGGCGTATCTGCAGGAGCATACTGCACACACGGTGGAGGGGATCTCTCTGCGCGATCCCGCATGGCGGGATCGCTCCTTCGCCTGCTATGACACGGTGTTTCACGCCGTCGGGCTCACCCATGTGCGGGAGACGCCGCAGAATGCCGCTGCCTATTTTGAGATCAATCGGGATATGACGCTGGAAGTCGCGCGCAAGGCCAAGGCCGAGGGCGTCAGGCAGTTTATCTATATGAGTTCCATGAGCGTTTACGGTCTGGACGAGGGCGTGATCACCCCCGCGACCCGGCCCGCGCCGATCAACAATTACGGCCGCTCCAAACTGGAGGCGGAGATGGGCCTTCGCCGTCTGGAGGATGAGCACTTCAAGGTTTGTATCCTGCGCCCGCCCATGGTCTACGGCAAGGGCTGCAAGGGAAATTATCACACGATGGTCTCCCTGGTCGAGAAAATGCCGGTATTCCCCCAGATGCATAACAGCCGCAGCGTTCTGAGTATCGACAATCTATGCGCATTCCTTGTGATCGCGGTGGAACAGCGGCTGGACGGGCTCTATTTCCCCCAGAACCGGGAGCGCGTCTGCACCTCGGATATGGCGCTGTGGATCGCCGAAGGGCTGGGGAAAAAGCTGCTGATCAGCCGGGCTGCCGGCGCCTTTACCCATCTGCTCCTGCCGCTCTCCAAAACGGCCCGCAAGGCCTTCTGCTCCCTCAGTTATGAGGAGACGGAGACCATGGATTACTGTTACTGCATCACGGGCAGCCGGGAGAGCATTACCCGCTCGGTTCGCTGAGAGGCAAGGAGTGAAAGCGGAGAATGAAAGCAGATTTAACGGAGACGAAAAAGATCCAGGCCAGGCTTCTGGAGATCCTGCTGTATTTTCAGCAGTTCTGTGAGGAGCATGACCTGGGCTTTGTTCTGGCCGGCGGCACCTGTCTGGGCGCCGTGCGGCACCAGGGCTTCATCCCCTGGGACGATGATGTGGATGTGTTCATGCTGCGCGAGGACTATGAGCGCCTCGGCCCCCTGTGGGAGCGCTTTGCGGATACCGGGCGCTACGCCTGTGTCCGCTCCAACGAGCAGTACAACATCCACCACACCGCAACCGAGATCAAGGACAGCAATACCACATTCATCAACCGCCACAGCGTCGATTCGGACATCCACCAGGGATTGATGATCGACGTGATCCCGCTGGACGCGGTGGCCGACGGCAAAGCCGCCCGGCTCCTGCAGGTGGCGCACGGGATGCTGTATTGCTGCTTTAATTTCCAGCGCCTTCCGGAGCATAAGAGCAGGGCCATCTATTATATGACCAGGACCGCGCTGGGCCTTGTGCGTTCTCCGAAGCTGCGCTACCGGATCTGGAAGCACGAGGAGAAGATGCACAGCCGCTATAAGGTCAGCGAGCATGCGCTGGTGGCCTCCTTCGGGGAAGGGCTCGGCATCATGAAGCAGCGCTTTCCGAAAGAGTGGTTCCTGCATCCGGGAAAGGCCATGTTCGAGGGCCACGAGATGCCGGTCCCGGCAGACGTGGACTCCTATCTGCGCATCTCCTACGGCGATTACATGCAGCTGCCGCCCGAGGAGGAGCAGATCCCCCGGCATGACGCCGTGTTCATCGATCTGGAGCACGGCTATCAGCAGTACAAGGGTATCAAGTACTGTGTAAAGAAGTAACGGAGTAAAGCTATGGGCTTTTTGAAGAACGCGCTCTCTACCCGGCGGGCCATGCAGGAACTGCCGCCGATGGCGGAGATCCACTATATCAATGACGAGGAGCTCCGACAGCTGCAGGGCTGTTTCCTGGAGATCATCAAGGACATCGACCGGGTCTGCCGGGAAAACGGCATCTGCTATATGGCGGCCGGCGGCACGGCACTGGGTTCCGTGCGCCATCAGGGCTTCATCCCCTGGGACGATGATGTGGATCTGCTGATGCCCCGACCGGATCTGCAGCGCTTTCTGGAGATCTTCGACCGCACGCTGGGCGACAAGTATGAGATTACCTCGCCCGCATCGAAATATCCGCTGGAGAGTATGATCACCGCGGTCTACAAGAAGGGGACCGTCAAGGCCAATCTCCAGACCATGGACACTGATCTGCCCCAGGGCGTACATATCGACATCTTTTCCATCGAGTCCGTGCCGGTGAACCCGGTTGCCCGCCGCATCAAGGGGACGCTGGCCATGGGCGCGCAGTACATCGCGGTTTCCACCCTGTTTCGGAAGCTCAGCAATGAGAAGAAGAAGGAATTCTTTTTCCAGACCCCGGCGGGCCGTGTCAACTACTCGCTGCGTATGACCGTGGGGGCGCTGTTCTCTTTCCTCCCGGCGGAAGTCTGGGCCCGGCTTTTTGAGCGGGCGGTCAGCTGCCGGAAAGATACCGGGCTCTGGGCCGTACCCACGGATATCAAGCATTATTTCGGCCACATCATGCCGAAGGACGTGTATTATCCACCCATCAAGGGGCCTTTTGTGGATTTTGAGATCAATCTGCCCCACAATCCGGACGCCTATCTGGAAAACCAGTACGGCGACTATATGACCATCCCGCCCGAGGCCGGGCGCGAAAAGCACTGGGCCATCGGCTTCGATCTGGGCGAGAGCGCGCAGGAGATAAGCCATGACTGACTATCCCGTGGATATTGTCATCCCCTGGGTGGACGGCTCGGATCCCGCCTGGATCCGGGAGCATGACAGGTACAGCGCGACGACGCTTCAGGACAACAGCAGCGCCCGCTACCGGGAGTGGGATCTGTTCCGCTACTGGTTCCGCGGCATTGAGGAAAACGCGCCCTGGGTCAACCGGGTGCATTTGCTGACCTGGGGGCATCTGCCGCCCTGGCTCAATACGGCGCATCCGAAGCTGCACATCGTGCGGCATGAGGAATTCATCCCGGAGAAGTATCTGCCCACATTCAGCTCCCATACCATCGAGCTGAACATGCACCGGATCCCGGGCCTCGCGGATCGCTTTGTCTACTTCAACGACGACGTGTATCTCAGCCGCCCCACGAAGAAGGAGGACTTTTTCCGAAACGGTCTTCCGGTGGACACGGCGGTCTTCGGCGTCATCAAGAACGATGACGTCTCCAATTTCATGCCCTATATCATGCTGAACATGATGGGCGTCATCAACATGCACTTTCCCAAACGCGCCATGCTCCGCCGTGATTTTGCCAAGTGGTTCAGCCCCAGAAACGGCAGGGGCGTGCTCAACAATCTCTATCTGCTGCCCTGGGGCACGCAGACGGGCTTTCGCAACTACCACAGCTGCGTGCCCTTCCTGAAGGAGACCTTTGAGACCGTCTGGCGGGAAGAGGAAGAGATCCTCGATCGTACCTGTTCCCACAAATTCCGCAGCCGGGAGGACGTCAATCAGTACCTGATGCGCTACTGGCAGCTCTGTGAGGGAAAATTTGTTCCCCACAGGCCGAACTGCGCCTATCTGACCATCGGGGAGGACTGCGCCGCGGAGACGAAGGCACTTTTAAATAATCCCAGATACACGGTCGTCTGCATCAACGACGACCCTATGGGCTTTGACTTCGAGAAGGAGCAGCAGGCGCTGCACGTGGTCATGGAGGCCCATTATCCCCGCAAGTCCAAATTTGAAAAGTGAGAGGGAATATCTATGCTGAATTTTGCTGTCGGCCCTGTCATGAGCTCTGAGGAGGTCCGCGCCATCGGCGCAGAGCAGGTGCCTTATTTCCGTACGGCCGAGTTTTCCGCCGTCATGCTGGAAAATGAAAAACTGATTCTGAAGTTTGCCAAGGCCCCCGCGGGCTCCCGCGTCGTGTTCCTGACCGGCTCCGGCACCGCCTCCATGGAGGCCTCCGTCATGCACACGCTGACTCCTGAGGACAAGGCCCTCGTCGTCAACGGCGGCAGCTTCGGTCACCGCTTTGTCCAGATGCTGGAGCTGCACGAGATCCCGCACACCGAGATCAAGCTGCCCATGGGCAAGGCCCTGACCGACGAGATGCTGGCCCCCTATGAAAACCAGGGCTATACCGCTTTCCTTGTGAACATCGACGAGACCTCCACCGGCGTTCTGTATGACATCGATCTGATCGGCGAATTCTGCCGCCGCAACGATATCTACCTGATCGTGGACGCGATTTCCGCCTTCTTCACGGATCCCCTGGACATGACGGCCAAAGGCATCGACCTGATGCTCACCGGCTCCCAGAAGGCGCTGGCCTGCCCGCCGGGCGTGTCCCTGATCGTCCTTGCGCCGCGCGCCCTGGAGCGTGTGGAGAAGGGAAAGACCAAGTGCATGTACCTGGATCTGAAGGACGCCCTGAAAAACGGCGAACGCGGCCAGACTCCCTTTACCCCGGCCGTCGGCACCCTGCGGCAAATCAATGCCCGCCTGCGGCAGATCGACCGCGCCGGCGGCGTGGACGCCGAGATCGCCCGCATTGCCGGGCTTGCCGCCTATTTCCGCGCGCAGATCAAAGACCTGCCCTTCGAACTGGTGTCCGAGTCCCCGACCAACGCGGTGACGCCGCTGCACCCCACCACCGCCAACGCCTATGAGATCTTCACAATCCTCAAGGACGAGTACGGCATCTGGATCTGCCCCAACGGCGGCGAGATGCGGGATACCGTTTTCCGCGTGGGCCACATCGGCGATCTGCACGAGAGCGATTACGATACCCTGATCGCAGCGTTCAAGGACCTGCAGAAGCGGGGCATCATCTGAGAAAAACCCGACTGCCCGCCGGGCAGAGAGAGGAGCACGATATGGTTAAAGTCATCACCTACGGCACCTATGATCTGCTGCATTACGGGCATATCCGCCTGCTGGAGCGGGCTAAGGCCCTGGGCGATTATCTGATCGTCGGCGTGACGGCTGACGACTTTGACAAGACCCGCGGCAAGATCAACGTCCAGCAGTCGCTGATGGAGCGGGTAGAGGCGGTCAAGGCCACCGGCATCGCCGATGAGGTCATCATCGAGGAATACGAGGGCCAGAAGATCGACGATATCCGCCGTTACGGCGTGGATATCTTCACCGTGGGCTCCGACTGGGTCGGCAAGTTCGACTATCTGCGGGAGTACTGCGAAGTGGTCTACCTGCCCCGGACGGAGGGCATCTCCAGCTCCGAGCTGCGCCAGACGCGCAGGGCCGTCTCCCTGGGCCTTGTGGGTGAGGCGGACTTCCTCAACAAGATCGAGCAGGAGAGCCGCTTCGTCAACGGCATCCATGTCGCCGGCATCTGTACCCGCAGCCTGAAGAGCCTCTCGGCGGAGATCCAGGGCCTGGACTTCATCACCGAAAACTATGAGGAACTGCTGGAGCAGGTAGACGCCGTGTATATCCGCTCCCAGCCCGAGGAGCACTATGAGCAGGTAAAGCTTGCCCTGGAGCGGGGAAAGCATGTGCTCTGCGAGGCGCCGATGGCGCTCAGCGAGAGCCAGTGCAGGGAACTGCAGAAGCTTGCGGCGGAGAAGGGGCTTGTCTTGATGGACGCCATCAAGACCGCCTACGCCACCGCCTATTCCCGCATGCTGCTGCTTTTGAAGGGCGGCAAGATCGGCCAGGTCGTGTCTGTGGACGCCACCTGTACCAGCCTGCGGGATACCGCGGCGCAGGAGCCCGGTGAGGCGGAGCGGCACTGGGACGGCGTGTATGAGTGGGGCACCACGGCCCTGCTGCCGGTACTGCAGCTGCTCGGGCCCGATTATATCAGCAGGAGCTGCGCCGTGCGCTGGTTCGACGAGGAGAAGCGGCACGACAGCTTTCTCAAGGCGGATTTCGTATACCCCCATGCCGTGGCCTCCATCAAGGCGGGCACCGGCGTCAAGTCCGAGGGTGAGCTGGTGATCTCCGGCACCCGGGGCTATGTGTACGTCCCGGCCCCCTGGTGGAAGACCGATTATTTCGAGATCCGCTATGAGGATCCCAACCAGAACCGGCGCTACTTCTATCAGCTGGACGGCGAGGGCATCCGCTATGAGCTGGTGGCCTTCGCCAAGGCCGTGGAGACCGGCAGGCAGAGCTATGCCGTGGATCCCACATGCTCCGCAGCTATCTGCCGCTTTATGGAGGATTTCCGCGCCGGCAGGGATCTGATCGAAATCTGAAGCGCCGTCGCAGACGATGGCAGGCAGGATAACAAATGAAGCGTTCCAACCTCGACAGGCAGACGATCCTGATCTTTCTGCTCCTGTTTCCCCATATGAAGCCGCCCAGCCTGGAGTACCTGGCGCCGCTGCTGGAGACCGCCTTTGACATGGGCCGTCTCGTGAGCGCGGTGCTGATCGTGCTGCTCATCCTGGCCGAGCGGAAAAAGCCTTCCCCGGCACTGCTGTTTTTTGCCGCGCTGGAGCTCTGGATCATTGCGATGACGGCGCTCTTCAACCGGCAGTATGTGATCGGCGCGATCATCAACTGTTCCTCAGTAGTGATCGTGTTTGCAATCATCGAATACTATGCGCGGCGCTGTCCGGACAAGCTGCTGCACGCCCTGATGGCAAACCTGGGCTGGATCGTGCTGGCAAATCTGATCACCGTGCTTGTCTTTTACCCGGACGGCATCTATATGGCCGACGGAGAACACGCGGACTATTTTCTTGGGCAGAAAAATTCCTTCATCACCTTCATCCTGCCCGCGATCGCTGTGGCCATGCTGTATTTCTGCAGCGGGCGCCGTATCCGCGCTCTGATCATCCTCGGCGCGGGGGTCGCGGCGATTGTCATGCTCTGGTCTGCCACCTCGGTGGTCGGGCTGCTGCTGATGGGGCTGGTGCTTCTGCTGGGCCTGCGCGGCAAAAACCGCCTCCTGCGGCCCACATTCATCTGGCTTGTCACGCTGATCGCCGATTACCTGATCGCCGTCTACCGGATCCTGGATCGGCCCGGCCCGCTGAACACCTTCATCACTCAGGTTCTGCACAAGAACACCACCCTCACCGGCCGCACCGCCATCTGGGATGCGTTTTACCCGATGTTTTTCCGCCGCCCGATCACCGGCTACGGTTTTCGCAAATACATCGACGTGGGGGAGAAGGTCTTCTTTCACGCGCATAACAGCTACTTCCAGTTTCTGCTGATGGGCGGTCTGGTGGCGCTGGTGCTCTTTCTGCTGTTCAACCTGGCGGTTCTGTACCGGATGGAGCGGCAGCCCGGCAGCCGGGTGACCGTGATCCTCACGGCGGCCCTGGCCGCAGTGTATGTGATGCACCTGTCCGAGGCGGAGAACTCCATCATGTCTGCCCTGGTGCTGGCACTGGCCAACAATGCGGCGTATTTCGACGCCTGGCTCAGCGGCCCCGAGACGAAGCCGGAACCGGATTTCTCCTCCGGCGAAGAGACCCCGGAAGAAGAGCTCATCCCGGAGGGGCAGGAGATCCTATGAAAAAGAACGTATTCAAAAACATCATCATGCTGTATGGCTACAGCATCGCCAAGATCCTGATCCCCTTTGCCACGGTACCCTATCTGACCCGCGTCATGTCCACGGACTGCTACGGCGTGGTGCTGTATGTGAAGAACATCGGCACCTATCTGCAGCTGATCGTGGACTTCGGTTTCATGCTCTCCGGCACCAAGGACATTGTCATGGCGCGGGAG
>Ga0310697_10002854_pt1 | contig 17915 bp, 12 predicted proteins | sample 172DNAGHGlowgp2_FD_203883 | JGI IMG/M metagenome (GOLD analysis project Ga0310697, IMG submission 203883) | Sheep rumen microbial communities from Palmerston North, Manawatu-Wanganui, New Zealand - 1728 DNA GHGlow gp2 (v2) (version 2) | ecosystem: Host-associated > Mammals > Digestive system >... | reverse complement strand
ACGTCACCGGAAAGGGTCGCCTTGCCGTCGCCGTACGCCATAACGATCGCGACCTGTCCGGCACCCTTTGCCCAGAGCGTGCCTCCGGTGACAACGAAATTACCGCTGTCTGTAAAGCCGATCTGCAGGACCGCCGTTTCGTTGCCGTCTGCAATGATCGTGCCGTCCTTGATCTCAATTGTGGCGCCGCCAGTAGTGATCACAGTCGCACCGTCGTCGCCGTTCATGGTGATCGTGCCGCCATTGATCACGGTCATGCTGTTCTCACCGTCCGCGTTCAGCGCATTTGCGTAGTTGGTTTCCGCCGTGATCGAACCGCCGTTGACCGTCAGCGTGCCGGCGTTGTAGACTGCGGGACCGCCGCGACCGTTCGTCGCCTTGATCGCGCCGCTCTCAATGGTCGTGGTGCCTTCGTTGTTGATGGCCGTGTTGTTGTTCGTGACCAGGCCGCCGGTGCCATCGGAATCCATGAAGACCAGCTCGCCGCCCGCCAGTACGTGGATCGTATCGTCCGCGCTGCTCGTGACGTTCTTTCCGTTCAGGTCAAACGTGACCTTCTTGTCAGCAAACGCGATCGAGTTCTTGATTTCCGCATCTGCGATCATCTCGATCGTGTCATCGTCGACTGCCGCCGCAAATGCTTCTTCAACAGATGCGTACAGCATATCGCCGATCTTGGCGACGCAAACCTTAACGGTTGCTTCCGCCGTTATATCAGGCTGTGCCTTCAACGCAACGGTGATCGTCGCCGTGCCCTGGCCGACCGGCGTGACCGCGCCGTTCTCGTCGACGGTCGCAACAGTCTCGTCGGAGGACGTCCAGACGATCTCCTTGTTCAACGCTTCGTCCGGGACGATCGTCGCCATCAGCGTCTTTGTCTCGGTATCTCCCTTGATAAAGATGAGCTCCGTCGGTGCGAGGTTGATGCCTGTGACGAGCTTATAGACGATCCAGGTCTTGGTCGTATCGTCCTGATATGCTGCGTACTTACCCTTGTATTCAACCTTGGCCTCAAACACCGGGTTCGGATCGCAGTAGAAGGTGTACGTGCCAGCGGCAAACTCGCTTGCCGCAAAAGCCGCATCGACTGCCTCGGTCATGTCGGGGGTCTTTACGCTGCTGTAATACAGTGTTCCATCAACCTCTGCAACCGGCGCTATGAGATCAGAAGCCTCACTGCCAAAGCTGACAAAATCACTATAGTTTGCTGCTGTGACGAGAACACTCTCGCCGTTTGCGTTGGTTCGATAACATTCTACAAGTGTAGACGTCGAACCATTGGTTACGTTCAATCTGAAGTCTTTATCGAATGTACAATTTGTAAAGGTAGTGTCCCCATACGGACGCATATAGTCATAATTTCCCTTTTCAAAAGTAACATTCTCGAATGTCGATGCCTTTACCTTTGAGTATGAAGTCCAGCCCTTCAGCGTGCTGTTCTTCACTACAATCTCCGTTGTCGTGCTTGCACCATCTATGCTGATTGTATAAGCACCAGGGGTCAAGGTACAACCATCTACCTCAATATCTCCCTTCGGGCTTCCAAGGAAGATGCTGCGGAAACCGCCGCTGATTTCGCAGTCTTTGATATATGCAGTTTCACCAGCAGCTATACCACTGATACCAACGGTTGCGCTCCATGTTCCGCCGCCGCCACCATAGATAATACAATTTTGTAAGGTTGCACCGTTAGCTTTCAGATTGATTATGCCTGCATAATAAGTATTCGGGAGCGAACTGCCATCAATATATGCATCCTTAATGACCGAGTTCTTATTCGTCAGATTATACGTCGCATTAAGAATCAGCTTCGTCTGATCTTTTCCTGCGCCGCAAACCGTGACATTTTCCGGAACCGTTCCGGAAAGCTCATGTTCTCCGGGGAACACTTCAACGGTGTCACCGCTGACCGCGCCCGCAAGAGCCGCAGCAACAGAATCATACAGCACATCGCCGATCTTGGCAACCGCTTCTGCCCAGACCGTATGGATCGTCAGATCACCTGCCGGGATGGTTGCCGGAACTTCGACGTCCCAACCCTTGAAGATCCAGCCCGCTCTTGCAGGGACTTCCGGCGCGGTGATCGCCGTGCCGAAGTCCTCGGTGAAGGCCGCAAGCACCGTATCGCCGTCCTTGAACGTGACGGTGTACTGGTTGATCTGCCAGTTGGCCTGCAGGGTGAAGCTGTCATGGACCGGCTTCGTGAAGTCGAACTTGTTGTTACCGTCGAACCAGCCGAGGAAGGTATGTCCTTCCTTAGTGACCGTCGGCTCTGTCACTGTTCCGTTGTGCGAAACCTTTACAGACCAGGAATCATCGCCGTTATCCGGATCGAACGTGACCGTATGCTGTTCGATCCAGTTCAGCGAATAGACTATGCTTCCCGTGACGGTTTCCCCGGGTACGGGCGTCCACAGATTGTTCACGTCCAGATCGTAGCCTTCACGCGTGGGAAGCGGATTGGGCACGTACGTGGGCATCGATTCGCCATAATTCGTGTTAACGGTGTTCAGGACGGCGCCTGTGTAGCCGTTGATGAAGGTGATCGTGCAAGGATCGCCCAGCCACTTCGCATACAGGGTGACGTTCGCCGTGATCGGCGTAGCAAAAACAAACGCCGTCGTCAGCTCTTCATCGCTGAACCAGCCCTGGAATGTATAATGTTCCTTGGTGGGGTCGGTCGGCTGCGTCGCCGTCTTACCATCCTCGACCTGTTGCGCTTCGACCTCGCTGCCGCCGTTCGCGTTGAACGTGACCGTATAGATCGCCGCAATCGTATAGGTGGTGACGCCGTCCACGGTATCGTCCTTCAGCGCGTAGCCCTCGGGCGCCTTAACCGTGAGGGTCTTGCCGTCGTGCTGGACCTTGAGGATCTCATTGGGCTCGCCAGCCGTGAGGGTATATTCATCTGTGATGTTTTCGAGCAGCTTGATGACGTCGCCGTTGCTTGTTCTTGCTGCCGCGGCGTTAGCAAAGGAGAAGTAGCCGACCTCATTCACCATCGCGACCGCGCCGGTGCCGACGGTGAAGGGATAGTCCGCCTTGGTAGCTTCATTGGTATTCTCGATCGCATAGAGATGTACGCCATCGACTGTACCGCAGAAATCATACTTCGGGGGTTCGGTAAAGAAGCCGCCGGTGATGGCGATTGAGATCGGATTTGCGGTGTCCTTAATGCTGCCCTCGTAATAGCCTTCCGTAACAAGGATTTTACCACTTGTAGATCGATCAACAATAACTCCCTCATCATCTGCAGTATCGTGCGCCGTGAAATAGTTGTCACCAATGAGGGTTACCATACCTGCTGATCCGCTAACGGTACGTAACGCATATTTTGCAGTTATCTTGCTATCTTTAATATATACATTGTTGGCACTCTTGAATTGCAAGCCCGCAGCGATTGCATCTGTCGCTACAAGGTTCTCAATCACCAATGCATACCCAGATATACCATCAACAGTTAACCCACCATTGATAGCACTTATACCGCCCTGGAAGTTGATTAAGCGGCAATGTGAAACCGTGACATTTGTGATCGTAAAGTTGTAAGCAGCTTCTCCAGACGGAATATAAACCGCTGTCAAGCCAGTATCTGCTCCAGTGAAAGTACAGTTGTTAATCGTAACACCGTGCGGATAACTCCGAGTGCTGCCAGTTGCAGGCGCATTACCCACAAAAAACTTATTCGCGCTGAAGTCAAATTCTTCTTCAACAAAGTTCAGATTTTTGATTGTTAATGTCGCTCTATTATTGTTTTGATTCAGACCATTTACACGAATCTGTCCGTCCAGTTTATGAGAAGCGCCATCAATCGTAAGATGAAAATCTTCGTTTTGGGTTACAATAACGCTTTCCGGTCCAACATCCGCTATGACAGAAACAACAACAGTGCCTCCCTGTTCCTGCGCTGCATCGACCGCCGCTTGGAGGGAGGTGTAGCCCACATCGCCGATCTTGGCCACCTTGGGAATGGGCACAACGGAGTAAGCTCCCTGATCGTTTGCCTTCAAGATGTACCCTTCGACACACTGAGCATAGGGTTTATCCTGCTCAATGGGATATTTGTCATAACTGCCGCCAGGATTGAGAGTCAGAGCGCCAGTAGTCGAGCCTTGGCGACCGTAGATCGTGGTGATAGTGGTACCATCTGAAGTCACTGTGTTACCGGAAACCGTGGCTGCAATAAACAGACCCGCATCCTGCTTGTTGACGGGACCAAGGGCACCAATCGTGCCAACCAGTGCGCCAGCCTTGTTGTGACTGCCAGTCTCCACACAGGTGATAGTATTCCCTGTTACAATCGTACCGCTAACAACGACTCTACCATCTGCACTACCACCCGCATGACCCATCAGGGCACCGACAGAGCCATTAGCAGAGATGGATGTGTTCTCCACTTTGCAGTTGTTGAAAATGATATGCTGATAAACCGGGCCATCATTGACATTGCTGTAACCCGCCGCAAAACCAACAAATGCGCCTGTCCACTTTCCTCCACTAATGGCGGAATTCTTTATAGTAACATTATTGAATTCGGCGCCATAACCGCTATCCATGTACCCCATGATTAAGGCAAAGCCACCAGAGGTATCGCTGGTAGAAACATTGCAGCGGTCAAAGGTCAGGTCGTTCATAATCAGCTTGTTAACACCGCTGCCAGACTTGGCGTAGAGCATGCCAGGCAGGTTAGTGATGGTATGACCATTACCATTGATGGTGATGGGGTTCAACTGATTGAACACGACCGGCGTCCAGGTATCACCATCTGAGAAAGTGATGTCCTGGATAATCTCAACGGTGACGGAGATCGTATTCCAACCACCCGCCGCAGCCTCACGTGCCGCCGTCAGTGCGCCATGGAGAGTCGTGAAATACTCGTCGCCGATCTTCGCTACGGCTGTCGCAGGATCGACGGCGCCGCAGACCGTGCAAACGCCATTTTCATATGTATGGATGCCCGTTGCCGGAATCACCCAACTATTCTCTGCGATTACATCTGTGCCCTGAGCATCAGAGAAATACTTCTCGCAAGTGGGGCAATACCAGTAGGCACTGTATCCGGGCGCCGTGCAGGTAGCCGGCACCGCATCATGAGCCACCAGCGAGGTAGGATGAGCAGAATCTTCAGGTCCGGTCGAATCCCATGTGATCGTTTCCTCAAAATGCTGACCATCGAATTCAGCCGCAAAGGTGGCTTGCTTATAGCCGCGAGCTTTGCAAGTGGGAGCTACAGTCTTCACATTATCAATATCCACCCGCGCAATTTTCTCAACTGGGGTCGAGCAGATAACGCAGGTCCGGGAAACAGTGACATTCCAAAGGGTTCCGTCCTCTTGCGGTTCGCCCCAAACAGGATCACCCCATACATGATCACCCGTTGCGGGGGTTTCATGATCAGTATAGGAGTCCTTGCAACGGGAGCAGGTATGTGTAGTATACCCCACCATACCACAGGTCGGCTCTGTGACAACCGCTACGTAGTCATGACCTAAAGCGGGAACCACGATGTAGTTTGTGTCGGCTTCCTCCGTGCCTCCCTCTTCCTTGTAGGATTTGCCACATTGATCGCATCTCCAATAAGCGTTGCTGCCATCCTCAGTGCAGGTGGCCGGAACAGCAGCATGGGCAATCAGGACATGCTCGGGAGGTGTCCCATGCCACGCCTTGTCTCCGCTAAAGTTGAAAACATACACGGCATCAAATTGCGAAGCTTCGACGTCATCCCCAAACCACCTACCACCATTGTGCGGTTTGAATCCCGTTGCATCAGCAGGAATCTTGGCAGAAAAGATGTAGAAGGTTTGGGGTTTGTTGGACCAATACTCATTACCGAGGTGATAGGTCTTTATATGACCGGTACTGGTGCAATCTGCATCATTCGCTCCATCCGCGCCGCCCCAATAGTGGACCTGCCAACCGGTGGATCCCACTTCATCATACAAGTAACTGATGACACCTACTGTGATGGTCTTGTCGCCACGGGTGGGCTGCTCATTCCCGTACTTGGTACCCTGGTCGCCGTCGCCGTCGCCGGGAACGGTGGCAGGAAGCAGGGTCTCGCCGTCGCCGTCGCCGAGATCGGCGGCAGGGGGCTGCGTCTCGCCGTCGTCGTCATCGGGATCGGCGGCAGGGGGCTGCTCGTTGGTGTCTCCTGCGGCGTCGCTTGCGGGCGTCTGGTCGGGGGTTTCCCCGTCGTCCAGAGCGAACGTGAAGGCGGGCGCCATCAGCGTGAACAACATGGTCAACGCCATGACCAACGCGATAAACCGTTTCCTAAACATCTTGTCCTCCTCGTTTTGTCCTTACCTATTATTTTGCCAAACCTTTGGCAGCTATATGAATCTCAACGCGCCCGGCACCCAACGCAGATTATATGCCCCGTTCAAGTCCCAATACACAATTTGAATAAAAGGTATACTATCCCCTATTAATCCATTTGTGATTATAGCACACCTGCTATAAAAATGTCCATATATTTTCCAATATTGTTATGGATGATATTTATTCGAAATGCGGTGTATCTTGTGTTTCGTTTGGGAATGGGCCGCAAGAACAAGGATAAAGCCGCATTCTGCCCTGGATAAAAAGGCGAAGTACGGCTTCAACGAAACGGAATATATATAGGAAGAAGCGGGGTTACCGGGGGCGGTCGGCGCAGCGGTCGCGGGCGGCGCAGCCGCCGCAGCCGCAGGAGCAAGATTTGCCCTTGCGGCGATCGCGAAGGATCTTGACGGCGGCCAGGAGGACGGCCCCGGCGACGAGAAGGACGAGAAGGATATCGAGCCACATATCAGGCTACCCCCAACAGCAAGCCGATAAGGCGCAGCAGCAGGGCCATGAGCCAGGCGAGGACGCACTGCCAGAGGACCACGGCGGCGGCCCACTTGCCTCCCAGCTCTCGGCGGATGGCGGCCACGGAGGCCACGCAGGGGGTGTAGAGGAGGCAGAAGACCAGCAGACACCCGGCGGCGAGGGGCGTCAGGGCGGATGCCACGTTGCCGGAGAAGAGGATGCCCAGGGTGGAGACCACGCTTTCCTTGGCCAGAAACCCGGTGATGAAGGAGGTGCAGATGCGCCAGTCGCCCAGGCCTAGGGGCCGGAACAGGGGCGCGAGCAGACCGGCCAGGAGGGCCAGGATGCTGCCCTGGGAATCGGCCACGGGATTGAGCCTGAGATCGAAGCTCTGAAGGAACCAGACCACCACCGTGGCGATGAGGATCACGGTGAAGGCCCGCTGCAAAAAGTCCTTGGCCTTCTCCCACAGCAGGCGGATCACGTTCTTGGGACTGGGCAGCCGGTAGTTGGGCAGCTCCATGACGAAGGGCGCCGCCTCGCCCTTGAAGAGGGTGCCCTTATAGAGATAGGCGATCAGGACCGCCATGAACACGCCCAGAAGGTACAGCCCCGTCATGATGAAGCCGCCTTTGCCGGGGAAGAAGGCGTTGACGAAGAAAGCGTAGATGGGGAGCTTGGCGGTGCAGCTCATGAAGGGGGTCAACAGGATGGTCATCTTTCGATCCCGCTCGCTGGGCAGGGTGCGGGTGGCCATGACGGCGGGGACGGTGCAGCCGAAGCCCACCAGCAGGGGCACGATGCTGCGGCCCGACAGGCCGATGCGGCGAAGGAGTTTGTCCATGAAGAAGGCCACCCGGGCGATGTAGCCGCTGTCCTCCATGAGGGACAGGAAGAAGAACAGGGTGACGATGATGGGCAGGAAGCTCAAGACGCTCCCCACCCCCTCGAAGATGCCGGAGACGACGAGGCTGTGGACGATGGGGCTGACGCCAGCGGCGGTCAGGGCTCCGTCCACCAGGGTGGTGAGAGCGTCGATGCCCGAGGCCAGCAGGTCCTGGAAGAAGGCGCCCACCACGTTGAAGGTGAGATAGAACACAGCGGCCATGATGAGAATGAAGCAGGGGATGGCGGTATACTTGCCGGTGAGGACCCTATCGATGCGCTCGGAACGGGCCCGCTCCTTGCTCTCCTTAGGGCGGATCACCGTGGCCTCGCAGACTTTCTCGATGAAGTCGAAGCGCATGTCGGCCATGGCGGCGCTGCGATCCATGCCGCACTCGTTTTCCATCTGCACGATGATATGCTCCAGCATGTCCCGCTCGTTCTCGTCCAGGGCCAGCTGATCCAGGACCAGCTTGTCCCCCTCCACCGCCTTGCTGGCGGCGAAGCGCACGGGAAGGCCCGCCCGTTCGGCGTGGTCCTCGATGAGGTGGATGACGCCGTGGAGGCACCGGTGGACGGCCCCGTTATGGTCCCGCTTGTCGCAGAAATCCTGGCGGGTGGGGCGCTCCTGGTACTGGGCGATGTGCAGGGCGTGCTTCACCAGCTCGTCCACGCCCTGGTTCTTGGCGGCGGCGATGGGCACCACGGGGACGCCCAACAGCTTTTCCATGCCGTTCACGTCCACGGAGCCGCCGTTGGAGGTGACCTCGTCCATCATGTTCAGGGCTACCACCATGGGCATGTGCATCTCCAGGAGCTGCACGGTCAGATAGAGGTTGCGCTCGATGTTGGTGGCGTCTACGATGTTGATGATGGCCGTGGGCTTCTGGTCCAGCACGAAGCTGCGGGAAACGATCTCCTCGCTGCTGTAGGGGGACATGGAGTAGATGCCGGGGAGGTCCGTGATGAGGGTCTCGGGGTGGCCCTTGATGACGCCGTCCTTCCGATCCACGGTGACGCCGGGGAAGTTGCCCACGTGCTGGTTGGCGCCGGTAAGCTGGTTGAAGAGGGTGGTCTTCCCCGCGTTCTGGTTGCCGACGAGAGCGAAGGTGAGGGTGGCGCCTTCGGGGAGAGGATCGCCGTCGCCCTTCGCATGGTACTTGCCGCCCTCGCCCAGGCCTGGGTGCTCGCTCTTTTCGATGGTGGAGATGCCGATGTGGGGGTTGGAGCGCTTCTCGATGGGCTCGATCTCGATTTGGGCGGCGTCGCCAAGGCGCAAAGTCAGCTCGTATCCGTGGACCTGAAGCTCCATGGGGTCGCCCATGGGGGCCAGTTTCACCACGGTGATCTCCGCCCCGGGGATCATACCCATGTCCAGGAAATGCTGTCGCAGAGCCCCTTCCCCGCCCACGGTGCGGATCACGGCGGATTTGCCCACGGCTACCTTATCCAATGTCATATCGCTGCCTCGTTACTGCCCTGTTTGCCGGGCTGATTTTTGACAAGTATAGCCCTTTTTCGTGAATAATGCAACGGCTTCGCGGCGTTTTATGCAAAAAGAAAGTCCCGGGACGCGAAACGATGCGTCCCGGGGCGATGTTCATTTTCCCTTTTCGCTTACGGCTGCTCCATTCGGATCCCCAGCTTGGCGCACTGTTCAGCGTTCCATTGGCTCCAGACGGTCAGCAACTCCTCCACGGTATACCCGTAGAGCTCCGCCAGCTTGTCTTCCTCAACGACATCCCAGTTGTCCAGATACTTCTCTGCCCCATAGGTCTCCATGAGATACAGGGCCAGGGACATGGCTTCGGCGTAGGACAGCTCGTAAACATGGTCAGGCAGCCGCTTGTTCGGCCAGCGGTAGACGGTGAACTGGCCCACGCACAGTAACGGCATGCCGTCATACTTACCTTGGGCATAGGCGTCGCTCTCGGATAGGCAGGATTTGCGATACTTCGCCTCATCAAAATCGCCCCAGATCTCCGCCATGGACTTCAGCTCGGGCTGTTCGGTATGGTAAAGATCGACGCTGCGGAACAAGCGGTTTTCGCAGAGGAGCTTGGACACGTACTCTGCCACGGTTTCGTTGTAGAAGCCGGACATGGTCTTCTTCTCAGCGCAGTGGATGGTGAGATAGTGCACATACTCGTGGAGCAGAGCGAACTTCGCCATATCCCAGCTGTGAAAGAGCTTGATAAAGTTGGCGCGGCCGTTGTAATAGGCACCCGCGTCCTGAGAGGCGCCGGCCTTGCCGCAGAAGTCTGTGCGGATCTCAATGGGCGGGACCTCCGCCCAAATGCGGCCGGTCAGGGCTTTGCGGGCGTCGGCCATGTCAGCCTCCATGTATTGGAGGATGTCCTCCAGGCCTGCGTAGAAGGCCTCCTCCCCCATCAAGTCCAGGTCAGCCGCGGCGAGGTACCACACGGAGTTCTCCGTCTGCAGCACATAGGGGTATTCGTCTTTGCGCTGGTCTGCGTTCGCCACCACATCATAACCGCCCACCGTCCTCAGGACGGACGGTTCCGCCTTGGGTTCAGCGCCGGCGGCAGACTGCGCCTGGTCTGCATTCTCTTTCTGCCCGCAAGCGATGACGCCCAGCAGGAGCAGGACGGCCAACAGGATGGTAATCAACCGTTTCATCGGATCGCTCCTCTGTCGTTCAGTGGGTCAAAGGCCGGGATTTGGCGGAATAAGTCTCCACGTCCACCCGCAGAACGGCCACCGATTCGGTCATGGCCTCGGTGATGGTGAACTCATGGCCCGTTTGGATCTTCATCAGGATCTGCAGCCCCGCCGCCTTCTTGGCCGGATCCGTGAGAAACACCGCTTTCCCCTCCCCCATGACGGAGGCGTAGGCAGCCCCGTACTTGCAGGGGATCTCGCCGCCGGAGATGGAGGAAACGTCCGTTTCCAGCACGAAGGCCACCCGGCCGTTCTTCTGCAGCACGTCCAGCTTGCGCCCCTCTTTGGCGCTGTGGAGGTACAGGGTCAATCGGCCATCGATCAGCGAATAACCATAGTGCAGGGGCACCACGTAGGGCCGGTCCCCGTCGATCATGGCGAGGTGCAGGACCTGAGCTTTGTCTAAAATGGTGCGGATGGCGGTTTCGTCCGTGATCTGTCTATCTTTTCTTCTCATAAGAATAAAAGTCGAGCCGACGGTGTCCCGCCGGCTCGTGGTGCGCTTTGGTTACGCCTTCATCTGGGACATGACTTCCTCAGCGAAGTTGTCCTCCCGCTTCTGCAGGCCCTCGCCCATCTCGTAGCGGACGAAAGTGACGACCTCGGAAGCGTTCTTGGCCTTGAGCATATCCTTCACGGCGATGCCCTGGTCCTTCACGTAGACCTGCTCCAGCAGGCAGACTTCCTTGTAGTACTTGCTCATGCGGCCGTCCACCATCTTCTCGACGATGGCCTGGGGCTTGGGCTTGGCGGCCTGGGCGTTCTCCTCCAGGGCTTTGGCCAGCTGGATCTTGCGCTCATGGTCGATGTAATCCTGGGGAAGATCCTTCACGCCCACGCACACGGGGTTGGCCGCGGCGATCTGCAGGGCCACGTCATGCATGGCTTCCTTATCGCAGGGAGCGGAGAACTGGACCACGACGCCGATGCGGCCGCCCATGTGGATGTAGGTATCCACGGCGCCCTCGATGCGGACGAAGCGGCGGATGGAGATCTTCTCGCCGATGCCGGCCACAGCGGTGGAAACGGCATGCTCCACGGTGTCGCCGTCCATGGTGGTGGCCATGAGGGCGTCCACGTCAGCGGGATTGGTCTCAGCGATCTGCTTGGCGATCCGCTTCACGAAGGTCAGGAACTTGTCGGTCTTGGCCACGAAGTCGGTCTCGCAGTTGACCTCGACCAGCACGGCCACGTCGCCGTCCCGGTAATCGGCCACAACGCCCTCGGCGGCGATACGGCCGGCCTTCTTGGCGGCAGCCGCCAGGCCCTTCTCACGCAGGAAGTCGATGGCCTTCTCCACGTCGCCTTCGCAGGCCATGAGGGCCTTCTTGCAATCCATCATGCCGGCGCCCGTGCGCTCACGGAGGGCCGCTACGTCTTTGGCTGTGATCGTTGCCATATTCAAAATCCTCCTTGGAATTACTCTTCGGTCTCTTCCGCTTCCTCAGCGGCGGCGTCGGTCATCTGCTCGCCCTGCTTGCCCTCGAGGACGGCGTCGGCCATCTTGGAGGTGATGAGGCGGACCGCACGGATGGCGTCGTCGTTGGCGGGGATGGGATAATCCACTTCGTCAGGATCGCAGTTGGTGTCCACGGTGGCGATGATGGGGATACCCAGCTTCCGGGCTTCGGTGACGGCGATGTGCTCTTTGCGGGTGTCGATGACGAACAGAGCGCCGGGGAGCTTCTTCATCTCCTTGATGCCGCCCAGGTTCTTGATGAGCTTCTCCTGCTCGGCCTTGATGGCGATGACTTCCTTCTTGGGCAGCAGATCGAAGTCCCCGTTCTCCTCCATCTTCTCGATGGTCTTGAGCCGGGCGATACGGGTCTGGATGGTCTTGAAGTTGGTCAGCATGCCGCCCAGCCACCGCTGGTTCACGTAGAACTGCTCGCAGCGCTTGGCTTCCTGCTCGATGGCTTCCGCAGCCTGCTTCTTGGTGCCGACGAAAAGGATATCCTTGTCCTGGCTGGCCAGGTCACGGATGAAGTAGTAAGCCTCTTCGATTTTCTTGACGGTCATCTGCAGGTCGATGATGTGAATGCCGTTGCGCTCGGTGAAGATATAGGGCTTCATCTTGGGGTTCCAACGGCGGGTCTGGTGGCCGAAATGTACACCGGCCTCCAACAGCTGCTTCATAGAGATCACGGACATGAGTAATCAAACCTCCTCGTTTTATTTTTTGTCCTTCCCCCGCTTCATCCGGCCGGCAACCCCTGTTCAGGGGACGAGAGCCGCCGATCCGCGAAGGTGCGTGATAACCTTGCATAGTATAGCAAAACAAAAGCCCCGTTGCAAGGGCTTTTTTAAAAAAATTCAGTCTGTTGAAAATCTTTTCAACAGACTGAGCATCCGTCTGCGGACGGGGTTTTCCGGCTCTGGCCTATACTGCGAAGCAGTACCGGGCGGCCAGCGCCGCAAGGTGTAAAATCTGACGCGCATGTCGCCAGATTTTACGGAATTCTCAGCCGGACGCTCTTCCCGCCAAGTCCGTTGCCGCATTTCTACAGGGATTATTCCTCTTCCCCGTCCTCTTCGTCGAACAGCTCCTGGAATTCGGCGAAGACCTCGTCGAGAAGTATCTCGTTGTCGATGGTGCGGTAGGATTCTTCGCCGTTCTCCTTGACGATCTCCAGGAGGACGATCTCGTCGTCGGCGATGCCCTCCACCTCATCCAGGGGCTGAAGGGCAGCGTAGCGCTTGCCCTCATAGGAGAAGGTGAGCAGGAGATCGAAATCTACGGGCTGGCCGTTTTCTTCGTCGATCAGGGTGACGATGGTGTCTTTTTCTTCCATATCCTTATCCTTTCAAATCAAAGCTGATTCCGATGGCTCTCCATGTATCCTTGGAGGATGACCACGGCGGCCATCTTGTCGATGACCTGCTTGCGCTTCTCCCGGGAGATGTCCGCGTCGATCAGGACCCGCTGGGCAGCCATGGTTGTGAGGCGCTCGTCGTAGAAGGCATAGTCCCCGTCCCACCGGTCGATGAGACGCTGGGCGAACTTCTTCACCTTCTCCGCCTGTTCGCCGTAGGTGCCGTCCATATTCCGGGGCAGGCCGAAGAGAAGCGTGCAGGGAGCGTACCTCTTCGCCAGGGCCAGCAGGTATTCCGCGTCCTTCTCCGCCCCACCCTTGCGGTGATAGGTCTCCACGGGCTGGGCCGTGATACCCAGCGCGTCGGACACGGCCACGCCGATGCGTCTGTCCCCCACGTCGAAGGCCAGTATGCGCTTCATCATTCCTCGTCCCGCTTCTGCTTGCGGGCATAGGAGCGCACCAGCTCCTCCAGCAGCTCGTCCCGCTCCACCCGCAAGATGAGGTAACGAGCGTTCTTATAGCTGGTAATGTAGGTGGGGTCGCCGGACAGCAGGTAGCCCACGATCTGGTTCACCGGGTCATACCCCTTCTCCTTCATGGCCGCGTAGACGGTGGTCAGCACCTCGCGGGGCGTGAGCTCGCTGCGGGTGGAGGTGAAGCGTGTGGTCTTTCCGCCCTTGTTTTCCATGGTGTTCGGTTCCTTTCCTTCAGCAGTCGAGGCTGAATATACTTCTTCTAATGCAATATATCATAGAACTTTGAAAATATCAAACCCATTCTGCCCTTGCTCACGAAAAATCTGCATTTTCTCCGCAACTTTTCCCCCGGTCGCGCACCATGCCGGATCATGGCGCATACAATACCAGCGAGATCTAGAAGGAGGAAATCGCATGAAAAAGATACTGTGCGGGGCGCTGCTGCTCCTGATGCTGGCGACGCTGCCCTTGGGCTGCAAAAAGCAGGAGACGGCGCTGAAAACCATGGAGCTCCACGAGGTGACCCGGTCCGTGTTCTATGCGCCCCAGTACGTGGCGCTGAACCTGGGCTATTTCGAAGCCGAGGGGCTGCAGGTGAACATCACCACCTCCGGCGGCAGCGACAAGGCCATGACCGCCCTCCTGTCCGGGGATGCGGATATCTGCCTCGCGGGACCGGAGACGGCGGTGTACGTATACAACGCCGGGCAGGAGAAGCACCCCGTGGTGGTGGGCCAGCTGACCAAGCGGGACGGATCGTTCCTCATGTCCCGGATCGACGAGCCCAACTTCGCCTGGGAAAGCCTGCGAGGCAAGACCGTCATCGGCGGCCGCAAGGGCGGCATGCCCCTCATGACATTGTGCTACGTGCTGCGGCAGCACGGCCTTATCCCCGGGGAGGACGTGGAGGTGGTGGACAGCATCCAGTTCAATATGATGGGCCCGGCCTTCGAGGGGGGCACCGGGGACTACGTGACCCTGTTCGAGCCCACCGCCACCGAGATGCAGAACGCGGGCAAGGGCTTCATCGTGGCCAACGTGGGCCTGGAATCGGGCAGCATCCCTTACACAGCCTACATGGTGACGCCGGAAAAGCTGGAGAAGGACCCGGAAACGGTGAAAGCCTTCCTGCGGGCCGTCTATAGGGCCCAGCAGTGGTGCGTCACGGCCAGCGACGAGGAGATCGCCCGGGCCATGCAGCCCAGCTTCCCGGACACCAGTTTGGAGAGTCTGATGATCGTGGCCCGCAGTTACCGGGAGACGGATTCCTGGAAGCAGGAGTTGGTCATGGAGGCGGCGGACTTCGATCGGCTGCTGGACGTGATCGACACCGCCGGAGAGCTCACGGCCCGGCCGCCCTTCCAGGATATAGTGGACAACAGCCTTGCCCAGGCCGTCAGGGACGGGAAATAATACAGAACGTATAAAAAGCCGCCAAGCGCATGGTTACACGCTTGGCGGCCATTATATGCAGTGATCAGGCTTTCCAGATATTCTTGACGATGGGCCGTTGATCCCCCTGATAGGGGCCGATTCCCTTGTAAAGATTCACGAATCCGCATTTCTCCATGACCCGGGCGGAGGCCAGATTGTCCGCAAGACAGATGCCGTATATGCAGTCCAGGCCGTACTTCTTCGCCATGACGGGGAGAAAGGCTCGGGCGGCTTCCGTAGCGTAGTCCCGCCCGGTGTAGGCTTTGGCGATGTGGTAGCCCAGCTCCCAGCCCTCGCCGATGTTCACCAGCTGCACATAACCGATATTCTCTCCCGTCTTCAGCAGGACGGGATGAACGAAGGGGCCTTCCTCGCTCCCGTACCGGCCCATGAGAAATTCTACCGTCTCCCTGGCCTCCTCCATCGTCTCGAACACCTCGTCCGGCACGAACCGCCGATTGTCCTCGTCCAGGGAATTGAGATGCACGGCTTCGACCATATCCAAGGTAAAGTCCGTAATGATCAGTCGTTCCGTCTCGATGCGCATGGAGAGCCGTTCCTTTCGTCCTGTTGTGGTACAGTATACCACGGACCGGCGGAAAAGCAAATCCTCCCGCCTCCATTTACCTATTGACAATAATTGGATAACATGATATTACTTATTACATAGAAACGACCTGGAGGATATGTCCATGGCTGATTATATTTTGAGCTGCTGTTCCACTGCCGATCTGAGCCGGGAGCACCTTGTGTCCCGGAACATGCCCTATGTTTGCTTTCATTTCTTCCTGAACGAGGAGGAAAAGATTGATGATCTGGGCATCAGCATGCCGCCCAAAGCGCTCTTCGACGCCATCAAGGCCGGGGCCTCCGCCCGCACGGCCCAGGTGAACGCGGATGAATATGCGGCCTTCTTCCGCCCCTATCTGCAGGAAGGCAAGGATTTATTGCACGTGACCCTGTCCTCCGGCATCTCCGGCACCATCAACTCCGCCCAGGCCGCCGCGGCTGCCCTCAGGGAAGAGTTCCCGGAGCGGAAGATATATGTGGTGGACTCTCTCTGTGCTTCCTCCGGCTATGGCCTGTTTATGGACAAGCTGGCGGACCTTCGGGACGAGGGCATGAGCATCGACGAGCTGAAGAACTGGGCCGAGGCCAACCGGCTGCGGTTGAACCACTGGTTCTTCTCCACAGACCTGACCCAGTACATCCGGGGCGGTCGGGTCAGCAAGACCGCCGGCTTCGTGGGCGGCCTCCTGGGTATCTGCCCCCTCCTGCACGTGAACAACGAGGGCAAGCTGGAGCCGGTGGCTAAGATCCCCTCCAAGAAGCTGGTGCGCCGGGAGATGCTTAAAAAGATGGAGGCGCAGGCGGAGAACGGTCTCGATTACAGCGGCAAGTGCTACATATGCCAGTCCGACATCCTGGACGAGGCGCAGAAGGTGGCCGCCGAGGTCGAGAAGCGGTTCCCTCACCTGGACGGCAAGGTCCAGATCTACCCCATCGGCGGCGTCATCGGCTGCCACACCGGTCCCGGCACCGTGGCCCTGTTCTTCTGGTCGGGGGAAGCGGACCGGAAGCGGTAAATCACCTATGATCGAAACAAAGCGACTTATCCTCCGTCCCCTTGCTCCTCAGGATGAAGAGGCTTTTATCCGCGGGATCTCGGATGACGAGCTGCGTCGCATGTACGGATTTCCGGCGGAGCTGTCCGCAGACAAAACCCGCCGGATTTTTGCGCGTTTCTCGACCCTTCCCACGGCTTACGGTCTGGTACGGAAGACGGATAAGGTCCTGATGGGATTTGTATTGGATGTGGCGCCCGAACTGCCAGAGGAGGTACTGCGCTCTCTTCCGAAGGACGGGCGGACGCTGGCCTACGCTACCTTCCCTCCCTACCAACGACAGGGGTATATGCGTGAGGCCCTCTCCGCCATGATCGAGGATCATTTCCATTCCAAATCCACTTCCTATATTCATTGTGGGTACTTCCCATTCAATGAGCGGAGCGACGCCCTTCTTCGTTCCCTTGGGTTCAAAACCATCGGGCAGCATACCTTGGGTTCCTCCACTATCATTGACAAAATACGATTCAAAGCATAATAAAAATGGGGCCTTGAAAGGCCCCATCTATTTTTTGTTGCGGTCAGTTCAGTTTCTGAACGGTGTACTTGGTCTTCTGCCCTTTGAGAGAATTGATCACCGTGGGCACTGCGCCGAGAAGGGCGAACAGATATACCATGACCAGCCCCTTCAGATATTGGCCCAGCTCGATGGCCCCTTCCTCGATCAACATAGGGATGGCGCGGAAGGCCTTGAAAAAGTCGACATCGAAGTATTGTGCCGCCTCGATGGCCCAGTCCGCCCGATGGCCCACGTAGATCATGGCCAGCATGGCGATGCAGGAGATGACAGCGCCCTTAACGCTCATCTTCTTGGCCAGCAACTCATATCCCTTCAGGGAACAGATGGCAGCGATGAGGCCGGATAGGGCGGTGACATAGCCAAGACGTCCGAAGATCACCACTACGATCGCACCCACCAGGGCCCCACCCAAGGCCCCGACTATACCGGCAGGCACGTTTTCCGGTGTCTCGGCTTCCATATGAGCCTTGTCGTTCATGCTTACGGATATGGATTCGAAACAGTCCGGACACAGGAACCTGAGTCCGTTCCCCACGGCGCAGGGCTCCGTCGCCACATCTTGGCGGCAGTTCTCACAGGTATTTACGTATCCGCGGTTGGAGAAGGCCGTGGAAAGGAAGTTGAGAGCGTCCAGGATCCGCTGAGCGGTGCCCTCCTCGTCCTTATCCAGCTTGACCAGAAAGCT
>Ga0310697_10002853_pt1 | contig 17915 bp, 19 predicted proteins | sample 172DNAGHGlowgp2_FD_203883 | JGI IMG/M metagenome (GOLD analysis project Ga0310697, IMG submission 203883) | Sheep rumen microbial communities from Palmerston North, Manawatu-Wanganui, New Zealand - 1728 DNA GHGlow gp2 (v2) (version 2) | ecosystem: Host-associated > Mammals > Digestive system >... | reverse complement strand
GCCCTGAGAAGGTGATGGCTGGTATCCACGAGCAGAAGCACTTGGTAGACCGTCGCCATCGTTACCCTGTGATGACCGATTCTACCTATCGTGGTCGTATCAATAAGGCCCTCGATTACGTCAAGCGTCTTTATCCTACCAAGCAGATCATCCTCCTGACACCTATCCATCGTGCAGAGTTTTATGCCAACGATAAAAACTGGCAACCTCGCGAAGATTTTACCAATCAGTGTGGAGAATATATCGATGCTTACGTTCAGAGTGTGAAAGAGGCAGGTAATCTCTGGGCTGTGCCCGTAATAGATATGAATGCCCTCAGTGGCCTCTATCCGCTGATGGATGAATATGCCCAGTTCTTTAAGAGTGCAGAGAACGACCGCCTCCATCCCAACGATGAGGGGCATCGTCGTATGGCTTTAGTGCTCATGCATCAGTTGCAGGCGTATCCTATTTTCTGATGTAGTCTACAAATGAATAAGGAAAGTCGTGGCGATCGTCAGTAGGATGGTCTTCGCGACTTTCTTCTTTCCAGTCTGCTTCATAGGGCGGAAAGAAGGTGTCAGCCTCTGCTGGTGTGTCGTCGATTTCCGTCAGGCAGAGCCTGTCAGCCAAGGGCAAGGCTTGCTTGTACACACTCGCACCACCTATGATATAAATATCCTCCTCAGCACTGCAATGCTTCAAGGCTTCCTCTATCGACGGATACACGTCGCAACCCTCAAACGCCTTAGTGCTCCTGCTCAGTACGATATTCCTGCGATTGGGTAGGGCACCCTTTGGGAGCGACAGAAACGTATTTCGCCCCATGATAATCGTGTGGCCCGTCGTGAGCGCCTTAAAGCGCTTCAAGTCGTTCGGCAACCAGTATATCAACTTGTTCTGATATCCTATCGCCCTATTCTTCGCTACTGCTGCTATAATTGAAATCATACGCTCACCTCTGCCTTAATATGTGGATGCGGGTCGTAGCCCACCAGTTCAAAGTCCTCGTATTTAAAGTCGAAGAGGTTCTTCACGTCAGGGTTCAGAATCATCTTTGGCAGTGGACGAGGCTCGCGTGTCAGTTGCAACTTGGCCTGCTCGATATGGTTCAGGTACAGGTGCGTGTCGCCCGTGGTGTGGATAAAGTCACCAGCCTTAAAGCCCGTTACCTGCGCCATCATCTGTAAGAGCAGGGCATACGAGGCGATGTTGAAAGGTACACCCAGGAAGGTGTCTGCACTACGCTGGTACAACTGTAGTGACAGTCTGTCGCCAGCTACGTAGAACTGGAAGATGGTATGACATGGGGGCAAGGCCATCTTGTTGACCTCTGCCACGTTCCAGGCTGATACGATCATGCGTCGTGAGTTGGGATTGTTCTTCAACTGATCCAACACATACTGTATCTGGTCGATGGTACCACCGTTGTAGTCAGGCCAAGAGCGCCACTGGTGTCCGTAAACAGGTCCCAGTTCGCCATTCTCGTCGGCCCACTCGTTCCATATTCTTACCCCGTGCTCCTGCAGGTACTTTACGTTCGTGTCGCCCTTCAAGAACCAGAGCAGTTCGTAGATGATACTCTTCAGGTGCAGTTTCTTCGTGGTCAGCAGGGGGAATCCGTCTTCCAGATTATAGCGGCTCTGCGTGCCGAATATGCTGATGGTACCAGTGCCCGTGCGGTCGCCCTTTTCTGTTCCTTCCGTCAGAATACGGTTCAGAATGTCGAGATATTGTTTCATGCTTGTTACTTGCTTTTTTATTTTGCCTGCAAAGATAGTGCAAATCGAGCGAAAAAACAAATAAAAAAGCAAATATATGAGGCTTTTGAAATAAAAATGTATACCTTTGCAGTCATGAAACCAGCTCAGATATTTCACCAGTACATCTGGATCATCAATACGCTCATGGCCTATAAACGGCTCACGTTTGATGAACTGAACCAGAAGTGGATGAACGATGGCGTTACTGACGGCAACCCTCTGCAGCGTTCGTCGTTCAATCGTCATCGCGATGCCATCCTCGATATGTTTGGCATCATCATCGACTGTGAACCACGTACCTATAAGTATTATATCAGTAATAAAGAAGTGCTCTCCGACGACAGCATCGAGCGCTGGCTCTTCTCCACACTTACCGTCCATGGCGTGTTGGCTGACAGTGCATCTGTGAAAGAGCGTATGGTGCTGGAGAATGCCCCTGCTGGCGAACAATACCTCGATACCATTATCCGTGCCATCCGTACAAACCATCGCCTGCTCATAGGCTATAAGAAGTTCGAGGCAGAGGGTTACGAGAAGGTGGTCTGTCCCTATGCCCTGAAGCTGTTCCGCCAACGCTGGTACCTGTTGGCGCTAAACGATGAGAACCAGATGCGCATCTACGCCCTCGACCGTATCACGTTTTTGGAACTGACTGACGAGACCTTCGAGATGCCAGCCGACTTCTCAGCACAGGCCTATTTCTCAGAATACTTTGGCGTACTGACCAACGATACGCCCATGACCCACGTCATCGTCCGTGCCCATAAGTGGATGCCCAACTATTTGCGCACCCTGCCCCTGCATCACTCCCAGCGTGAACTCGACTCTACCCCAGATTACACTGACTTCTCCTATGACATCCGTCCAACCAGTGATTTCTTGGGCGAGCTGCTGCGCCACAGCAATGGCATCGAAGTACTCGAACCCCTGGAACTCCGCGAAAAAATGCGGCAAATGATAACCGAAACGCTTAAAAGATATGGTACGATAACACAATAAAGGCTTGCATCCCTGCAAGCCTTTATTACAATACTAACCAATTAACTAAAACAATAACTCAAATTCTTCCTCAACTACTTGCGACAGCATCTTAAATTCGTGACAAAGAGCATTTTTCGCCCAAAAACTTGTCGCAAAACCCAATAAAAAAGAAGTATTGCGACATAACGCAGGCGATTTGTTAAACTATCTAAAATAAACGCTTCAAAACGGCATTTTAGGCTTTAGCTTTGATTAGTTCTTCGTATTAATGTTTGTACACTTAAGGAAAAATATAGGAATTATGAAATTGAAAGTTGCGATTGTTGGTACGAGAACGCCTAAGTTGAGTTATTCTGAATGGGAAAAGCTACTGCTTGAAGAAATCTCTCTTGATGATGTGTCTCTTGTTGTTTCTGGTGGTGCCCAAGGCATTGATACTTACGCAAAACTCTTCGCTGGTCGTCACCACATCCCTCTTATGGAATTCTTGCCTGACTACTCAAAATTTGGAATCAAAGCCCCGCTAAAGCGTAACACTCAGATTGTCAAAGAAGCTTCTAAGGTGATCGCTTTCCCATCTGAAGACTCGCGAGGTACCTTTCACGCCATCTCTGAGGCTCGCAGAATGAAGAAAACTGTGGTTGTGAAGAAAATCTAGTTCTCGTTAGGATTTCTCAATTTATTTTTGTATCTTTGCACTATGGATGCTGCGTCATTTAGTTTCCCCAAGGCCAAAAACATCGTCGTAAGTGGTGATATTCATGGCGAGTTCTCAACACTTGTATTCAAGTGCTGTGTACAATACGCCATGACAGATACCCTTATCATCGTTGCTGGTGATTGCGGCTTTGGATTTGAGCGCCTTGGCTATTATGAGGCTCAATATATGAAGTGTAGTAGTAGATTATCAAAAGCCAATAATTGGGTGGTATTTATACGAGGAAACCACGATAATCCTGCTTATTTTAATACACACCCCATTAAATATAAAAGGTGGATGACAATCCCTGATTACTCTGTGATTAAGGCTTGTGGCCACACTATTCTTTGTGTTGGTGGTGCTACGTCTATAGATAGGATGTATAGAATCATGGATAAGAGCTGGCATTCAATAGAAACGGATGAGCCATTGGCTCCAAATGTGTACTGGCCTAATGAGCAGCCTATTTACGATGAGGAAAAACTTGATGCCATTGATAAGGCTTTTGCCGTTGATACGGTTATAACTCACACTTCTCCATCTTTTTGTGAACTAAGCTCACATCAAGGACTATACGAATGGGGCATACATGATGAGGATTTAATAGACGATGTCAAACGCGAGCGAAAGGTAATGGATAATCTTCATGCCTATCTCTATGCCAAGAATCATCCTGTTCGCTCTTGGTACTATGGCCACTTTCATCAGAGTTGGCATAGTGAAATAGAGGGCATCAAATACAACATGCTTGATTGCATGGAGTTAAGAGAAATTATATAATGGTAATATTATGGCGAGTGATATTCAAAAAATGAAGAAAAATCTTCTCAGTGAGGACCATCCATTGTATGAGAAGATAATTGCCGAAAATCCTATATGGTGGCAATTTATCAATAGTGATAACGACTTTTACGTTGAGATAAGAAAAGGCAATGTCATTGATGTTTACTATAGAGGTGGTCGCGTCGCTCAAATCTCTTGTAAGAAGGGGGTTTTTGTAGCCACTGCTCATCCTAAATATACAGCTGATAATGTGTCGAAAGATGATCCTAGATATTATAAGAACTCAAAGGATGCGATCTATCAAGAATGTTTAGAATTGATATCTTCCGAGGATGGGCTCGCAAAAATGAAATGTAGGATTAAAGAACATTATGCCACGGATGATGAAGATGATGTAGAAAACACCAGTGAGAAATATATTCAAGGAGGTTTGATTGTGAAACATCGTCATCAATATCTTGATTCCGAATTTGCCTATAAATTCCTGTCTATACCTCGTAGTCGGAAAACGATACGGTTTGATTTGGTGCAGATAAAGGATGGAAAAATAGTGTTTGTTGAATTGAAACGGTTTTGGGATAATAGAATGAGAACATCAAAGGGAGAACCTGAGATATTAGAGCAGATGACAAACTATATCAACTTTATAAAGGAGAATGAGGATGAACTTTGCGACTATTATAAAGTATTGTATAAGATAAAGGTTAAATTAGGTTTGCCTGTTCCCTCTATCGACGATATAAACAAACTATCAATAGAGCTTAGGCCTGAATTGTTAGTGGCGATGTGTCATGAGGAGTCAAAGCATGGCAAAGATGCAGAACAAAATAGGAAGAACTATATTGATAAGAAACTAAAGATATTGAATATTGCACCTCAATATTTTGACTTATGAAAATTAAAATTCATCGTGGCACGCACCAAATAGGTGGTTGCGTAACAGAATACGAATATAACGGCTGGCGATTGTTCGTTGATTTTGGCGAAGAATTGCCAGGAGGCCCCAAGACAGGAGATTTAAAAGTCGAAGGACTAACGCATGGTGATTTATCCAAAAGTGCCCTGCTGATTACGCACTATCATGGTGACCATATAGGAAGTGTCGTTGATTTACCAGAATCACTTCCTATTTATATGGGTGGCTTGGGTGTAAAAATACAGAAATTACTTTCATCACGGCTTTCGTTTAGGGATGAACGACATGCAAAGTTAAAAGAAAGGCTTGATACTTTTCACACGTTCAAACAATACGACGTGCTTGATATTGGGCCGTTTACAGTAACTCCAATTAATATTGACCATTCGGCCTTTGATGCCTATGCCTTCAGAATTGAGGCAGATGGAGTTAGTGCTTATCATACTGGCGACTTCCGCACTCACGGATTCAGGAGCAGAAAAACCCCAGAACTTATGAAGGAACATGTGGGTAAGGTTGATTATGTTGTGAGCGAGGGCACTAACGTTGTTAGAATAACCAAGGAGGCTGAGACGGAAAGTTATCTTCAAAAGCGATTTATTGAACGCTTTAAGAAGAATGACGCAAATGTAGTTTATCTGTCCTCTACCAACATAGACCGTCTCTTTAGTTTGTATCATGCTTCATTGGATGCTAAGAAGCCGTTCTTGGTTGACGAATATCAGAAAGAAGTCATGGATACCATTGTAAATGATGGTGGTCTTTGGAATAAGTCTCCGCTTTATCAATACGGAAAATACCCTCCCTATGATGTTAGTTATAACATTAATCCGAAACTAAAGAAACTGATTGAGGATAAAGGCTATGTCTTGATAGCCCGTGTAGGTCCGCAGTTTGATAAGATACTCGATATGCTACCTGGGGAGAAAACGAAGTATCTTTCTATGTGGGATGGATATGTTGACCCTACGAAAAAAGGCGTTTACAATGAATCTCTGGCAAAAGCGCTTGGTGATAAATATGAAACGATGCATACTAGTGGACACTCTGACGTGAAAAGTATGCGTGAGGTGTTTCGACTATTACAACCCAAGGCTATCATCCCTATTCATACTGAGAAACCAGAAGCATTTGCAAAGGCGTTCAGCGATGAGTGGCCTATTTTATTGCTGAATGACGGTGATTCTATATCTCCTATATCGTCTAAAAAGACTGATTCCTATAGTCCATATATATATTGTTTTGGGATAAAGAATGAAGATTCAGAGGCCATAGGTTCTGATAGCAACGAAACCTATTGGGATATAGACCAACAATGTCTTGGTTCATTTTATTACAGAGAGGATGCATTGTCTGCCCTTAGTCATGCTATATATCGCCCAGATGCTATTCTTTTTAAGGATGTTGAGGAAGAAGAGGATTCTTCTTTTGAATATATCCAAACTTACGATAATGACATGAATCCACTGAGTACCTATACTGAAGGTGGGCATAGACTTGGTGGGGATAGGTTTCAGGAACCATGTAGCTTTGCACCAGGTGACAAAGTGCTTGCTGCAACATTCTATTCGTATAATACAATCATACCGGCAACTATTATCGGACCCGTGACACCTGATGCTTACCGCAAGGTATATGAGGAAGATGAATTGTGTCACATTCACTTTGATTCATTTGAGGATTTCGAGAAGGAGATTAGTGACTTTGATTGGGATGCTATTGTTGTCCGTCCACTTGTTAGGGTTGATGGTATGTCAGAAGAAGTAATAGTGCCAAGAGTGTTTTTGTTCCCATATCGCGAGGTTAAAATCTAACCTCGCTTACGGTGCTTTAACTTCAGACAATTGTAGAAGGTGTCTTTGGTAATCCCACTGACACCTCCTATAAAATCTATCTTACGGAGATTCATGTTATAGGCGAAAGTGTCTATTGTCGTTAGTTCCACAGGCTGATTAACGGTGATAGATTCTACGAAGCTATTGGCACTAAAATCAGAAATACTTCTAACGCACTCTGGTACCACATAGTGCTTTTGTTGAGTCCAGCAACACAAAAGTTCATGTTTCTCGTCATCAATCAGAGCCTCATTCTTTACATGGAAACCTTTAGCATGACAAATTACTCCCTCAAAACACTTATGAGCCGTAACGATACCACGACCAATCTGCACCACAGGATTGGGTATGACCAATGACTTCAAACGATTGGCACAAAAGAAAGCCCAGTAATCTATCTCTGTTACGCTTTCTGGAATCTCAATGTTCTCAATACCACTATTATCAAAGAGCTCCGAGGTGATTCTTTTGAGAGAGGAGGGTAGCCTTAGATGCTTTAGTGATTTGCAACCTTGGAAAGTGTTGTCACCAATATAATCCACACCATCAGGAATTACAATTTCAGATAGCTGCTCACATCCGCAGAAGGCACCTATATCAATACGTTTGAGAGTTGATGGAAGAACGACCCTCTTCAAATGACGGCAATCCTCACACATCGAGCCGGGAATCTCTATCATTCCTTCAGGCAAAATCAATTCTTCAAATGTCGCGCCAATAAAGGCATTTGCCTTTAGTTCTAATGCTGTTCTTAATTCAAGTTTCATATTCTATTCGTTTGTTAGATCACATATTTTGGATAAGAGCATAAGAGAGCTATATATAACTTCTCTACGCTTCAAAAGCTGATTATACTCTTTCTCTTTTTCCTGAATTTGTAGTAACTCATTTCGTGGCATTTCAATGATTACTTCATGGATTAATGGAGAATACCCATATTCCTCTGAAAGCTTATTAGCTGCCTCCTTTTGGCTACTACTGCTCTGAATGATATTGAGCGTCTTTTCGATGTTCTTCTTACAGGCAACTCTCAATATACACCTAAGGTTCCAAATTAGGCAGACCTGAAGTCCAGCCCACTCGTTTATATGTTCTTTATTGAGATTGCCCTCGATAAAGTCATAGAGAATCCGACAGCTACGAGTTTTCATTCTACTTTCTGCTTTATCATGAATGTCGATAATATTCATTTCAAGCAAATCCTTCTTTGTTATATCCATATTCGTTTTCTTTTATAGGTTTGACATAATCCCTAATACGAAAAACAAAACTTTACAAAGGGCAAAAATGGCTATTTGGGACGATAATTTGTGAATTATTAACTATTAATCCACAATTCCCTCTTTTTTCGACCTTTGGATAATAAATGAATGAAGATACGAAAAGCGATGGGTTTTAGTTAAAAAATCATTAAGAACAAGGGTTTCGAGAACAACGTTTAAGAAAAATGCTTATATTTGCGTACACCCTCTAATTAATAGCGCTTATGTCAACTAAACAAGAAACCCAAGAAATGAAGAAGAGCGACGCACGAAATGAAAGTAAGGCATCCTCCAATTCTATGCCATCCATTTGGTATACTTGATGTAAGGCTACTGTCTTATATAGGACATTAAAAGGATGTCACTCCACACATTCTTTCATTATTAGTAATCCCCAGCAATACAAAGCTGGGGATTACATTTAAGGTTGAGGGATGGGAGTAAATAAAAAACCAAAAGTTGCGGTGTTGCGGTGTTGCGGTGAGAAATTTTTCCAACCTATGCCTTGTTTTTGCATATCTTTTTAGTATCTTTGCACCAACAAAAAGAAATAAGTATGGCAAAGAACCTAATGAGTAAGTATGTGTGGCTTGTAGAAACAATCTACAAAGCTGGCAAGATTACCTTCGATGAAATCAATAAGAAGTGGATAGATGAAGAGTTGGGATACGATAAAAAGACGAAAACCGTAACCCCATTGTCGCTACGTACATTTCATAAATGGCGTGATGCTGTTGAGGAACTTTTTGGTCTTTTCATTGAAAATGAGAAGGGAGGACAATACCGTTACTATATTCTTAATGAAGAAGAATTAAGAAACGGCTCCATTCGTAGTTGGCTATTTAGCAATCTCACCGTTAATAATCTGATGCTGGATAGCTTAAAAATCAAGGACAGAATACTATTAGAAGCAATTCCTGATGGCGAGCAGTATCTCCCAACAATACTGAAAGCATTAGAAACAAATACAGTACTCACCATGACCTATCAAAGCTATTGGCGCGATGAAGCTAACACTTTTGAAGTGGAGCCCTATTGCCTGAAAGCTTTCAAGCAACGCTGGTATTTGGTTTGCCGTAGCCCTTATTATAATAAGATAATGATTTATTCTCTCGATCGTATTCATCATTTAGAGGCCACGACATCTACCTTTAAATATCCTAAGGATTTCAATGGTGAAGAGTATTTTGAAGATTGCTTTGGTATCATCGCTGACCAAAGATGTAAGGTTGAGACAGTAAAACTGAAAATCTCTGCCGGTGAAGCCAATTATCTGCGTTCACTTACTTTACACCAATCCCAGAAAGAGATTGAGCGTAATGGTGAATACTGCATTTTTACGGTTCGCTTGCGCCCTACATACGATTTTCGCCAAGAAATACTCTCTATGGGTAGCGACATAGAAGTGCTGGAGCCGAAATGGTTCAGAGATGAGGTGGCAGAGATTTCAAAACACATGTGGAACAAATATAAGGAGGATTAGCGATGCAAAACTTTGCAGCTATAGATTTTGAGACGGCCAATAACGAGCGAACCAGCGTTTGCTCTGTTGGTGTGGTGATTGTAAGAGACGGCGAGATCGTAGATAAGTTCTATTCACTGATTCAACCAGAACCCAATTATTATAATTATTGGTGTACGCAGGTTCATGGTCTTACGCGCCAAGATACAGAAGAGGCGCCTGTATTCCCAGAAGTCTGGAAACAAGTAGAACCACTGATAGAAGGACTTCCCCTCGTAGCCCATAACAAAGCTTTTGATGAAAGTTGCCTGAAAGCCGTGTTCCGTTGTTATCAGATGGACTATCCTGATTATGATTTCTATTGCACATGTATAGCTTCCCGCAAGGCTTTTCCGCAAGCAGAGAACCACCAACTTCACACCATTTCAAAACTCTGCGGTTATCAACTCGAAAACCACCATCATGCCCTAGCCGATGCTGAAGCCTGTGCCTGGATAGCAAGGGAAATCCTGTAGTTTTGAACTTATCCACACATACATTATCATCAACATAAAAGAGAGATAAGAGAAATAAAAAGAAAGAAAATGATGAGATTCTGAAAAGGTGTGCACAGTTTTGGCACACCTTTCTTTTATCTTTGCATCATGAACGTAAAATTGATGTAAAGATGGAAACAAAACAGAAGAAACAGATGGATTTGCTCACAGCTATAGAGCAGATTGTAGAGAAAGCCAAGGACTCTCAATTGAGCCCGGAGTTCTTTCGTAAGGCTTCTAAATATATTAAATATGTGTCAGACAAGCTCGATCTGACCAAGGAGCAAAGTGTGATGTTTGCATTGTTTATTAATAGAAGTGATGATAATGGCATTCGAATTAGCGAGATATCCGAGGATTGCAAATGCTCAACGGTGCGCATGATTCGATACATGAACGATATTGATGTTCTGGAGAAAAGGGAATTTGTACGTTGTTGCAGAGATTTGTCTAGCCACAGAAAGCGTATTACCTACAGAGTGCCTTTCGAGGTGATTGAAGCCATGAAGCGTAATGAGAAGTATATTCCCAGAGAATGTACCGGCCTTACGTGTGAAGAACTTTTTGGCGAACTTGAAGAGATTTTTCAGCAGCGTGATAACGAAGAGCTTACTTTTGGAGCAATGGCTTCGAAGATACATTCTCTCTTTAACGACAACGAGAATCTTGAATATGTCAAAAGTGTCAAGGTGCATGACTTTGACGATGAAGATGAAATGCTGATGGTGCTCTTCTCTCACTTATTTGCTAATAACAGTGATGACAATATCGGGTTTCACGATTTGGAGTTCCTGTATGACGACAAGCGCGAATGGCATCGTACAAAAGCAAGACTGCTTAAAGGGGAGCATATTTTATTGGATATAGGGTTTATCGAATATAATAATGATAATGGTATGGTTGATCGCGAGTCATTCCGTATGACTCAACAAGCCAAGAATATCTATTTAAGCGAACTTGATATTCAGTCAATACAGCGTAATAAAGTAGAAAACGATTATATCAAATCCGAAAGTATCACAGAGAAGAAACTCTTTTATAACCAGAGTATTCAGTCTCAGATTAATGAATTGGCACAACTCATGGACGAGGCTCGCTATCAGGAAATCACCTCTCGTATGAAGTCAGCTGGCTTCCGTTGCGGTTTCACTTGTCTGTTTTATGGTGCTCCAGGAACAGGTAAAACGGAAACAGTTCTTCAGTTGGCCCGTCAAACTGGTCGAGACATCATGCAAGTAGATGTTTCCAGAATCAAGAGTTGCTGGGTGGGAGAGAGTGAAAAGAACATCAAGAGCCTCTTTGAGACCTATAATGAAAAGGTAAAGAAAAGCAATAAAACACCTATTCTGCTTTTCAATGAGGCTGATGCCATTATCAATAAACGCCAAGAAGGGGCAGAGCGAGCTGTAGACAAGATGGAAAACTCCATCCAGAACATTATCCTTCAGGAGATGGAGAAACTTGACGGCATTCTCATCGCCACAACGAACTTGGCTCAGAATATGGATAAAGCTTTCGAACGTCGATTCCTCTATAAGGTTAAGTTTGAGAAACCTACCTTAGAAGCCCGTATGCATATATGGCACGAGATGATACCAACCCTATCTGAATCTGACACCAAAACATTGGCAGAAAGATATGATTTCAGTGGAGGCCAAATAGAAAACATTGCTCGCCACAACGCGATCAACGGCATCCTCTATGGTGACAAGGGTAGCACCATCGAAGCTCTTATGAACTACTGCGACAATGAGCGTTTAGAGACTAAACAAATTAGAAAAATAGGATTTTAATTAAAACATTAAATTAATGGCAACAGGGCAAATAGCCCTGTACCATTAATAATTTTCTGCTAAATCCTTCTTTTTTCAATAATAATCTGTATATTTGCAAACGAAAGTGTTATCACTAAATAATCAGAAATAATTAAAAACAAAGCTATAATTATGGAATTAAACAAGTTATTTCAAGAAGTATCAGCAAATGATAGATGGGGCATCTCATATAAGAAATATATTCCTCGTTTTATTCAATATGCGAAATCAAAGACTCCCATTAGCAGTTGGGAGGCAGAAGACAGAGAACAATTTCTTGCTTCCGAAAATTGTGTGTCTTCATTGAAACAAGGCAATTTTACACATGAACAAAGAAAACTTATTATTGATTCTTGGGAATCTAGCTTTTCTGAGTTATTATTTCAGATAGTAAGTAGTGACAATTTTGAATTAGAGTTGAACAAAAAACTATATAATAAGATTATTGGGATAACATCGGCTACCGGAGGAAAGAGTATGCGAGCTGCTACGCTTAGGTTTTTAGCAGCTTTCCAACCTACCCAATTATCTACAGTTGTAGCAACTAAGAATTTATGGGAATTATATTATATCCTACGCCCCTTTGGAGTTCCAAACTATAAAGGTGGATCAGATTTAGAATTGAGCCACCATCTGCAATCATTTGTTAATAGCCAATATTCAAGCGATGATATTTATTATAGGAGTACCTATACATGGCGATTCTACGACCTTATTGAAGATTGGAAAGCGACTAATGGTATGGAATTAATAGAAAAAGCCGTCAAATTACTCAAATCAAAGAAAAACCTGATATTGCAAGGCGCCCCTGGTACGGGTAAGACATATATTACATCATCTATTGTTGTTGAAATGTTCCGCGAATATATGCCGGATATGTCACGCCAAGAGGTTATGGATATATATAAAAGAAAAGTTAATGACGGTTTTGTTGAATTCACGACTTTTCATCAGTCTTTAGATTATGAAGATTTTGTTGAAGGTTTAAAACCCATAGTTGAAAACGGGAATGTCTCCTATTCTGTAGAACCAGGTATTTTTAAACGTATTTGTGATCGCGCTACCCAAGATGCTGCCAATGATTATTTCCTAATTATAGACGAAATCAATCGTGGCAATGTTTCGAAAATATTTGGAGAGTTAATTACATTACTTGAGCCTGATAAACGTGGTGGGAATGTTAATTCCATTTCGGCAATTCTACCATATAGTAAGGAACACTTCAATATACCAGATAATTTGTATATTATTGGTACAATGAATACAACCGATAGAAGTGTTGGTAGTATAGATTATGCACTTCGAAGAAGATTTTCATTTCTTACAGTAAAGGCCAATGAAGGAATCGTAAATAATCAAGGTGGGGAATTGGGAAAGAAAGCTACTGAGTATTTTAAAAAAGTATATGAGCATATAAAGAAATACCCAGCAAGTGATATGGACCTTGATGATTTAATGATTGGTCACAGCTATTTTATAGCTGAGGATCTCGATTCACTTGAACTTAAATGGAAATATGAAGTTTTACCATTATTAGATGAATATTATAAGGACGGATTGATTAGTAAACCATTTATCCAATGATATCTATTAAGGAACAAACTCAATTATTGGATAATCATATAGACGAACTCCGTCTACATGATATATATGGTACTATGACTGCGGACAAACTAGGCCTCGGGCGTGCTGAAGATGGCCGTTGGTGGTCTAGTTATTATATTGGGCTTACAGAAGTAAATGGTCAATATATAGAAGTTTTACCCAAAATTGAAAACTTAGATTTTATGTCTTTGTTTTCATATGCCCTTATGTATCAGCCTTCTTCCGATTATTTCTCTAGATGTTATGACATAAATTGGGAAAAAGAAGTATATGCTAGCACTATGATATATGATGTGCTAACACCGCTTCTTGTAATGCAGTACTTAACCGTTTTAGACAAACTCGTTGGTAGAGGATTAAAGCGAGATTATATTACTTATGAAGAAAACCTCCATTCAAAAATAAAGGGCAAATTGAAACCAATTGCTCATTGGAGAAATAACATAATTAAGAAAAAGGAGGATTACTTTTATTGCAAGTATCAAGAGTATTCTTCTGATATACCAGTTAATAGACTCCTAAAAAAGGCTCTTAATATTTCTCTTCAACTTTTGGGAAACGTTAGGTCTCAGTCCTCTAATATGAAAGCGGTTTCTTTTCTTTCATCCAAACTTAAACTCGTTGAGGCTTTCAAGAATATTAGCGGTCAGGTTTATCCAGAGTCTGTAAAAACATATAAGTTTAATAAGTTGAATACATATTATCCAGAAGCCATCACGCTTGCAAAATGTATAATTAGGCATGAAGAAAATGCTCTTAATAGCAATGACAAACAAAAAAAGGTACCCCTGTTTTGGATAGATATGTCTCGCCTTTATGAAGTAAATGTTTTAGGCATTCTTCAGTCTACTTATCCTTCAAAAATTAGGTTCCAGCAAATGGGTAGTTACAGAACCCAATGTGATTATGTTCATATTGGTGAAGGTATAGTATTAGATGCAAAATATAAGTTATGGTATTCCTCAGACGGCGGTCGCATAAGCCATTCGGATTCTATGGTAGCGGATGTAAGGGAAATAAGTGGATATGCGCGAGATGAAAGAATCCTTAGGCTTATGGAAGGAGACGTACAATCTCCTGCTTGTATAATCATTCATCCAGATGAGAATGATGCGGATTTAAAGACCAGTCTTTTAGAAAGTGCCAAAAGTAATGTTATTGAAGGCTATAGGGATTTTTATCGTCTGGGTATAAGCTTGCCTCGTTTTAAGAAATAATGGAATAATGAAATACATATTTCTTGATTTCGATGGGGTATTGAATACCGAGTATTACCAAAACCTGCTTAGTTGTCAGGGGTTGACAATACAAGATGAGTATGGTGCCCTTTTCGACCCTGAAGCCACAAAGCAATTGAAGAGAATTATAGATGATACACAAGCAAAAATCATCATCGAATCTTCTTGGAAATACTTAGGATTAGAGGCCATGCAGGAAATGTGGTTTGCTCGACAATTGCCAGGAGAAATAATAGACATTACTTCATCCTCTGTTAGCGACAAGTGGCTACTTACAGCTAATCTTGACGATATCGATCCTGTTATGGGTCATTGTAAAGGTATGGAAATAGCTTCTTGGTTAGCGGACCATGCAGCGCAAGGCGACCGTTATGTGATTATTGACGATGAATACGTGATTCTCGATTCACAATTATCCAATTTCATCCTAACCAACGCCTATGATGGCATAACGGAAGAATTAGCAGATAGAGCTATCTCTATACTCAACAAATAATCACCTTACTCATCACTTTTTGTAAAGTTGCGCCCCGTTCCGGCATATCTTTACCTTACTTTTGTACCATATAACTATAAAGATGGGAAATATGGAAAAGATAAAATTGATGTTACGACTTTATGACCAAGATGTAGAACTCTTTGTGAAAGAACAAGATGTGGAGATTTATAAAGCAGCTGCGGAGTGTATTTCAAAAGAGATGGAAAATATGGTTGAGCAGTACCGAGGTACTAAAAGCGAACATGCCGTTTCAATGCTTGCTATGCTCAGATTTGCTGTTGGCTACCAACGTTTTATTAATATGGGATTATTTAGGCTCTTTATATGGAGATTGAGAGGTGTATAACACAAAAGCGAGAAACCTTCACAGGCTCCTCGCTTCGCTTCGTTCTCTCACACAACAATCTTTTCTTTGGGTCTAATAGTCCATGCAACTGGTTGCGCCAAGGGCGGTGAGGATGGCAGTGGCCACAGAGGCGATAATCTGCACAATCCACTTAAAAGTCTCTTTCTTAGTCATAATTTTCTTGGTTTTAATGGTTCTTTTAGTCGGCTGTCGCCTTTGTAAAAGCGGCAAAGCCGAGCGTAATACTTTGTTTTCCGTAGGTTTCCCCTCCATCGGAGGAGGGGTAGGGGTGGAGGAGATAATCACGGTCCTTACCCCTTTCCCCTAATCTCCGCTTACTGATCGCTAGCCCTTGGTGAAGGTCTTGCTGACCACCTGGCTGCTCTGACCGTCCTTGATGGCTATAGCCTTCACGGTCGTGGTCTCGCTCAGGCCGAACTCCTCAGTATACATCGTACTCTCAGCCGTTGGCATGCTGCCGTCGAGGGTGTAGTAGATATCTGCGCCTTCAGGACCGCTCAAGCTCACTGTGGTCGAATCCGAGAACGAGGTCTTGCCGCTGATCGTGGGGGCTGCCGGGGGTTCAGACTGAGCGCCGCCGTTGCCTCCAGTGCCACTACCGCCGTTCTGGTTGCCACCTTGCTCGCCGCTCTGTGAGCCGCCTGAGCCACTGCCTCCGTTCTCATCCTCCTTCTTCAGGAGAGAATCCACGTTGATGAATTCGGCCTGCTTCAGGAACTGGCGACTTGAGATATTCTGCTCCTGCTCCTGTTCAGGGAGGAAACGGATGTGCAGACCCTCAATATTCGAGTTGATGTTAAACTTATCCTTGCTCACTGCGCCACCCTTCAGGCACTCCAGCGTGGTATAGAAGGTGCCAAGCCCCTCAATCTTTACCTTCTTGGAATTGAGCAACATCTCCAGCAGACAGCTGCGGAACTTCTCCAACACACCATACACCACGTCGGGGGTATAAATACTTCCGTGCTCGCTGATGTGGTTAGCCAACTTACGGGTGTTCAAACTCTCCAGATACTTCACACGGCCGTACCACTTGCCGTAAGCACTGGAATGCTCATTCTTGTTCTGGTACACTTCATAGATAATCTTTGCCATACTTTTTATTGTTTTTCATGGTATTAGATTCGCTCGGCCAGCTACATCGGGTGGCCGATTCCCGCCTTATTGCAAGTGAAGTGCAAGGTGAATGCAGAGACAAGCTCGCTTGGCCTTTGCTGAGCCGCCGCCTTTACTCGTACTCGCATCTTCATGATTGCGAGTACAAAATTAGTAAAATTATCAATGCAAAACAAGCTTTTTTTCGACTTATTCCAAATTTATTTCGCTTCTTCCTCTGTAAGTTGTTGAAAACCAACTACTTGCAATTTTAAAACGCTTCGAAAGCGCGCAAAAACGCATAGAATCACGCTCTGCAAAAATCACTTCTTTTCTCGCGCGAACAAATCCGATTTATTTACATTCTTGCGCCTGCGCCCAATATCCCCAAATAGCCTGGCCTTGCACGCTGCCAGAGAGATTACTTCAATCTGGTTGGTTAAATTATTCTTAGAGGTAGATTGCAGTATTCACGCTGAAATCGCCCTATTTCCCCTGCAAACGTGCCAACGTGCCATCGTGCCATTTCGTTTTTTTATGTTCTGAAAAATCTTTCTTTTAATATTTATATTATATATATTATATTATAATATAATATATATAATATAAATATATAGATAATAACTTTCCCTCCTTCTCCCTCCCTCTCAAAAATCGAAAATAGAAATGGCACGATGGCACGTTGGCACGTTTGCGACAGTGTGACATTTCAATTTTCTCTCTTTTTTCTCTTGGTTTTCTCAATTATTTCCCTTACCTTTGTAGCCAGTATGTATCTAAAAGCTAAAGGCATGCCAGTAGACAGACAAGTACACCTAAGATACCAAGTTCTGAATAAATGCTTCAGAGACCTCTATAAAGATTATACCATCGACGATTTTTTCTAATTAACGGGTGCAAAGGTGCTGCTTTTTTATGAATTGAGCAAATTTTCTCTTAAAAACTTGCAACTTTCAAAAGTTCTTCTTATCTTTGCACCCAGAAAGTAAGTCGTGACTGGACGATGTATATGAGTAGTGCGAAGTCCCCGCCCGCATAGCATCACATGAACATGTAAACCTCCTTCACGCATCGAGGGGC
>Ga0310697_10002852_pt1 | contig 17919 bp, 14 predicted proteins | sample 172DNAGHGlowgp2_FD_203883 | JGI IMG/M metagenome (GOLD analysis project Ga0310697, IMG submission 203883) | Sheep rumen microbial communities from Palmerston North, Manawatu-Wanganui, New Zealand - 1728 DNA GHGlow gp2 (v2) (version 2) | ecosystem: Host-associated > Mammals > Digestive system >... | reverse complement strand
CGGTGGTTTCTCGGGCGATGCCTTTACGAAGAATGTGCGCCTTATCCGCAAGTCCGGCGAGGAGCACAGCATCCACACCATCGATGAGTTCTCCATGGCCAACTTCACGCTGGCCGACGGCGATAGCATCTATGTCGATAGCGTCATACCCCGCTTCCGCAATATGGTGGAGGTGCGTGGTGCTGTGATGCACCCTGGTCAGTTCCAGATGGACGGCCGTATCCAAAGCGTGCGCGAACTGTTATTGGCCGCTGAGGGATTAAGCGAGGACGCCTTCACGGAGCGTGCCGTGATGCATCGCGAGAAGGATGACCTGACATTAGAGATGATCTCTCTTGACATACAGGGTATTATGGACGGCAGCAAGCCCGACATCGCCCTAAAGAAGAACGATGTCCTCTTTATCCCCAGCAAGACCTTGATGCGTGGCGAGGAGACCTTCCGCATCAATGGCGAGGTGAACTACCCGGGCGAATATAAGTATGCGGAGAACACCACTATCCAGGACCTGATTCTTCAGGCCGGCGGCCTTACGCACTCAGCCTCGACGGCAAAGATTGATGTCTTCCGTCGTAACTTCGACCCCGCCGCTCAGGCCAGTGGAAAGAATCTCTCGCAGGTCTTCTCCTTCAATCTGGCCAACGGCTTCATTATTGAAGACTCCATCTTCGCCTTAATGCCCTACGATGAGGTGCAGGTCCGCAAGAGCCCGGCCTATGAGGAACAGCAGAATGTGACTATTGAGGGTTGTGTGAGCTTTGCCGGTGAGTATGCGATGACCAACAAGGAATTCCGCCTCAGCGACCTCGTGCGCATGGCAGGTGGCCTCTCTGAATTGGCTTATCCTAAGGGTGCACGTCTGATTCGCCAGATGACCGAGGAAGAACGCAAGCAGCGCGACCAATCCCTGCAGCAGTCGCAGATCTCCCTGTTGGAGCAGGCGCTGGACCGTGAGACAGGGTTCAATCGTGAGTTGGCCGATTCGTTGCTCGGCCTGAAGATGAATCTGAGTGCAGAATACCCTGTGGCCGTGAAGTTGGATGAAGCCATGGCTCACCCGGGTGGCAATGCAGACATTGTCATGCGTGCCTACGACCGTCTGCTGATTCCGCAGTTCTCCAACACCGTACAGGTGGCGGGTGAGGTGATGTACCCCATCTCCATCACCTACCAGAAGGGTAAGAACCTGAAGTACTATATCAACCGTGCCGGTGGCTACAGCAAGAAAGCCAGTAAGGGACAGACCTATGCTATTTACATGAACGGCTCTGTGGATAAACTTGGCCGACGGGCGGCCAGCAAGAAGCTGGAACCCGGTATGCAAATCCTCGTACCCACAAAGCCCAAGCGCCAAGGAATGTCGGCTGCTGAGATGTCTGTCATTGGCACCTCTGCCGCCAGCCTGACCACCATGATTGTTGCACTCATCAATCTTCTGAAGTAATGTCATGATTGGCCGAATGTCAATGATTATAAGATAAAGGCAAGATATGGAAGAAGTTAAGGATGCAAAAAAGATAGATGTTACACCATCGGTAACTTGTTGAAGTAATAACTGAAACACTATGGAAGAGTCTAAAGATTATTTATTGTCAGCAGAGACTTTGCTGAATTCTTATCGCCTTATTCGTCAGAATCTATGGTTTATATCTAAATGGGTTACAGGAATCACTTTCTTGTCTGCCATTTATATATTTAGTTTGCCACGAGGCTATTCTTCTAAAGTGGTTCTTTTGCCCGAGACAGGTGGAGGTGCAAGTTTCTCTGCTGGTAGTTTAGGTGCATTAGGAAGTATGATGGGTATGAGGAACTTTAGCGTTGAAGATGCCATTTATCCAGAGTTCTATCCAAAAGTGATGCAATCATCTCCATTCTTGGTAGCTCTATTGAAAGAGAAAGTGACGTTAGAAAAGGATAATGAGACAGTGTCTTTGTTTGATTATTTTGACAAGAAGCAAGCTCAACCGTGGTGGAGCGCTATTTTTAACTTGTCATCCGATGATGAGGCCGTTTCTGATAGCATCAATCCTATCAAGATTACCAAAGAGCAGAAAAGAATTGTGGATGCTTTGGAGAAATCGATGATTTGTTTGTATGATAAAAAGACCGAAGCTATCACTATTAGCACACAGGCACAACATCCTGAAGTTGCACAGCAGATGGCAGACATTATCCAAAAACGATTGCAGGAGTTCATTACTGATTACCGCACACATAAAGCACGTATTGATGAGAATTATTTTCAAAAGCTTTATATCCAGAGTCAGGAAGATTATCATAAAGCCCAGCGTGACTATTCTACCTATGCCGATGCACATACGTCTGTGGTTTTGGAGTCATATCGCACTCATAGGAGCGAATTAGAAAACGAGATGCAATTAAAGTTTGATGTCTATAGTCGTATGTCTAATCAGTTGCAGTCAGCCCAAGCAAAGGTGCAGGAACGTACGCCCGCATTTGTCACTGTTCAGCCTGCAACCATTCCCATCAGGCCATCCTCACCCAAGCGAATGATTACTGTCGTCATGATGTTCCTCTTGTCTTTTGCTGGCTCAGTAGGATGCGTTATAGTCAAAGATTACTTTAACAAACATAAAGTGGCGTGATTCGCTTATGGCGACTTTCTCGAAGTTGGCAAATAGTAAACGTGATTTGGTAGACTCTGCTTATCTTGTCCTGTTACAAGGAGTCAATCAGTTTCTACCTCTTGTAATCATGCCATATCTGCTATTTGTCCTTCAACCAGAAGGCTATGGCCATGTCGGATTCGCTTTCTCTTTCGTACAATATTTTACTCTGATCGTTGATTTCGGATTCAATCTAAGTGCAACGAAACGCATATCTCAGTCAAAAGACAATATAGCAGAGCGAAGTAGAATTTTTTGGGCTACACTTTTTGCAAAAGTCATCCTTTTGTTGTTGTCCACTATTCTATTAGCATCCTTTGTCTTTTTCTCGCCTACTTGCCGTTTTTATAGTCATTCTATTTGGGCTACATGGCCGATGGTGCTTGGCACCGCTTTTACATCCATGTGGTTCTTTCAGGGTATGGGAATCGTCAGGCTGTTTTCTATTCTTAATACGGTCTCTAAAGTGGTGTTTCTACCGTTGATTTTTTTCTTGGTAAAGACCCCTTCTGACTATGTGATGGCAGCTTTTTTACAGTCGATAGTTTTCGTCTCCACGGCAGTTGTTTCGAACGCATTTCTTGCAAAAAAGCATTTGGTAAACTGGGTGAGAGTGAAAATGGAAGACGTGAAAAGAGAAGTAGAAATAAGTTTTCCGCTATTTCTTTCCACGGCTTCAACAAGTGTCTATACGCAGTTGTTTATCGTAATTGTGGGATTCTATTGTTCTAATGAAGTGGTTGGACTCTATTCTGCTGCCGATCGTATTGTTAGAGCGTTGGTTTTCTTCTTGTATGTGCCTCTAATGCAGGTTTTCTTTCCGTCTATTAGTGCATTGGCAAACAACAAAAGGAATCAGGCTGAAGCAAAATTTGCTCAACTGCGCAGTTTGATACTTGTGGTGATGCTTCTGCTTTGTCTGTCTATATTCTTTGGCGCTCCATTCGTCCCAATGGCATTAGGACAAAACTATGAAGGCACGGTAGGTTATATGCGAATGTTGTGCATCCTTCCCCTATTAATAGGTATTGGTGGAGTTTATGGGCAGTGCGGTTTAGTAGCGTTAGGCAACGATAAGTCGGTACATGCTTTCCGTAATGTCTATATTGTTGTTGCAATTCTATCAGTATTGACAGTCTTATTGGTAGCTCCTATCGCAGGTGCTGTAGGCGTTTGTCTGATGGCAGTTTTTAGCGAAGCTCTCGTTGCAATCTTGATGTTTTATCAATTTAAAAGAAATAGAGTGATATGTTAGTTGCAACTTTACTTCTCATGTCGTTGTTGACCGCGTATGGCTACTATTTCTCTCGCGATCTTTTTGCTCCTTTTGTCATTGCCCCGGGGGTCTGGTGCTTCATATTGTTGCTATATGTTATCATGCCGGGCAGTTTGTACCCAATTCAAAACCATTTTCCGATCTGTCTTTCTGTATGGATGTTCTGTTTTGTAGTCATCTCAATGATAGTGTCGAGTCTTGTTGCTCCCTCTTCAGACAATTCATGCAAAGCACAGCCCAACAAATGGGTGCTTAGAGCCTATGTGACGGTCTCAATAGTATTCGTTCCCATTATGCTTTATGTCCTCATTAAGCAAGCTTTTCTCGAAGACCCCGAAAATATGTTTCGTTACCTTCGAGTGATGAATACGGGAGCCGATGAGAACATTGAGATGCCCAATTTCGGTGTGCTCAACTATGTGGTGTCACTTTGTTATGTTACGCTTTTCTTCGTAATGATTTATTTTAAGAATAAGAAAGTCATCACAGCAATAGTGATTCTAAACATACTTCTTGCTTTAGTAACTATGGCAAAGACGAATTTCCTGTGCGTGTTTCTTACCTCTTTTTATATATTATACCATCGTAATATCATTAAGAAGAAACACATGGTGTATGGTGGTATAGGATTTGTGCTTTTTGCTTTCGTTTTGCAAAGCTTTCGAATGGGAACAAATTCTTCTGGTGAGGTAGAGGCTGTTGATACGAATGACTTTTTTACAATGTATCTTTTGACAAGCATTGTGGCATTCGATTATTATACCGTTCCTTTTTCTGCACCTTCCTTTGGGGCAAATACTCTGCGTTTCCTCTATGCTGTGGGTCATTCGATAGGGTTGACGGAAGAACCTGTTGAGACCATTCTGCCTTTTGTCGGGGTGCCTAGTTTTACTAACACTTATACGAACATGTACCCTTTTTATACAGATTTTGGTATTTACGGTCTTGTTCTTTTTGCTGCAATCTATGCAGTTATCTATGGATTTCTATATAAAAAGATGCAGACGGGAGGACAGATGTCACTTATCCTTTATGCGATTCTGTTGAACTTTCTTGTACTTGAATTCATTGGAGAGTTTATTTTTACCAATATGTCTCTTCAAATACAATATTTGTTTTATGCCGTTGTGCCATTTCTGCTATCTGTTCAAACCAGTGGGGCGAAAACTGATTAAAATGAGCAAATCATGAATTAACTAAGTAGATTGTAGGCTATGGAAAAAAAGAAACTTGATATACTTCTGGCTACATATAATGGCAGCTTATTCCTACCTCAGCAAATAAGGTCGCTTCAAAACCAGACTTTTACTGACTGGAATCTGCTTGTGCATGACGATGGGTCAACAGACGGGACTGTGGAGCTGATTCGTGAATTTGCCGCTCATGACAACCGCATAACCCTAATTGAAGATGGTCATAGATTACATGATGCAGGTCTTAATTTCATGCATCTTCTTCAGTATTCAGATGCCAGTTATGCAATTTTCTGCGACCAGGATGATATTTGGCTCGAAGATAAGCTGCAGAAGATGATTGAGGTGATGGATCAACAAGATTCTGCCATACCTCAAATGGTTTATAGCAATTGTTATGTTTATGATTATCAACATGATGATATCAGTGGACATGGTATTCTCTTCCAGCCAACCTCATTGCACGACACGCTTTTCTTGAATGCGGGCATCCAGGGATGTGCATTGATGTTTAATGCTGCTTTGCGTGAAATATGCAAAAAGATACCATCTCAGGTGGCAATGCATGATCATGTCATCACCCTTGCAGCTGTTAGCTTTGGCCATATTACATGTATTCCGCAGCGACTAATGCTTTATCGACGTCATTCTTCGGCTGTTACAGGGCATACAGACAAGAATAGAATGGAACGTGCAAAAGGGTTCTTTCGTGGTAAAAAGACAGTTTTGTCACTTTTTCATTTTCAAGGTGTTAGAAGCTTCTATGACACATATTATGATGTGATCCCAGAAGAAAGCCGGAAAGTTTTTGAAGACTTCTTCCAGTTTGAGCATCATGGAAGACTGCGCAACGCCTTTCATGCCTTCTGTTCTGGATATAAAGTACTTGGAAGCCGCAGCATTCTTTTTGTAAAACTCTTAATCAGACCCTTGTTATGAGAAGTAAGGTCCAGACAATTACGATTCAGAACGGTATAATCCGCACCACCATCGCATACTTAGAGAAAGTCTATTCACAGACAGAAGAATCATGAACATCCTGCAAGTCATTAATAATTTCATGGTAGGCGGAGCGGAGCGTCTCCTATCCGACTACATCCCGATGATGGCGCAGCGCCACCATGTGGAGGTCCTTACCCTTCAGGACGAGGACTCCTATTTCGTCAGGAAACTTCGTGAGGCGGGCATACAAGTACACTGCCTGCACCTGCGTCATCTCTATAGCCCCCTTGCCATCTGGAGCATCCGTCGCTTCCTCAAGCGCAACCCGCAGTATGATGTGCTCCACGTGCACTTGTTCCCCAGTCAGTATTGGGTGCCGTTGGCTGCCATTGGGTTGAATATGAAATTGGTGTGGACGGAGCACAATACGTTTAACCGAAGGTGGAACATACCTTGGCTGCGCCCCATAGAAAAGAAAATCTATGCGCTCTATGACAAGATTATCTGCATCAGCCCTGCCACACTGGAAGCCACGATGGCCTGGACACAGGCGCAACCCTCTGATGCGCGCTATTGCGTGATTGAGAATGGCGTGGACATCAGCCGCTTCCGGAAAACCATTGTAGAGAGGCCCTATCCGCATTGCCTCATACAGGTGTCAAGGTTTGAGGAGCAGAAAGACCAGGACACCGTCATCCGCGCCCTGAAACTCTTGGATGAGGATATCCACGTGATGTTCGTGGGCGTTGGTACCCGCCTACAGCAGTGCCAACAGCTCGCCGAGGAGCTTGGCGTGCAGCACAGGGTGCATTTCCTCGGCATCAGGAACGATATCAGGGAGCTGCTTTCAAGTGCCGATATTGGCGTAATCTCTTCCCATTGGGAAGGCTTCGGATTGGTGGCCGTAGAGGCCATGGCGAATGGCTTGCCGGTCATCGCATCCGATGTGGATGGACTCAAGCAGGTTGTGGAGGGAGCAGGCCTCCTGTTCCCAGCCGGCGACGTGAACGCACTCGCGGAACATGTGCGGGCAGTACTCTCCGATAAGAGGCTCTATGAGGAACTCTCGCAGAAGAGTCTCGAGCGCGCTGAGAAGTATGATATCTCGACAATGTGTAACAATTATATCAAAGTATATGAAGATATTCTTGTGTGATAACCGTTTAGGTGGCCTCCTGGGATTCAGAATAGATATCATCAGGCATTTCATCGCCGCTGGGCATGAGGTGACGCTCATTGCGCCGCCATCCGTGACGGAATGGGATAAAGTGGGAGAAGAACTCCCACAGGGGGTGCGCGTGATCACCATTATGATGGAGCCAGCGGGCATGAATCCCCTGAATGAGCTGAAACTTTATCAAGAGTATCTGAGCATCTTCAGGAAAGAGAAACCGGATATCGTTTTCAACTATACGATTAAGCCTAACATCTACAGCACGCTGGCAGCCAGGCGCTGCGGCTGTCGTGTTGTATGTATGCTGGCCGGCTTGGGATATATGTTCGATGGCAAGAGCTTCTTGAAATCCATGGGGCTTAAGCTGTATAAGTATGCCTTGAGTAAGGCCGAAAAGGTACTTGTCCTCAACCAGATGAACTATGACAGGATTGTAGAGGAACATTTTGTCTCGCCCAACAAACTCCATCTGTTGAGAGGCGGCTAAGGTGTCAATCTCAACAACTATCCGCATGTCCCGGCCTGCTATCGCGAAGGTGTCATCTTCTTAATGGTCTCACGCCTACTGATCCCCAAGGGCTATATGGAGTTCTCGGAGGCTGCTCGACAGCTGCATGGGCAATACCCCGGTGTGCGCTTTGAAATCTTAGGCCCCCTCGCGTATGACAGTCCGATGGGCGTCCCGCAAGAGCTGTTTGAAAAGGACATTGCTGACGGGCATATCTACTATCTGGGTGTCACCAAGAATGTCAATGCATACGTGGGCCGTAAGAATGTCGTGGTCGTGTTGCCAAGCTATCACGAAGGATTGAGCCGTTCGCTGATGGAGGCATGTGCTATCGGACGCCCCATCATCACTTCGGATATCCACGGATGCAGGGAATGTGTCGAAGACGGCAAGAGCGGTTTCCTGGTGCCCAAGCAGGATATACAGGCCTTGGTGGATGCGATGACACAATTCATTCAGCTGCCACAAGCTGAGAAGGAAGCCATGGCCGAGCAAAGCCACCAACTGGCGCTGAGCCGCTTCAATGTTGAGGATGTCATCGCCACATACGATGCCATCCTCCAAGATGCCCATTCGCTCTGAAGAAGGTGCCCATTTGCCCCGAAGATAATGGTGTATTGCCCCGAGGATGCTGGTGTGTTGATGAATCCATCATGATGGAATGATTGTGCCATCATGATGGATTGATTGTGCCATCATGATGGATTCATCTATAGACTGTGGTGACACCGGCTCGGGGACGACAAAAAGTGATGAACTTCGTGATATTTTAGGGACAATATATAATAAATGTGGGTTGGCGAACGTTATATAGATGTTTCGACATCTATATATGACTGGATTTCTGTCATATTCCTTCATCGCGTTTTTCATTGGGGCGGCAGTCACGGCGATTGTCATCCCACTGATTATTGCATTCTGTCGGAAGTTCGGGTATTTCGACCAGCCGAACCAACGCAAGGTGCACCATGCTGCTGTGCCGCGACTAGGGGGCTTGGCGTTCCTGCCGTCGATGGCGATGGGGGGCGTAATAGCCATACTGCTGTTCTATTCCAACACCTATGCGACCATTGATTTCCATATTTCGGCGGCGCTGATGATTGCGGGCGCCACGGTGGTCTATCTCATGGGGGTGATGGATGACTTGTTGGATTTGTCGGCCAACCTGAAGTTCTTCATCCTGGCTGCCGGCTCGGCGATGATGCCTTTGTGTAACCTGCAAATTGACGACCTCTATGGCCTCTTCGGCCTTGGAGCCTTGCCGCTATGGGTGGCTTACCCGCTGACGGTGTTGGTCATCATGACCATCGTGAATGCCATCAACCTCATCGACGGTATCGACGGCCTTGCCTCGGGCATCTCCATCATCTGTCTGGTGGCGCTCACCTACTTGTTCTACGACTTGCGCATGTCGGTGTTCATGATGCTCTCGTCGGCCTTGCTGGGCTCTGTCGCGATGTTCTTCTGCTTTAATGTCTTCGGAAGGGTGGGGCAGCTCAAGATTTTCATGGGTGATGCCGGTAGCTTGATCCTGGGCTATGTATTGTCTTATTTCGCGGTGAAGTATATGATGGTGACAGAGCAGGATATCTACACGGACCTGAACCCAATTCTGGTTCCTTACTCGCTCTTCATCGTGCCGGTCTTCGACCTGGTGCGTGTGGCGGTCACGCGTCTGCTGGACGGACAGCCGATGTTCAAGGCAGACCAGCGGCACATCCACCATGTGTTGATGCGCTGCGGACTGACGATGCATCAGGCTTTGATCGTGATCCTCGCGATGGTGATTGCTTTTTTCCTCGGCAATCTCTGGTTGGATGCTGTCGAGGTGCCGCTGACGGTCATCTTCTTCATCGACGTGGCCCTCTATCTCCTCTTCTTCGTTGTCGCCTACAGCGTCGTCCACCGCCGCGAAGCTCTACGGGAATTATTGGAATAAAACAAATCCCCGCCGGACTGGCGGGGATTTGTTTTATTCTATTTGGCGTAGCTGACAGCGCGGGTTTCTCGGATGACGGTGATCTTCACCTGACCCGGGTAGGTCATCTCGTTCTGGATCTTCGTGGCGATGTCCGTGCTGAGGGTCTCAATCTGCTTGTCGTCGATCTGGTCGGCACCCACGATGACGCGCAACTCGCGACCCGCCTGGATGGCGTACGTCTTGGTAACACCCGGATAGCTCATGGCGATGTTCTCCAGGTCTTTCAGGCGCTTGATGTAAGCCTCTGCAATCTCGCGGCGGGCACCGGGGCGGGCGCCGCTGATGGCATCGCAGACCAGCACGATGGGAGCGATGAGCGAGGTCATCTCCATCTCCTCGTGGTGGGCGCCGATGGCGTTGCAGATGTCCGGTTTCTCCTTGTATTTCTCAGCCAGCTTGGCACCATAGAGTGCGTGTGGCAGTTCGGGCTCCTCATCGGGTACCTTACCGATATCGTGGAGGAGGCCTGCGCGTTTCGCCTTCTTGGCGTTGAGGCCCAGCTCGCTGGCCATCACGGCACAGAGGTTGGCTGTCTCACGGGCGTGCTGCAACAGGTTCTGACCGTAGCTGGAGCGATATTTCATCTTACCCACGATGCGGATGAGCTCGGGGTGCAGGCCATGGATGCCGAGGTCGATGGCGGTGCGCTTACCTGTCTCCATGATTTCCTCATCGACCTGCTTCTTCACCTTTGCCACGACTTCTTCGATGCGGGCGGGGTGGATGCGACCGTCGGCGACGAGCTGGTGCAGGGCCAGACGGGCTATCTCGCGGCGCACGGGGTCGAAGCCACTGATGACGATGGAGTCGGGCGTGTCATCGACGACAATCTCAGTGCCGGTGGCAGCTTCAAGGGCGCGGATATTACGGCCTTCACGACCAATGACGCGACCTTTCACGTCGTCGTTGTCGATGTGGAACACCGTCACGCTGTTCTCCACAGCGGTCTCAGTGGCCACGCGCTGGATGGTCTGGATGACGATGCGCTTGGCCTCCTTGTTGGCGGTCATCTTGGCGTCGTCCATGATCTCGTTGATGTAGCTGGCAGCAGCCGTCTTGGCCTCGTCCTTGAGTGTTTCGATGAGGCGCTCCTTGGCTTCCTCGGCGGTGAGACCGCTGATTTTCTCGAGCTGTGTGCGCTCTTGAGTGATGAGGCTTTCGAGGCGCTGGCTCAGTTCCTCCTCTTTCTTCAGGAGCAGGGACTGCTGCTGTTCCATGCGCTTGCGCTCGTTCTCTTGTTCATTCTTGCGGCGGGTGATTTCGTCCTGACGCTGGTTCAGGCTTATCTCGCGCTGCTTCAGGCGGTTCTCGCTCTGCTGGATCTGCTGGTTGCGCTGCTGCACTTCCTTCTCCAGCTCTGCTTTCTTGTTCAAGAACTTCTCCTTGACTTCAAGGAGCTTCTTCTGCTTAATCACCTCCGCGTTCTTCTGGGCTTCTTCGTGCAACTCACGCATGCGGTTAGGGCGAGTATGTCGATACCAGACCAGCTGATAGATCACTGCAGCAATGGCAATGACCGCAGAGGCGATGGTGATGATTAATCCAAGTGTTGTCATAAGAGTTTTTTTATTTCAAAGCTGTATTCAGCTCGTTCACGAGGCCGTTGAGGGTGGCCATGACGGGTTGCAGATTGCCGGCAGACTCCTGTTTCTTCAGCTTCACGGCAATCTCGATGATGGTCATGAGCAGGTACGTGGTGTTGGCCTGTCCCGGATAGCGGTTGGCATAAAAGCTGTAGCGGCTGTTGATGAGCTTTTCGGCGTCGCGATAAAAAATCTCCTCATCACGGTTGATGGTGATGGAGAAGTTTTGGCCGCCCAGCTTGAGCGTTATCTGAAAAGTTTCACTTACTTCCACTTTCTTACTTTGAACTTATTACATTCTACTTCCCGCTTGTCGCCCGAGGGCGCTTTGCTCGTGAAGGACATCAGCTGTTAAGCGCCTCGGGCCCCATGCCTTTCAGCAGGGCAATGCACTTGTCAACGTCGCGCACCAGATGGTTGATGCGTTGCTTGGCAGCTGTGAGGTCGCTGTCGCCTACCTCCAGCATCTTGGCCATCTTCAAGTTGGCATAATCTGCTTCCAGTTGCTTGTTCTTCTGTCTCACCGCTTGGAGCTCATTGTCTTTGGACTCAAGGTCTGCCTGCAGCTCTTCGTGGTCTTCCTGTAGTTGCTGGAATTTCAGGATGAGCTGCCGCACGCGGGTCTCCAGAGTCTTGATTGTTTTCTCTTCGTCTGCGGTCATAGGAACTTAATTCATGCCTTTTCTGGCATTTAACGCCACAAAGATAGTGTTTGTTTTCGGTTCGTGCAAGTTTTTAGTTAAATTTCAACTTTAAACTATCAATTTAAGCTTCTAAACCTTAAACGTTAAACCCTCAACCCTTGTCGATATCAGCGCGTTTTTCCTTCTTTGCCAGCATCACGGTGGTGTGAACGAACTCCGTCATCCAGCTTTCCGAGAAACCCAGCACCTGTTGGTAGTGGCGCACCTGTGCTGCCGTGCGGCGCACATTATCGTCCTTCCAGTCGTTCTTCGTCATCACGTCGTGCACGGCCTTCTCTGTCATCGTGCGCAAGGCGCTACGCATGAAGGAGGGCAGGCGGAATTTCCATTGCATGATATTGCCCATGAGCATCATCAGATCCTGCGAGAAACCCTGGAACTGCAACAGATAGGGCTGCACGTCCTGCATCTTCTTGCAGCGCTTCTTCACGCTGGCGTCGATCTCCTGTGTGAAGGTGTCGCTGATGCCATAGACCTCGCCGAGCATCTTCGCGCAGCGCTTCTTCTCGGCAACGCCCAGCTTGTTGTTCTGTGTGGGCACCTTCAGGGTTTGTTTGAACACGCGCAGGTCGGGCATGGCAGCCAGGTTGGTGATGCCTACCTGGGAGGCGATGCCGGCTTGCAGATATACGCGAATGAGGGTCATGAAATCCTCCATGCCGCCCACCTTCGTCTCGGTCTCGGCCGCCTTGCGGCCAAACAGTCTGCTAAGAAAAGACATTTATATTATTAACAATTTTACGATTTACGATTTACAATTTGCAGGCTTCCCCCTCGCCTATGGGAGAGGGGGGTAGGGGGTGAGGTCTTTTCCTTCTTCAATCACTTTCATCAGGTACTGCCCATATTGGTTCTTAATCATGGGCTGAGCGAGTTGGCGCATCTTCTCATCGGAGATCCAACCGCGGCGATAGGCGATGCCTTCGAGGCAGGCCACCTTCAGTCCCTGGCGCTTCTCAATAACCTCGATGAAGGTGGACGCCTCAGAGAGACTGTCGTGGGTGCCGGTGTCGAGCCATGCGAAGCCGCGTCCCAGCGTCTGCACCTTCAGTTCGCCATCCTCCAGAAAGCGCTGGTTGACGGTGGTAATCTCCAGCTCGCCGCGTGCCGACGGCTTGATGGTCGCGGCCACATCTACCACCTTGTTGGGATAGAAGTAGAGACCCACGACGGCGAAGTTGCTCTTGGGTTTGGCGGGCTTCTCCTCGATGGAGAGGCAGTTTCCCTCCTTGTCGAACTCAGCCACACCGTAGCGCTCGGGGTCGTTGACCCAGTAGCCGAAGACGGTGGCCTTTGCATCCTCCTCGGCTGTGCGCACGGCCTCGCGCAACATCGCACTGAAGCCGGCACCGTAGAAGATGTTGTCGCCCAGCACCAGGCAGGCGCTGTCGTCGCCGATGAACTCGCGTCCGATGATGAAAGCCTGTGCCAGACCATCGGGCGAGGGCTGCTCGGCGTAGGTGAAGTGGACACCATAGTCGCTGCCGTCGCCCAGCAGGCGGCGGAAGGCGGGGAGGTCGGTGGGCGTGGAGATGATGAGGATCTCACGGATGCCGGCCAGCATCAGCACCGAGATGGGGTAGTAGATCATGGGTTTGTCAAAGACTGGCAGCAGTTGCTTTGACACCCCTTTCGTAATCGGATATAACCGTGTGCCGGAACCACCGGCAAGAACAATACCTTTCATGGCGCAAAGATACGGCGTTTTGGCGGATTCACCAAAAAGAAACGCAAAAAAAGAATGTCTGGCAAGACGCCAGACATTCTTTTTATCGTTTCCTGTGAGGGATTCTTACTTCACCAGCACCTTCTTCACGTCGCCGTTAGTCTGGCGAACGATGTTCATGCCACGCTGCAGGCGGGAAGCCTGACGGCCGTCGATGGTGAAGATAGCTGCGGGAGCCGTAGCGCCCTTGACGGAGATGCCCTTCACAGCGTCGGGAGCCTCTGTGCCCATGTAGGAGAGTGTCCAGTTGCTGAAGCATGCCCAGTCATTAGTAGCGGGCTCGAAGCCATGGTTGGAGATACCGATGGTGAGGATGCCGTCTTCGCCTACGTAAGCATTGACCACGTTGCGATAGACAGACTGCATTTCATTTTCGCCAGAGAGGTTGGTTGCTTCAGCATAGTCGTTATGGACGCCGTTGAAGTACTGGTTGGCAGCGGCAACGTCGTTGGGGGTGTATTCCAGTGTCTCGTCGCCTTGTTCAGGATCGCCCCATGTCCAGGTCGATTCCGAGCCTACACCTTCCAGTGCGTCGTGACCTACGAGGATGTTCTTCAGAGGTGATGTCCATGTCTCATCGCCGCTCTCGGCAAAGAGGTAAGCACGGCTGGGGATAGCCACACATGCCTCACGGCCGTCGGACTGCTTCATATCGCCAGGACGGAAGAAACCATCTACGGTGACGCGGTAGTAGCCTTCGCTCAGACCTTGGATGGTCTGGTAGAACTTATATTCGCCGGAGGGATTATAAACCTCGGCTACACCTTCGCCTGCCACATTCTTAACGGTAACCTCTTCTTCCTTCTCCAGGTTCCAACCATCGAGCGTATAGACTCCGCCTACAGTGGTGTACTGCGGATTGATGATGATATCGCCGAGGTTGTTGAAGAGAGCGGTGTTAGCCTGCTTCACGGCGCACTGTGTCCACTCGGTGGCCAATACATCGGGAGCATTGCGCAGGTAGTCATTGTCGGGGCAGGTGCCATTTTCCAAGTTTGTGGAATACTCAGAGTAGTGACCGTCAAGGAAGTCGCTTGTGTCGAACATGACAACGTTTACTTTTTCTCCATACTCGGAAAGCAGATCGTGCAGGGTGTTGCCCAACTTGGTGCCTTCCTGGATATAAGCGATGAGGGCATCAACTTTCGCCTTGTAAGCATTGTAGGCTTCAAGAGTGGCGATAGCAGAGTAGTCTTCCTTTGCGATTTCAGCATAGTCAGCCTTGGCCTTCAAGGTGGGATAGTCGGTGTTGTTGAGCGCATTTGTCAATGCGTTGAAGTCTTCTTCTGCCATCTCAGGATAGACACTGGCATCATCACCAATGTAGATAATCTGGAAGTTATCCCAGATAATCCAGTCTGAGGTTCCCAAACTCTGCATACCGATGGTGAAGTCACCCGGCTCATTGAGGGTAGCCTTGATGTGGTTGGTGTAGTAGAGGTCACCGTCTTGATATTTGAGGTAATTTCCTCCAGATTCAGCTTCTGTGATACTCCAATAGTAGAAACCTGTCATACCATTGCATTGGTAGCCTCCGAGAACTTTATTTTCTACATCGTGATTTTCCTCACCTAATGCAGGCTTTTCCTCTGTAGTTGTTAACCAGACGCCCTCAGCGGATGATTGGTCACTGCATTGCATGAGCTGAGTCTTAAGGTCGCCAGCATAGAAGATGGTCTGGTCGGTGGCAGAACCGTCGTGACGTACGAAGCCCTGAACAGTGATGTCATACACACCAGCGGGCATGTTCTTAATGGTCTGGTTGAAGTCGAACTTCTTATGGTAAGTCTCAATGTTGCCAGTTGAGTGACGCAACTCTGTGATATTGCCGCTTGAAAGGGTCCAGCCGGGGATGGAATTCTCATCACCATCGAATTCCTCGGCTTTAGAGGAATAGCTTCCCTGACTAAAGTCAGGATTAATCAGCAGGAAGGTCAGGTCGTTGCCCTTTGACAGTGCTTCGGGGTGAGCCTGTACCCATGCGATAATGCTGGGAAGGATGCCGTCGATTTTCGCTTTCACCTCGTCGTCGGACCATGTACCTTCATCGTAGGCGGTATCAAAGTCCTCCTGCTGGTTGTGCAGCTGCTGGCTCAGCGCATCCCATTTATTTGCGGCGGTAGCTTCCTCATAGTAGGCCAGCTTGCTGCCTTCCTCGTTCAAAGTGGTGTAGGGGAGCAATGTCGCGTAAACCTTGATGGAAGTGAGGACACCAGTATAAGCCTTCTCAAGAGCTTCGTATGCTGCATCACAGTCATCATCGGTGTCATTAGAGGTGATGCCATCTGCTACTAACATAGCCGCGTCAAGAGCTTCCAGCGAATCCTGGCAGAGGTAAGCATGGGCGAAGTCTTCATTGTTATACTGATCTTGAACTTCGGCTAATTTGTCCTTGAGGTTCTTGTAGTGGGGAGATTCAGTCAGCTCGCCGTCATACCATAGCTTGAAGTTGTCAGCTGCAATCCAGTTTGCGGTTGCGCTGACGGTCTTCAATCCAAAGATCATTCCTTTGCCGCCATCATTGTCAAATTCAACAGTAAAGTGTTCAGGAGCTCCATTTCCTGTAGCAAGGGCTGTTCTGGCTTCAAGGACACCAGATTGGATGAAGAGGTAAACACCTGTTGCTGGATTACTGCCTGCGGGATCAGAGTGTTGATATGTGGAAATGGCATCACATTCCAAGCGGTACTTACCAGCGGGAAGTCCATAAATGGTTTGCTGGAGATAGCCATCGCCAATGACATAAGGAGATACATTATCTTTCCATGCTTCGATGAATTTTTCGATATGAACTTCACCATTGGTATAGGAAGCACCTTGATAACCAATATTCAGGGCCTGCTTGCCGCTTACATAGTTTGTTTCCCAACCACTGATGTTACCAATTTCAAAGTCGGGGTTCTGCAGCACGCTGGTGATATCAACAGGGGGCGTTGCGCCCTTTAGCTTAATAGTTAATTGTAGAGAGGTATTGGCTGCAAGGACTTCGGCTTCAGTGGCGGTCTCACTTTCATATATTGCAACAGCGGCATTGATGTCCGTCTCACTGACACCTGCAGCAACGGCAGCATCTAAAGTCGCTTGAAGAGAAACTTTGGCATTGTAGATGCCCATCGCTACATTGTAAGCCTCAACAACCTTCTCATAGTCGTCAAGCAGTGCTTGATAAGCCTCGGTTGCAGCGGTGCGGCCGTTAAGGATTTCCGTTACTGCGGTTAAGTTATCAGCGCTGATGAACTTCCATAAAGAGTTATTAGCTCCACCGACGGCTTTGTCTGCCCAGGTATTGGATGTCGTTGTGATGGTCTTGGAGAAGTCCACGCCGAGAATTTCGTCAAAGGTGAGGTCGCTGAAGATGAGACGAGGCGTCTCTTCATCCGTTTGGGCTTGAGTTTCGCCGTCCATCACTTTCTTGGCGGTTGTACAGCGCAGGATATAGGCATCATTCGCGGCTTCTACTTTCCAAAAGCCGTTGAGATCTGCGACGCGACGACTTTCGCCACCATCAGTCCAAGCAGAATTGCCCTCATGACAGAGGAATTTGTTGCCATCGGTAGAATGTTTGGTGCCTAAATGTATCAAGTTCCAAAGGACCACATCGCCCTCAGGTGTTGCTGCAGCAGCCTCCTCAATAGTAAAAGGCAGGATGTGGCTCACGTTTGTGGCAAGGTTAATCGTGCTGCCGTTAGGTTCTGCTATACCGGTAGCGGTGGCTGTGGTCACGCATCGCGTACCCCAATCATTACCTGCACCGAGGAACTGACCTGTTCCTACATTGTAAATGTAATAAGTGCCTCCGACCTCAGGTGCTACCCATGCGTCGCTTTCAACGGGATAAACCAATGGCGCTGCCGTTGGCTTCACGGGAGGGTCAAAAGCCCAAACACTGGTGCTCATGAACATTGCGCCAGCAAGCGCAAAGAGAGAGAGTAATTTGTGTTTCATAAAGCAGTTAATAAATAGTTAGTTAATAAATAATTGTATGCATTTGAATGGCCTGCTCGGCCAAAATAGTCCTTTGCTTTTGCACTATTTGGTGACAAATTTACACTTATTCGTGCAAACGCAAAGCAAATGCATTGTTAAAATGGGGTGCCGTTAAGAATTATTAACAGAAGGAGGGCAAAGTAAAAAGGAAACAGTGGGGCGGTAAGCCGGGTTCTGTGCTGTGGCAGCAGGGGTTGGGGGCTGCGGCCACAGTGCCT
>Ga0310697_10002851_pt1 | contig 17919 bp, 9 predicted proteins | sample 172DNAGHGlowgp2_FD_203883 | JGI IMG/M metagenome (GOLD analysis project Ga0310697, IMG submission 203883) | Sheep rumen microbial communities from Palmerston North, Manawatu-Wanganui, New Zealand - 1728 DNA GHGlow gp2 (v2) (version 2) | ecosystem: Host-associated > Mammals > Digestive system >... | reverse complement strand
ACAGCAAGGTGGTCATCAATGAGCTGGAAGTAACTAATACCCACCTGAATACCCTCGATTTAGTAGCGGCTGCCAAGGTGAAAGGCCGCTTCTCACGCCTGTTTATGGCCAGCAAAGGCATAGACCTTGACCAGGGTATCGTAGAACTGAACGGTTCAAGGTTGGAGGATGCTTTCTTCGACATCCAGATGGCTGACTCTGTACCAGAGGATACCACCACCAGTGAGCCTGTGCTGTGGAAGATATATGTCGATAGCATAACTATCGACCACTCTGACATCGTGTTCCACATGCCAGGTGATACGATGAGCGTTGAGGCCCATATGGGCAACCTTACAGCCCGTGAGGCATTAATAGATTTGGGTACACAGACTTACACTGTTGGTAGTGTTGATTGGCTGCATGGTGCTGTCAAGTATGACCAGAATTACCAGCCCCGTATAGAGGGTTTGGACTATAACCACATAGATCTCAGCGACATCACTGTGGGTATTGACTCCATCTATTTCCACGACCCCACGCTGCGCATGTATCTGCGTCAGGTCGCTTTGAAGGAGAAGGGTAGTGGTTTTAATGTTACCCATCTTTCCGGTCCTATTGCTATGGAGGATGGTGCCATCAAACTATCCAAGTTCCGGTTGTCTACACCATATAGCGATGTCGATGTGGAACTCGACATGCCATTGTCGCTGATGGAACCCGTTGATCCGGGTAAGATGAGGCTGAAGATGAACGCTACGGTAGGTAAACAAGACATCATGCCGTTCCTTAGCAATCTGCCTGCCGCTATGCGTCAGCGTTGGCCGGAATATCCGCTTACCGTCAGTGGTTTGTTGAAAGGGAATATGCAGCATATGGACTTCCACGATTTGGAAGTATCGCTGCCGACAGCCTTCCATGCCACAGCTACGGGTTTTGCTGCCAACCTTGATACTCCCGAAAAGTTGCGTGCGGATGTGCAGTTCAATGCCAGTACCCAGAATATGGGCTTTGTGATGGCCATGCTGCCACGAGACATGCAGCGCACCTATCGTATTCCACCGCTGTCAGCTCAAGGACGTGTGAAGGCTGATGGACAACAGTACTTTGCCGACATCACAGCTCGTGAGGGTTGGGGAATGATCAAGGCCAAGGGCTCGTTCCATGCCACCGCTATGCGTTATGATGCAGACATTCAAGTGCGCGACCTGAACGTTCACCACTTCATGCCCCATGATAGTATCTATACCGTCTCTGCCGATATTACTGCCAAGGGGCAGGGTACTGACTTCTTCTCACCACGTACCAGTCTTGTTGCTGACGCGAAGATACACCATGTGGGTTATGGCAAACTGAATATCGACAACATCTCCGCTCATGCATTGGTGAGTGACGGTAAAGCGCATGCCAATCTCGTCAGTAGCAACCCGTTGCTGAAGGGTGCCGTGAATTTCGACGCCCTGCTTTCTACCACCCGTTTTGACGGTACGCTGAGCACCGATTTCCAGAAACTCGACCTCTATGAGATGGGCGTTACACCAGACCCGCTGACCATTGGAATGTGTGGTCACTTCGATATCAATTCCGACTTGAAACTAACCCACCAAGTTACGGGTATTGTCAACGACTTGACCATTAGCGACTCCAGTCATATCTATCGCCCTTCCGACGTAGATCTGTTGTTAAAGACAACACCAGACACTACTTTTGTACGTACCCAGAGTGGTGACTTTGTCGTCAAGCTCGATGCCAGCGGTAACTATGAACAACTACTTAATCAGTTCGCTATCCTAGGCGACTCTGCGATGGCACAGTTAGAAAGGAAAACCATTGACCAGCCGGCCTTACGTAAGCTGTTGCCTACGATGCGCATGACGCTGGAAAGCCAGCGCGAGAATTCTGTTGCTACCTTCCTGAAAGCGAGTGCCGATGTGGACTTCAAGGATATGCTCTTTGACCTGTCGACCTCTGTTGCTGAGGGTGTCAATGGTCGTGGTTATATCCACTCGCTGACCGTTAGTGACATCCGCCTTGATACCATCAACTTCTCGCTCATCCAACGCAAGGAACGACTGTCGTTTGGTGGTCAGGTACGTAACAATAAGAAGAATCCGCAGTTCGTCTTCAATGCGCTTATTGACGGAATCCTGCAGGAACGCGGTGCAACCCTTGGCGTGCGCTACTTCGATGCTAACAATAAGTTGGGTGCACGTATCGGTGCACAAGCTGAGGTTGTCGATGGAGGTATCAACCTTCGTTTGATGCCCGATCGTCCCACACTGGGTTATAAGGAGTTTGCTCTCAACAAAGACAACTATGTATTCTTGGGCAGCAGTGGTAAGATTAAGGCTAAAGTAGACCTGCGTGCTGACGATGGCATGGGTATCCGTCTTTATTCCGAAGACACAGACCCTGAAGCACTGCAGGACCTGACGCTTAGTCTGCATAAGTTTAACTTGGAGGAAATTACTTCCGTTATTCCGTATGCCCCTCGTATGTCGGGTATGCTGAATGGTGACTATCATGTCATACAAAATGCTAGTGGTCAGTTCTCTGTGGCTGGTGATATGGGTGTACAAAATATGACTTACGAGCGTTGTCCGATAGGTAATATTAGTACTGAACTGGTCTATCTGCAGAAAGAGAACGATGCACATGCCGTGGAGGCACGACTGATGATGGACGACGACGAGATCGGACTGCTGACAGGAACCTATTATAATGAAGGTGACGGTTCGCTTGATGCTAAGTTGCAATTGGAGCATCTTCCACTGAATATCGTCAATGGTTTCGTTCCTGACCAACTCTGTGGCCTGCAGGGCTATGCTGAGGGAGAACTGACGATAGAAGGTCCGCTGTCCCGTCCGGAGGTAAATGGCGAGGTGTTCCTCTCCAAATCCTATCTTGAGAGCATCCCTTATGGTGTCAAGTTGCGTTTTGACGACGACCCCGTACGCATTCAGCATTCTAACCTGCTGTTTGAGAATTTCACCGTCTATGCGCATAACGACAACCCGCTGAATGTGCAGGGTAGTGTCGACTTCCACAATCCTGACAACATCACGGTCAATATGCGTATGCGGGCTCAAAACTTCCAAATTATTGGCGCCAAAGAGCATGCCAAGAGTGTGGCTTACGGCAAGGCTTTTGTGAATGTATTTGCCATGATGAACGGTCCGCTGGAAAACCTCAATATGCGTGGCCGTCTGGATGTGTTGGGTACTACTGATATGGGTTATATCCTGCGTGATACACCGATTACTACCGATAACCAGTTGGATGACCTTGTGAAATTCACTGATTTCAGTGATACTACGCAGATTGCTGTCACACGTCCGTCCATCAATGGCTTCCGGATGGATATGACGCTGAATGTATCGAACGGTGCTCATATCATGGCCTACATGAATGCCGACCACTCCAACTACATCGATCTGATGGGTGGTGGTACACTGCGCATGCTCTATTCGCCTGCTGACAACCTGCAGCTGACAGGACGTTATACGCTGTCGAACGGTGAGATGAAGTATGCACTGCCCATTATTCCACTGAAGACATTTACCATACAGGATGGTTCATATATCGAGTTTACTGGTGAACCGATGAATCCCACATTGAATATCACTGCTGTAGAACACACGAAAGCAACTGTTACTGGTAGTAATGGAGTAGGGCGTAGCGTCAATTTCGACTGTGGTGTCAGTATTACCCGCACACTGAATGATATGGGTCTTGAATTTACACTCGATGCCCCAGAAGATATGCAGCTGCATGGAGAACTGCAGGCTATGGGCCGTGAACAGCGCGGCAAACTGGCCGTCACCATGCTGACAACGGGTATGTATTTGGCTGACGGAAATACGAAACCGTTCTCCATGAACTCTGCCCTGAGCTCGTTCCTCAGTTCTGAGATTAGCAACTTGACGGGTAATGCCCTGCGTACCCTCGACCTGTCGTTTGGTTTGGATAATAGTACTGATGCCACAGGTCAGACCCATACCGACTATTCGTTCAAGTTTGCCAAGCGTTTCCTGAATAACCGTCTGAAACTGGCGATAGGTGGTAAGGTAACCACTGGCGAGGAGTTGCCGGGAGGTCGTAACAATTCGTTCTTCGATAATGTCTCCCTGGAGTATAGACTTGACGATACTGCCAACAAGTATCTGAACCTGTACTTCGAGAATAACTCCTACGACTGGCTAGATGGCTATACGCAGAAGTATGGTGGTGGCTTCATCTGGCGACGGACCCTACAGAACTTCACTGACATTTTCCGTCTTAAGGATGACAGCAACACCTTGACGCTGCCTCCTGTTCGTACTGACTCAACAAAGACTACGCGCGATGACAAGAAATAAGATAATCTCATGCATCTTACATCTAACAGCTGCCCTCTTTGTGGCCTCCTGTTCGATGACTAAGGATATTCCTGAGGGTGACCAGCTCTTCACGGGTCTGAAGACCATTCAGTGGGTTGATGCGAAGCAGTCGGATAATCTCATTGAGACTCAGGCAGAATTGGAGGCCGCCTTGGCTACGGCACCTAACGGTTCGCTGTTTGGCAGTAGCTACTATCGCCTGCCGTTCTCGTTTGGTGTCAGTGTGTGGAACAAGTATGCTGAGAAGGATTCACACTTTGCCCAATGGATGACCAAGACGTTTGGTCGTCAGCCAGTGCTGATGTCGTGGGTAAATCCTGAGTTGCGAGCCTCTGTGGCACAGAACGTATTGCGCAACCATGGCTATTTCCATGGCAATGTTACCTATGAGGCTGTACAGCAGAAAAATCCTAAGACGGCCAAGATCCAATATACCGTGACACCCGGTCGCCTGTATATGCTTGACAGTATAGGCTATTTCGATTTCCCTGCTCATGCCGACAGTCTGATAAAGACTTCACTTGGTGATTCCCAGATTCATTCTGGCGACCCCTTCGTGGTGTCTCGTCTTGAGGGTGAGCGTCAGCGTATCAGCACCTTGTTGCGTAACAATGGCTATTATTACTATCAGCCTGCCTATGCCAGCTATCTCGCTGACACGTTTGTCGTTGACGGCAAAGCTCAGTTGCAGTTCCGTATGGCCAAGGACGCACCCGCTGCTGCTACCCATCCGTGGTATATCGGTCGCATCACGGTGAATATGAAGAAGTCGTTCATGGAACAGCCCACAGACTCGTTCGTCGGACGTTCGCTGACCATCCGCTATTCGGGAAAGAAGCCACCTATTCGTCCGCGTGTATTGCTTGCTGACATGAAGTTGCGCCCTCGTCAGACATATAGCTATAGTGACTATTTGGAGTCGAGTAGTAAAATCAATGCCATGGGACTGTTCTCGATGACGGAATTCCAGTTTACACCTCGTGATACGACGGCAGCCTGCGATACCCTCGACCTGACACTTAACTGTACTTTCGACAAACCATGGGACTTCTATGTGGAGACCAATTTCAATGCCCGTACCATTGGTCGTATGGGCCCGGAGTTGAAGATGGGTGTCACCCGCCGTAACGCTTTCCGTGGTGGCGAGAAGATTGATGTCAATGTCCATGGGTCTTATGAGTGGGCTACGAGTAACGGTTCGTCCATGAACAACTACGAATATGGTGCTGATGCGTCTGTAGAGTTCCCACGCATCATAGCCCCGTTTATGAACAAGTTCCAGCGTAGACGCCGCGGTGCAGATGGAAGACCACGTCCTCGGCTGTTCTATAGTACCCCCACCACGTTGGCCAAGGCCTCTACGGATATTATCTATCGTCCGGGTTACTACAAGATGCACGTTGTCTCCGGTGAATGGACCTATCGCTGGCAGACGTCAGAGAAGAGTCGCCATGAGTTTTCGCCGCTGACGGTGAAATACCAGTTCATGAACAGTCATACATCAGAATTTGATGCTATCATGGAAAAGAATCCTTACCTGTGGGCTACCTTGCAGGACTATTTCATTCCAGAAATGCGCTATACCTATACCTATACATCGCCCAAGCGCTCCCTGCATCCTGTACGTTGGGAGACGACCGTCGCCGAGTCGGGCAATGGCGTGGCACTCTATGATGTCCTTACCGGTAAGTCGTGGAATGACAAGGACAAGACGATGTTCAAGAATCCCTATTCGCAGTTCGTGAAGTTGGAGACCGACTATACCCAAACCCTTACCCTCGATAGTTACTCTAAGATAGTGGGACATGTCAATGCCGGTATCATCTACCATTATGGTAATAGTGACTGGCTGCCAAATAGTGAGATGTTCTATGTGGGTGGTGCCAATAGCATCCGTGCCTTCCCTGTACGTGGTATTGGTCCCGGCTCTTTCCCAGGTATCGGCGATAAGGCATACTCCTACCTGATGCAGAATGGTGACATCAAGTTCGTTTGCAACGTCGAATACCGTCGTCAACTGTTTGGCTCATTACACGCTGCTGTATTCCTCGATGCCGGTAACGTCTGGACGATAGAAGAAGAGTTTGGTGACGAACGTCCAGGCTATGGTACGAGTCAATTTAAGTTGAAGAATTTCTTCCAACAGATGGCGTTGGGTACAGGTATAGGTTTCCGTTACGACCTTGACTTCCTCATCCTTCGCCTCGACTGGGGTGTTGCGCTTCACCTGCCTTATGCTACGGCGAAGTCAGGCTTTTACAATGTAGATAGTTTTAAGAACAGCCATACGCTCCACTTTGCTATTGGCTATCCCTTCTGATAAGGAAACAACGATTATATATTTAACAACTTACCAAAATAACAGACTATGGAAAGAACTTGGAGATGGTTTGGCAAGAAGGATAAGATTACTCTTGCACAACTGAGACAAATCGGAGTAGAGGGCATCGTTACTGCACTGCACGATGTACCCCTTGGCGAGGTGTGGACGCGTGAGAAGATTCACGACTTGAAGACGTATATCGAGAGCTACGGCATGCGCTGGAGTGTGGTGGAGTCGCTACCGGTAGTTGAGACAATCAAGTATGGCGGACCTGATCGCGATCATCAGATCGAGGTTTACAAGGAGAGCCTACGCAATCTCGCAGCAGAGGGTATTCATTGCATCTGCTACAACTTTATGCCAGTGCTCGACTGGGCTCGTACCGACCTGTTCCACGACAACCCCAATGGTGCCACTAACCTCTATTTTAACTATGCCGAATTTGCTTATTTCGACATTTACATCTTGAAGCGTCCAGGCGCTCGCGAGGAATGGGAGAAGTTCCAGTTTCCCGAGGGATGGGGCAAGGGCCGCAGCGTCATCGCCGAGTGCGACGAGCTGGCTAAGACCATGACTCCCGAGAAGGACCACAAGCTGGTTGAGAATATTGTCATCAAGACTCAGGGATTCGTATCAGGTAACTTCAGCGAGAACGATGAGGCTCCTGTACAGAAGTTCCGCGAGTTCCTCGATTTGTATAAGGGTATCGACAAAGCTAAGCTGCGTGCCAACATGAAGTACTTCCTCGAGGCTATCATGCCTGTTTGCGAGGAGTGCAACATGAACATGTGTGTTCACCCCGACGATCCCCCTATCGAGATTCTGGGCTTGCCACGCATCGTACGTACCGAGGAGGATATCCAGTGGTTCCTGGATGCTGTGCCCAACAAGCATAACGGACTTACCTTCTGTGCTGGTTCGCTCTCTGCTGGTGCATATAATAATGTGGTAGAGTTGGCCAAGAAGTTTGCCTCTCGCACACACTTCGTACACCTGCGCTCATGCCACATCTTCCCCAACGGCGACTTCACAGAGGCTAGCCACTTGGGCGGTCGTGCCGACCTCATCGAGCTCTGCCGCATTTTCGAGAAGGAGAACCCCGAGTTGCCCATGCGTGTAGATCATGGTATGACCTTTACCGATGAGCCTGGCGGTATTATGGACGAGAGCAGTCATGGCCACAATGCAGGTTACACCCTCTTGGGGCGTATGTTCGCCCTTGGTCAGGTACAGGGCATCCTGGCTACCGTCGATCGCGAACTGGGAATAGAATACAAACAACCCGGATTCTTTGACTAATTAACAAACAACATAGACAGTGGAAGTAGCGAACGAGAGGTGGGGCATCCTTTATTGCCCCAAATGGCGCGGAGGTAAGCAGCGTGAGAAGATTCAGCGTGTGCTTGATGAACGTAAGTTGCAATATGACTTCGTTCAGAGCGAGAGCAGCGACAGCGTAGAGCGTCTGATGACCATGTTGATACGCAATGGTTATAAAACCATTATCATCATGGGCGGCGACTCTGCACTGAACGATGCTGTCAACTGCCTGATGGCAGAGGAGAAGCAAGTACGCGACAGTATCGCTTTGGGTGTTATTCCCAATGGCTTGATGAATGACTTCTCCCGTTACTGGGGCTTCGACGATGATAAGATGGAACAGACTGTCGACTGGCTGATCAAACACCGCATCCGCACCATTGATTTGGGCTGTGTTCGCTATACAAACAAAAAAGGCGAACACTGCCATCGCTACTTCCTCAACTGTGTCAATGTGGGACTCATTGCTGATGTTATGAACTTGCGTCGACAGACACGCTCGCTATTGGGTTCCCGCACCTTGTCGTTCATCGTCTCCTTCTTTTTGATGATTTTCCATCGTATGGACTACAAGATGCGTGTCCGACTGAATAATGAGACCGTAGACCGTAAGATTATGACCATGTGTGTGGGTAGCGGTCCTGGCTATGGGCAGACCCCCAATGCTGTTCCCTACAATGGCATGCTTGATGTGTCGATGGTTTATCATACGGAGATGATGCAGTTGCTAGCAGGTTTATGGCTGTTGGTAACAGGGCGTTTCCTCAACCATCGCAGTGTTCACCCTTACCGAACCCGTGAGGTTGTCATTGATGAGGCTCCTCATGCAATGGTGGGTGTCGATGGTCGTTTGATAGGTACTCCAGTGGGCTCCTATCGCATCACCGTTGAACAGGAAGTTATCAATTTTTTGATACCCGATTAAGCCTTTTCTGGTGTCTTTTTTCGCTCTTAGACTACAAAATAGCACATTTTCTATAAAAAAGTGCAAAAATATTTTGTAGTCACGATGAAATTGCTTAATTTTGAAGGTGATTACTAATCTAAAAGCAATAAACTTAATATAGGAACTATGAGTTATTTACGATTCGAGAAAGCTGTAATGACCAATCTTGAGGAGTCGCTCCGTCGTGAATTGCTGCGAACAAACCGTTCTGGCGCCTATAGTGCATCTACATTGGTAGATTGCAATACGCGCAAGTATCATGGTCTGCTCGTTGTTCCCGTACCTGAACTTGATGACGAGAACCACGTTCTGTTGTCATCACTCGACTGTACGGTAATTCAGCATGGTGCAGAGTTCAACCTCGGACTCCACAAGTATCAAGGTAACAACTTCAGCCCAAAGGGTCACAAGTACATCCGTGAGTTTACTTGTGACGTAGTACCCACCACCATTTATCGTGTTGGTGGCGTGTTGTTAAAGAAGGAAGTGCTGTTCCACCACTATGAGGACCGCATCCTTATCCGTTATACACTGGAGGACGCCCACTCGGCTACTACGCTGCGTTTCCGTCCTTTCCTCGCCTTCCGTTCTGTACGCCAGTTTACCCATGAGAATTCGACAGCCAGTCGTGAGTATCATGAGGTAGAAAATGGTATCAAGACCTGTATGTATGCTGGCTATCCCGACCTGTACATGCAGTTCTCGAAGAAGAACGAGTTCGTCTTCCAGCCCGACTGGTATCGTGGCGTGGAGTATCCTAAGGAGCAGGAGCGTGGTTATGCGTCGAACGAAGACCTGTATGTGCCCGGCTACTTCGAGATGAGCATCAAGAAGGGTGAGAGCATCGTCTTTGCCGGCTCTACGTCGGCTGCCAAGCCCAGTACGCTGAAGAAACTCTTCGACGAGGAGATGGCCGACCGCGTGCCTCGCGATAACTTCTATCACTGTCTGGTAACAGCTGCCCACCAGTTCCACTTCCGCGATCGCCGCAGTGGCACTATGGAGAAGATTGACAAGAAGGACGATCGTTATCTGCTGGCCGGCTATCCTTGGTTCAAGGCTCGTGCGCGCGATACATTCATAGCAGCACCTGGTCTGACACTGTGTATTGGTGAGATTGACTATTTCGAGATGGTGATGAAGACCTCGGAGAAAGCCCTTCGCGAGTTCATGGAGAATAAACCCATTTCTGGCAAGATTTACGAGATAGAGCAACCTGATGTGCCCCTGTGGGCTATCTGGGCCATCCAGCAGTATGTCAAGGAGGTCGGCAGAGAGCAGGGTTACAAGATGTATGGCAAGCTGGTCAAAGACATCGTGAATTATGTGATGGCTGGTGGTCATCCTAACCTGCGTCTTGATGACAACGGCTTGGTCTATGCCGATGGTCGCGACAAGGCTGTTACGTGGATGAACTCCACGGCCAACGGTCGTCCAGTAGTTCCTCGTTCAGGTTATATCGTTGAGTTTAACGCCCTGTGGTATAACGCTATCAAGTTCTGTGCTTCGTTGGAGGCAGAGTTTGGCGATAAGAAGCTGGCGGATAAATTGGAGAAACTGGCTGATGTCACCAAGACGTCGTTCGTTGACACTTTCATGAACGAGTATGGCTATTTGCTCGACTACGTGGATGGCAACATGATGGACTGGAGTGTTCGTCCTAACATGATCTTCCCTGTAGCCTTCGACTATTCTCCGCTGAATCAGGAACAGAAGAAGAGCGTACTCGATGTCTGCACACGCGAACTGCTGACGCCCAAGGGACTGCGCTCGCTGTCGCCCAAGAGTGGCGGCTACAACCCCATGTATGTCGGTCCGCAGACACAGCGTGACTATGCCTACCATCAGGGTACGGCGTGGCCGTGGCTGGGCGGCTTCTATATGGAGGCCAGCCTGAAGCTATACAAGCGCACCCGCCTGTCGTTCATCGAGCGTCAGATGGTGGGCTACGAGGACGAGATGAACTACCACGCCCTGGGAACTATCAGTGAACTCTTCGACGGCAACCCGCCCTTCCACGGACGTGGCGCCATGGCCTTTGCCATGAATGTGGCAGAGATTCTGCGCGCCTTGAAGTTGCTGGAGAAATATACTTATCAAAAATAAATAAGGAGGACGCACTATGAAAGTATTAATGTTTGGATGGGAGTATCCTCCTCACGTATTCGGTGGACTTGCTACTGCAAACTACGGTATCTCGCAGGGACTCTATGCACAGGGCGATATGGATATCACGCTCTGTCTGCCACATCCCTTTGGTGATGAAGACCGTTCCGCCTGTAAGATTGTGGCTATGAATGCTGTGCCCATTGCCTATCGCGACGTGTCGGCTGACTACGTTCGCGAGCGTGTGGGTAACATCATGGATCCCGACCTCTATTTCCGTCTGCGCGACCACCTGTATGCCGACTTCAACTACATGCACGTCAACGACCTTGGCGCTATGGAGTTTGCTGGCGGTTATCCAGGCAATCTGCATGAGGAAATCAATAACTATTCGATTATTGCTGGTGTGGTGGCCCGCACCTTCGACTACGACATCATTCACGCCCACGACTGGCTGACCTATCCTGCTGGTATCCATGCTAAGCAGGTCTCTGGCAAGCCTCTGTGCATCCACGTGCATGCTACCGACTTTGACCGTTCGCGTGGTAAGGTGAACCCTACCGTTTACTCTATCGAGAAGAATGGTATGGACAATGCTGACTGCATCATGTGTGTGTCGGAGCTGACCCGTCAGACCGTCATCAACCAGTATCATCAGGATCCGCGCAAGTGCTTCACGGTACATAACGCTGTTTATCCACTGCCTGATGAGTATCAGGCTATTCCTCGTCCTGACCACACGGGTAAGGACAAGGTGGTGACGTTCCTTGGACGTATCACCATGCAGAAAGGTCCTGAATACTTCGTTGAGGCTGCTAACATGGTTATCCGTCGCACCAAGAACGTTCGCTTCTGCATGGCCGGTTCGGGCGACATGATGGATGCGATGATTCAATTGGCTGCTGAGCGTGGTATTGCCGACCGTTTCCACTTCCCAGGATTCATGCGCGGCAAGCAGGTGTATGAGTGTTTGAAAGACTCTGATGTCTATGTCATGCCTTCTGTCTCTGAGCCCTTCGGCATCTCACCGCTGGAGGCTATGCAGTGTGGCACGCCGACCATCATCTCGAAGCAGTCTGGTTGTGCAGAGATTCTGACCAACTGTATCAAGGTAGACTACTGGGACATCCACGCTTTGGCTGACGCCATCTACAGCATCTGTGCCAACGAGTCGCTCTTTACCTACCTCAAGGAGGAGGGCAAGAACGAGGTTGACCAGATTACCTGGGAGAAGGTTGGTGCCTGGATTGCAACACTCTACAAGAGAACATTAGGTTGGGAAACTGCCTAATCGTAATAACGAAATAACGTAATAACGAAACAACGAAAAGAATTATGAAAACAATTTGTTTATATTTCGAGATACATCAGATTATCCATCTGAAGCGCTATCGTTTCTTCGATATCGGTACCGATCATTACTACTATGACGACTACGAGAACGAGCGCAGCATCACCGATATCGCCAACCGTTCCTACATGCCTGCCCTGACAGCTATTGGTGACATGATCAAGGAGCATGGCGACTACTTCAAGGTGGCCTTCTCGCTCTCAGGTACAGGTATTGAGCAGCTGGAGTTCCACGCTCCGCAGGTCATTGAGAAACTGCAGGAGCTGAATAAGACCGGCTGTGTGGAGTTCCTGGCTGAGCCCTACTCGCATGGTTTGTCGTCGCTGGCTAACGAGGAGACCTTTGCTCTTGATGTGAAGAAGCAGGCTGCCAAGATTGAGGAGCTCTTTGGCAGGAAGCCTACCGTTGCTCGCAACTCATCGCTCATCTACTCTGACGATATCGGTGGACAGATTGCCGCTATGGGCTTCAAGGGTATGCTGACTGAGGGTGCCAAGCACGTGCTGGGTTGGAAGTCGCCCCACTATGTCTATAACTGTAACATCGCTCCCAACCTGAAGCTGTTGCTCCGCGATGTTGAACTCTCTGACGACATCTCTCTGCGCTTCAACAATCCTGACTGGGAGGGTTATCCGCTGTTTGCCGACAACTACATCGACCGCATTGCCCGCTTCCCAGAGGAAGAGCAGATTATCAATATCTTCATGGAGCTTTCTGCACTGGGTATCGCTCAGCCGCTCAGCTCAAATATCCTTGACTTCCTGAAGGCTCTGCCCGCATGTGCAAAGGAGAAGGGCATCACTTTCTCTACACCTACAGAGATCTGCATGAAGGTGAAGAGTGTTGGTGCCATCGACGTGCCCGATACTCTCAGCTGGGTTGACGAGGAGCGTGACTGCTCTTGCTGGCTGGGTAACGCCATGCAGCGTGAGGCTTTCAACAAGCTCTATAGTGTTGCAGACCGTCTGCGTATTGCTGACGACCCACGTATCAATCAGGACTGGGATTACCTGCAGGCTTCTAACAACTTCCGCTTCATGACTACCAAGGCCTCTAACGTAGGTTTGGATCGTGGCATCTATAGCGGACCGTTTGATGCCTTTACCAACTATATGAACATCCTTGGTGACTTCATCAACAGAGTCAACGCCCTCTATCCTCAGGAGATTGAGAACGACGAGCTCAACGCACTGCTCACCACCATCCGTAACCAGGGTGACGAGATTGAGATGAAGGATAAGGAGATTATCCGTCTGAAGGCCCGTCTGGAGAAGTTGGAGCCGAAGAAGGATGAGAAGAAAGCACCTGCCAAGAAGGCTGCACCCAAGAAAGCCGCTGCTCCTAAGAAGGCACCTGCCAAGAAGGCAGAGGCCCCCAAGGCTGAGGCTCCTGTAGCAGAGGCTCCTAAGGCTGAAGAAACGAAGTAACGTGCAATGAAACGCATATTATTACCCCTTATGTTGCTGCTGACCATCACCGCGTATGGTCAGCAGCGCTTGCGTGTATCCATCCTTGGCGACTCGTACTCCACTTATCAGTATTATATCCCTGAGGGTAACGAGCCTTGGTATTTCGAACCCTTCCGTCCTGATTTGACTGATGTCAAGGATGTTCGTCAGACTTGGTGGTGGCAGGTGGTTCACGATGGTGGCTTCCTTCTGGAGAAGAACGACTCCTATAGTGGTTCTACCATCTGCTATACGGGATATAACGACGATGACTATTCTCCACGTTCGTTCATCACTCGTCTGCCTCGTCTAGGTTCTCCTGATATCATCCTGATTTTTGGCAATACCAACGACAGCTGGTGTGGTGCCAAGTTGGGTGAGTATCAGTATGGTGACTGGAAGCGCGCCGACCTCTACACCTATCGCCCGGCATTGGCTAAACTACTGAATGATGCACAGAGCCGCTATCCTAACGTGCGCCTCTTCTTTATTCAGAATACAGAACTCAAGCCCTCGTTCGTGGAATCGACGCAGGTCATCTGCAAGCACTACAATGTGCCCGTCATTCAATTGAAAGACATTAAGAAACAGGCAGGCCATCCCAACGTTGAGGGTATGAAGGCCATTGCCCAACAAGTTTTAGAGCAGGTGCTCAAAGCTCTCCGCTAAACAAAGAAGACTGACATTTCACATGCCAGTCTTCTTTCAACGTTCACAAATTTTCGAACACATTATCTAATGAATAGCAGCTCACGATATTTGGGCAGAGGCCAGAGAGCATCGTCAACGATGAGCTCAAGCTTGTCAATCTGATAGCGGATCTCGTCGAGATAAGGTTCTACCTTGTCGTGGTAGGCAATGGCCTTCTCGTGCTCATCAGCAATCTTGTTGGCCTTCTTACGAGCCTCAACCAATTCCTCTACACCCTTCTCGATAGCCGAGGTACGCTCAGAAATCTCCTGGATAATCTTCTTGTTGCGAGCAGAGAGCTTATCAGCAGTATCGATAGGGAATACCACAGACATGTGGTTCAGGTTGGTAAGCAATTCGCTCTGGTAACGGGTAGCCACAGGGATGATATGGTTCATCGATAGGTCACCCAGCACGCGGGCCTCAATCTGAATCTTCTTGGTGTAGGTCTCCCACTTCACCTCGTTGCGGGCCTCAAGCTCCTTCTTCGTCATGACACCTAAGCTCTCGAACATGTCAATGCTCTCCTGGTCGAGGTAACGCTCGAAGATCTTCGGACAAGACTTCTCAACGTCCAGACCGCGCTTCTCTGCCTCAGCAACCCACTCGTCAGAGTAGCCGTTGCCATCAAAGCGGATGGGCTTACAGGTCTTGATGTCCTCGCGCAGAACGTCAATGATGGCGTGGAAGGTAGCGCTGTGCTCAGTACCTTTCAACTTCTCTGCGAACTCAGGAATGCGGGCATCCACACGCTTCTTGAAGTCAACCAGGGCTTCAGCCACGGCACTGTTCAGGGCAATCATAGCACTGGCACAGTTGGCCTCAGAACCTACGGCGCGGAACTCGAAACGGTTACCGGTGAAAGCGAATGGAGACGTACGGTTACGGTCGGTGTTATCGATGAGCAATTCAGGAATCTCAGGAATGTCCATCTTCAATCCCTGTTTGCCGGTCATTGCGAGGATATCGTCCTTGTCAGCTTTCTCGATATGGTCAAGCAACTCTGAAACCTGCTTGCCCAGAAAAGAACTGACGATAGCGGGGGGAGCCTCGTTGGCACCCAGACGATGAGCGTTGGTGGCACTCATGATAGAGGCCTTGAGCAGACCGTTGTGTTTATAGACACCCATCAGCGTCTCAACGATAAAGGTAGCAAAGCGCAGGTTGGCCTCAGGAGTCTTACCAGGGGCGTGCAGCAGGATACCGTTGTCAGTGCTCAGACTCCAGTTGTTGTGCTTACCAGAACCGTTGATTCCTGCGAATGGCTTCTCATGCAGCAATACGCGGAAACCATGCTTACGAGCAATCTTCTTCATCAACGACATCAGCATCATGTTGTGGTCAACAGCCAAGTTGGTTTCTTCGAAGATAGGAGCCAGCTCAAACTGGTTGGGTGCCACCTCGTTGTGACGGGTCTTACAAGGAACGCCCAACTCCAAGGCCTGAATCTCCAGGTCGCGCATGAAAGCAGCGACGCGCTCAGGGATGGCACCGAAGTAGTGGTCGTCCATCTGCTGGTTCTTGGCAGAGTCGTGACCCATCAATGTGCGGCCAGTAAGCAGCAGGTCGGGACGTGCAGCATAGAGACCCTCGTCAACGAGGAAGTACTCCTGCTCCCAACCCAGGTTAGAAGTGACCTTCTTGACGGAGGGGTCAAAGTAGTGACACACCTCAGTAGCTGCTACGTTCACAGCATGCAAAGCACGGAGTAGGGGAGCCTTGTAGTCGAGTGCCTCACCACTATAAGAAATGAATACAGTGGGGATACACAGTGTGTCTTCTATGATAAAGACTGGCGACGTGGGGTCCCAAGCTGAATAGCCACGAGCCTCGAAAGTGGAGCGGATACCACCAGATGGGAATGACGAGGCGTCAGGCTCCTGCTGAACGAGCAGCTTGCCAGAGAACTCCTCAACCATACCGCCCTTACCATCGTGCTCGATGAATGAGTCGTGCTTCTCGGCAGTACCCTCGGTCAAAGGCTGGAACCAATGCGTATAATGTGTTACACCTTCCTCGGTAGCCCACTGTTTCATACCTGCAGCTACAGCGTCAGCGACAGTGCGATCCAGACGTGCACCGTTATCCATCACGTCAATCATCTTCTCGTACACGTCCTTAGGCAGGTACTTGTACATCTTCTCACGGTTAAAGACCTTCTTGCCAAAGTATTTAGCGGGTCTCTCACTGGGTGCTTTTACGTCGAGTGGCTTCTTCTTGAATGCCTCACCGACAACCTGAAATCTTAATGCTTCCATCTTTTTACTATTTGGTTACACTTTGTTTGTTTACGGCGGCAAAGGTACAACGTTTTGCAAGAAAGATAATGAATTTTATTGCGTTTTGTTTGCAAAAACATATACAAAATGACAAATTGTAAAGAATTAGAGCTTATGAGATAACAATATGCTATCACTTTGTATTGATAATCTATCTTTTTGTTACAAAGTGTCAATTGTACAATAATCTGTGAATAAAACTCTAAGGAAGTACATGTCTGGCTGATCTTTTTGCAGTACCTTTGCATCGCAATTAGATAATGTATTTATAATAATATATAAAAACTATGGCAAAAAGAAAGTTGGATAACATGGGACTCTACCAACAAGACTATGAGCATGACGCTTGTGGTGTAGGTATGGTGGTAAATATCCACGGAGGAAAAAGTCACGATTTGGTGGACAATGCACTGAAGGTGCTGGAAAACATGGAACACCGTGGCGCCGAGACACGCGACAAGACCGGTGATGGTGCGGGTATTATGGTACAGATACCCCATGAGTTTATTCTGTTGCAGGGCATTCCTGTGCCTGAAAAGGGTAAGTATGGCACAGGACTGGTATTTCTGCCTAAGGACGAGAAGGCGCAGCAGGAGATTCTGAGCGTGATGATCGAGGAGATTGAGCGCGAGAGTCTGACACTGATGCATCTGCGAACAGTGCCTACTAATCCTGAAGTGCTTGGTGCGGCTGCCCGCGAAGTGGAGCCTGACATCAAGCAGGTGTTCATAAAAAGCCTCACCCCCGACCCCTCTCCAAGGGGAGAGGGGAGTGATTACCTACATAGTAATGTGTCGGAGCTTGACCGTAAACTATATATAATAAGGAAAAGAATTGAAAACAGAGTGGAAGCATTGGCAAAAGCATCTACTCCCCTCTCCCCTTGGAGAGGGGCCGGGGGTGAGGCTTTCTATATCTGTTCCCTCTCTACTAAGAATATCATCTACAAAGGTATGCTTACCAGCGGACAACTGCGCCGCTACTTCCCCGACCTGTCTAACGATTACTTTACGAGCGGACTGGCTTTAGTCCACTCACGTTTCTCTACGAACACCTTCCCGAAATGGAAACTGGCACAGCCTTTCCGCCTATTGGCCC
>Ga0310697_10002850_pt1 | contig 17920 bp, 9 predicted proteins | sample 172DNAGHGlowgp2_FD_203883 | JGI IMG/M metagenome (GOLD analysis project Ga0310697, IMG submission 203883) | Sheep rumen microbial communities from Palmerston North, Manawatu-Wanganui, New Zealand - 1728 DNA GHGlow gp2 (v2) (version 2) | ecosystem: Host-associated > Mammals > Digestive system >... | reverse complement strand
ACCAGCCAATAGTTGCCATGGGGGTCGGCGAAGATATGCCCATGTCCAGCAGAGCCTATGAACCCATTGGGTTTGATGCTGAAGGGACTGTCGTCGACGTAGGTGAATGGTCCTAACGGGTTGTCGCTCACATAGCATCCGATGCCGTAATGTCGGAACTCCGTGCCGTTGCTGGCGTATTGCAGATAGTATTTGCCGCCCACCTTCAGCATGGCTGAGCCCTCGTTCCAACCGTTCTCTCGTGTCTCGTTGTCGGCTCCGAACTGCTCCCAGCCATGCTCTGCCGGCTGATGATGAATGAGTTCGCGCGGCTCGCCCTTCATGCGGAATCCGTCCGTGGGGTCAACCTCCACACCCATGATGGGCGTCACGTTGGAGCAGCCCCAATAGAAATATACGCGGCCGTCGTCGTCCTTGAAGAAGGCAGGGTCGTATTGATGCGGATGGGCTATCTTGCATGCTATCTCTTTCCACGACGCGCCGTCCTCGGGCGTGCTGGTCTTGAAGATGCGCGTGGGGTTGGCGTAGCTTCCGGTGGTCATGTACATCTCGTCGCCCAATATGAGTATTGTGGGCGCATAGTCGTTGATGATGGCGATGGAGGGCGCTGGGATGTATTCCCAATGAGCCATATCGCGCGAGCGCCAATAACCGCTTGATTTCGAAGCAAAGAGGTAGCAGTAGTCCTTGAAGAATTCGGCTACGGGGTCTGACCCTTCGCGGCGCGGCGGGAATTGGTCCTTAGGCTGGAAACGATAGCTCAGGTCAACGGGATTGATGACCACGCCCTTCTTGGGCTGAGCCGAGGTTGTCGTGCTGACCATCAGGCATAACGACAAAACCACCAAAAGATGCTTTCGATTCATGTCTTTTCAACGATAAACGTTAAACGTTAAACGAAATAGTGGAGCGACTACAGTTCTTTGTCGGGGTACATCGATTGCCACCACGTAGGATCGTCCTGCAGCCAGCGTGCGAACCATGCCCAGATGGTGTTCTGCCATCGCAGGCGTTTCTCGTAGTCGGTGATGTGGTGATCCTGATCCTTGACGAGCACCATGGCTGTGGGGCGGTTGAGGAGTTTCAGGGCGGTGTACATCTGTATGCTCTCGCCGACGGGCACGTTGTGGTCGGCATCGCCGTGGAGGAAGAGGAGGGGCGTGTGGATCTTATCGGCGTTGAAGAGCGGGCTCTGCTCGACGAACAGGTCCTTGCGCGTCCAGGGATAGCTGTTGGCCATCGACACCTCGCTGTAGGTGTAGCCCCAGTAGCCCTCGCCCCAGTAGCTGGTGTGGTCGCTGATGCCGGCGTGGCTGATGGCGGCGGCGAAGAGGTCGGTCTTGGTCTGCAGGTACTGCGTCATGAAGCCGCCGTAGCTGGCTCCGATACATCCTATCTTCTTGTCGTTGACCCACGTGTGGTCGCGGCAGAAGGCTTCGACGGCTCCGATGATGTCCTCGGCCACGCCCTCGCCGGCGGTGTTGACGTGCTGCGCCGACCATTCCTGTCCGAAGCCTGTGGCACCATGGGGATTCACGACGAGCACGATGTAGCCTAAGGCGGCGTAGGCGTGCTGGGGATAGCGCGACTCGAAGTTGCGGCTCGTGGGCGAACAGCCGCCGTAGTAGTTGACGATCATGGGATAGCGCTTCGTGGCGTCGAAATGAGGCGGCAGGTAGTAGCGACAGGAGATGTGCTCGCCGCGCCCGTTGGTGTAAACGTAGGGCTCGCAGGCGCCCAGCTCGACGTCCTTGAGCGTTTCGGCGCTCAAATCTTGTAATTGGACAATTTGACAATTTACAATTGGACGATTTTTGTCCTCCTTCACCTTCTTAAGATCAAGCGCATAGAGGCGGTCGCTGTTGGAGGCGCTTTGGGCGTAGAGCACCATCGCGGGGGCGTTGGCGGCCAGGCTGAAGCCTTCCACCAGCTCCTCAGGCAGGGCGATGCGTGCGATGCTGCCGGTCTGGGGATCAAGGCGGAAGAGGTTGACGCTGTCGTTGTCCTCGGCACTGAAATACACCTGACGATCTACGCTATGCCACACGAACCTCGACACATTGGGGTTGAAGTCCCTGGTCAGCGGTCTGATGTTGCGCGTGCTGATGTCCATGAGGAACAGCTGGGTGTCGATCATGCTGGGTGTCTGTCCCTCGCGCACGTTCTTGCCGATGCCTGCGAAGGCTTCGGGCGACCCCGCGAGCAGCACCTGGCGGCCGTCGGGCGAGAAGCAGGAGGCGCCGAGGAAGCCTTCGCGCGCCACGAGCGTGTCAACAGCCAGCGTCGAGAGGTCGATGCGGTAGAGCGACGACTGCTCCGTGGGGCGCTGACCCAGGCGGCTGAAGCTCGTCATGACCAGGGCGTAGCGCCCGTCGAGGCTCACGTCGGTAAGATAGGTGGTCGAATGGCCGAAGGTCAGCGGCTGCTGCAAGCCCGTAGCGAGGTCATAGACAGCGAGATGCGAGCGCATGCGCCAACCGGGCTGACGGTCGTCAGGGTGGATGACCTCATAGACGCCAGGATTCTCCTTGGGGCCTTCGTCGGTGATGCTGAAGATGAGGCGGTCCTCGGTGGGCGTCATGGCGAAATAGCCTTTAGGCAGGTCGTCGGCCAGGACGCTCTCGGCCTTCGTCGCGGGGTCCACGGTCACGAGCTGCCGGCGGCCGTCGCGCTCGCGCGTGTAATAATAACGGTTGGTGCGCGGCATCCATGTCACGCCGTCGCGCTCGTCCACAACGCGTCCCGTAGCCGTCGCGCGCACCTCGGTCTGTGTGTGTGTCTGTCCGCCCGGCTGCGTCTGCGCGGTCGTGACGATCATCCACTTGCCATCGGGCGAGAGCGATGCGCCGCGATAACGGCGGGCGTGCAACACCTCGTTCATCGTGTAGAGGCGTTTTGATCCGTCGGCGTCGAGCGCGATGCTACCCTCGACCGTGGGCACGACCTTGACGTTCAGCGAGTCGGAGCTGGTGGCGGTGGTGAGAGCTTTGATGATGACCTCATGCGTGCCGGGCTGCAGCTCGCGCTCGCCCTGCACCTTCTTGCCGTCGAGGTACAGCTCGTGGTGGCTGAGACCGGTGACGGCGAACGTGGCTTTGGTGAAAGCCGTATTGGTGAAGTTGAAGGCGGCCAGGTGCAGCGCCGGTCGGCCGTCGGCACCCTTGGGCAGCACGACATCGCTGAAGGCTTGGCCGTGGCGCACTTGGCTCAGGCTGAGCGGCGTGGCCAGCAACTCGTCCTCCTTGAACGAGCGGCCGTTGACATCGGTGGTGTCGAGGATGACGGGCTTCTGGAGCGGCAGGGGGCCGACATGTCTGAACGCACTCACGCGAAGCTCTTGGGCGGATGTGCAGGCGGCTGTCACGAGCAGACCTGCAAGAAGAATTTTCCTCATCATGATGATGCAATTATTCGATTATAGGTGAAAAACGTGCACAAAGATAAGAAAAAAGGGTCACTTTGAAGCAATTCAGACCATGAAATTTTGTTTTCTCAGCGAAAAGACGTACTTTTGCCCTGCCAAAATGAAAAAAGATATCCTATTGCAAGGCCTCACTGCCGCGGCTGTCGAGGCATCGCGCAAGGCGCATGGCAGCAATGTCATGACGCCTCGCGAGCGTACGCCCTGGTGGCGCAAGCTGGCGGAGAAATTCACCGACCCGCTCATCATGATCCTCCTCGTGGCTGCCGTGCTCTCCATCGGCATCTCACTGTACGAATACTATGGCCTCGGCGCCGATGCTACAGCCTTCTTCGAACCCGTGGGCATCGTCGTGGCAATACTGCTGGCCACGTGCCTGGCCTTCTGGTTCGAACATCTGGCCGACAAGGAATTCAGCCTCCTCAACCAGCAGAACGACCGCGAGCCGGTGCGCGTGATTCGCGACGGACACGAGACGACCATCCCACGCGCTGACATCGTCGTGGGCGACATCGTCCTGCTTGCCACAGGCGACGAGGTGCCAGCCGACGGACGCCTGATCGAAGCCACACAGATGCAGGTCGATGAGTCCACGCTCACCGGCGAACCCGTGTGCCACAAGAGCACCCTCGCCGACGAACAGGACACCGACGCCACCTTCCCCACCGACCACGTACTGCGAGGCACGAAGCTGCTCGAAGGCCACGGGATCATGGAGGTGGAAGCCGTAGGCGACCACACCGAGGCCGGGCACGTCTTCACTGAGGTGCAGATCGACGACTCCGTGCGCACACCCCTCAACGAACAGCTCGACCGCCTCGGACAGCTCATCGCACGCGCCAGCTATGCCATCGCAGCCCTCGTGGTCCTCGGACGCATGGTGATGTGGTTTGTCACAGCTGATGACGCAACCCTCGCGGCCTTGGGCACGGAACTTTCGACGTTCAACTTTGAAGTCTCCACCTACACCTTCCTCGCCTATCTGCTGCAGTCGCTGATGCTGGCCGTGACGCTCATCGTCGTGGCCGTGCCTGAAGGCCTCCCCATGGCCGTCACCCTCTCCCTCGCCTACTCCATGCGCAGGATGCTGAAAACGAACAATCTGGTACGACGCCTGCACGCCTGCGAGACCATGGGCGCCGCCACCGTCATCTGCACCGACAAGACAGGCACGCTCACACAAAACCAGATGCGCGTGGTGGAAATGAAAGCGGCGGAGACGCAAGCGGTGTCCCGTCCTTTCTGTCGCGATTTCATCGCGACCAACATCGCCGTCAACAGCACCGCCTCGCTCGACGGTGACAACGTCCTTGGCAACCCCACAGAGGGTGCCCTGCTGCTATGGCTGCGCGACCAGGGCGTAGATTACACCACCCTCCGCGCTGCCGCTCGCGTGACAGAGGAAATCCCCTTCACGACCGAGCGCAAATATATGGCCACACGCATCGACAACACCTTATATATCAAGGGCGCGCCTGAGATTGTGATGGGGATGTGTAGTTCCACCGAGGAGTCTTCCCTTCTTCTTGAATGGCAGCAGCGCGGTCTGCGAACGTTGGCGCTGGCTCATGCCGAAGGCCAGGCCACACCCGTCCTCGATGCCCTCGTAGCCATCGCCGACCCCGTCCGCGAAGATGTGCCAGCCGCCGTGCAGGAGTGTCTCACGGCCGGCATCGACGTGAAAATCGTCACTGGCGACACCCCCGCCACAGCTGCCGAGATAGCCAGGCAGATAGGACTGATGAATGATTGCCAAGCGCAGCCGTCGCGGATCGCTCATCACTCCCCTCTCATCCTCACCGGCCCCCAGGTGGCTGCCATGAGCGACGACGAGCTGCGCGCCTGTGCCAAGGACATCGTCATCATCGCCCGAGCACGCCCCATGGACAAGCAACGCTTGGTGCAGGCGCTCCAGGCCTGCGGCGAAGTGGTGGCGGTGACAGGCGATGGCACCAACGATGCTCCTGCCCTGCACGCTGCCCACGTAGGGCTCTCGATGGGCGATGGCACGGCCGTGGCCAAGGAAGCGTCCGACATCACCATCATCGACAACTCCTTCGCCAGCATCGGACGCGCCGTCATGTGGGGACGATCGCTCTATCGCAACATCCAGCGCTTCATCCTCTTCCAGATGACCGTGAACGTCTGCGCATGCCTCACCGTCCTGGCAGGGTCGTTCATGGGCACCGATGCGCCGCTGACCGTCACGCAGATGCTGTGGGTCAACCTCATCATGGACACCTTCGCCGCCATGGCCCTGGCCTCGCTGCCACCCACGGAAGCCGTGATGCGCGAGCGTCCTCGTGACCGACGCAAGTTCATCATTTCCACGCCCATGTGGCAGTTCATCCTCTGGACCGGAGGGCTGTTCTTCGTCGTCATGACCATCGTGCTATGGTACTTCGAACGCGACGGCCACATCAGTCCCTACGACCAAAGCCTCTTCTTCACCACCTTCGTGATGCTGCAGTTCTGGAACCTCTTCAATGCCCGTGCCTTCCTCACAGGCCACAGCGCCTTCGACCTGCGCAACTGCAAGGAGTTCCTTTTCATCGCTGCCCTGATCTTCTTCGGGCAGATCGCCATCGTCGAGCTGGGGGGCAAGATGTTCAACGTCGTACCCCTCGATGTCAGGCACTGGGTCATCATCTTCCTCGTCACCTCGCCCGTCTTGCTTTTGGGAGAAAGCATAAGATTTTTCAAAAGTCGATTAAACCTTCATGCACGTCGGATGTCATAGAGATGCAAGCCCATTTCCCGACACACACATGAATTTGAGATCACACCTGATGGCGATGGCGGTTGCGCTCGTCGCCATCTTCCTTTTTTCCCCGACAGCATTAGCACAATGGTTTAATGTCCGCGGCACGGTTTACGAGAGTTCCACCTTGAAAGGACTCCCAGGAGCCAGCGTCGTCGTCAACGACTCAACAGGCAAGATGGTGGCAGGACGACAGACCACCGACAACGGACAGTTCATGATTCCCGGCGTTCCCGTCGGCAAATACACGCTCAAGGTGTCCTTCGTAGGCTTCAAGACGCAGTCCTTCGCGCTGAACCTCGCGGGAAAGGGCGGCAACAAGAAAGTCAATGACATCCTCTTGAAGGAAGACGCCACGCTCATGGCCGAGGCCGTCGTCGAGGGCAAGCTGCCCGAGATGAGCATCGTCGATGACACCGTCATGTACAACGCCGCTGCCTTTTCACTGCCGCCTGGCGCCATGGTCGAGGAACTCATCAAGAAGCTGCCCGGCATCGTCATCGACGAGAACGGCAAGATAACCCACAACGGCAAGGAGGTGCGACAGATCCTCGTCGATGGCAAGGAGTTCTTCGGGCGCAACCAGCAGACCGTGCTCAAGAACATTCCTGCCGAGATCGTCGAAAAGGTGAAAGCCTACGACAAGCAGAGCGACCTGGCACGCATCACGGGCATCGACGACGGCGAGGAGCAGACCGTCCTCGACCTCGAAATCAAGAAGGACAAACGGCGAGGATGGTTCGGACGCGCCACGGCTGGCTACGGCACACGACAGCGCTACAGCGCACATGCCGACGTCTATCGATTCCTCGACCGACAGAAAGCCGGCGTCGTAGGCAATGCCAACAACACGGGAGGCAACGGCATGCAGTCCAATCAGGATGTGGCTGCAAGCCTCAACCTCGAGTGGGACAAGCTGGAACTCAACGGAGGACTCACAGGACGGTTCAACCAAGCCTCCGGATCGAGCTGGAGCAACAGCCAGAACTTCGAGAACCGCAACGCCGCCTACAGCAACCGCATCAACTCCAACGGCAGCCACAGCAACTCCTTCGACACCAACTGGCGCATCGAATGGAAGCCCGACACGATGACCAACATCCTCCTGCGCCCACAGTTCGGCATCAACGGCAACCGCAGCCACAGCCGAGGCGAATCGGCCACCTTCAACGACAACCCCTACGCCGTCACCGACGACCCACTGGGCGCTTTCAGCACGACCTCCGCCACTGTGTCCGACGGTTCTCCCGTCGGAATCTCCCCCGCCCTGCGCGCCATCACCGTCAACCACAACCTCAACGCCAACCGCAATGCCAGCAACTCGCTCTCGGCATCCCTCTCCCTGCAGGTCAACCGACGGCTGCAGAAGCCCGGGCGCAACATCACGTTCAACGTCAACGGAGGCTTCAACAACAACGACGGCAACAGCAGCAGCTACTCGCAGATCGACTACTACCAGATCCTCGCCATGACGGGCGGCGACAGCATCTATCATAAGATACAATACGACGACTCGCGCAACGTAGGACGCAACCTCTCGGCACGCTTCTCCTACACCGAGCCCATCGCCACGGGCCAGTTCCTGCAGTTCTCCTACAACTACAGCTACCGCTTCAACGACCGCGACCGCACCGTAGCCAGCATCTTCGACCCCTTCGTGGACCAGTACTTCCTCGGCATCGACGGCTACGACGGACACATCGACCTGGCCACGCCCGACACGGCACAGTGCAACTACACTGAGAACCACTACCAGAACCACGACATACGCCTGCAGTACCGTCTCGTCGATTCCAAGACACGCCTGAACATCGGCTTCAACCTGCAGCCGCAGGTCAACGAGGTCGATTACAACAAAGGCTGGAAGCACTACGACCTCTCGCGCACCGTCGTCAACTGGTCGCCCACGCTCAACTTCCGCTATCGTTTCACCCGCCAGCATCAGGTCGAAGCACGCTATGGCGGACAGAGCGGACAGCCCGGCATCACCGACCTCATCCCCGACACCCTCTCCAACGCCAACCCGCTGGCCATACGCCTGGGTAACCCCAACTTGAAGCCCTCATTCACCCACAATGCCAGTGCCGAATGGCGACTCTCCATCCCCGACGCACAGCGCAGCTACAACCTCAACGCCAACTTCCGCACGACGCAGAACGCCACCACGTCGCGAACGGAATACAACGAGGTGACGGGCGGACGTGTCACCATGCCCGTGAACATCAGCGGCAGCTGGAACGCAGGCGCCAACTTCAACTTCAACACCGCCTTCAAGGACCAGCGATTCCGCGTCAACAGCCGCACATCCTACAGCCACACCCTCGCCAAGGGATTCGTCTATCGTTCCCAGGAGCACGCCACCGTGGGCATCAACACCACGTCCAACAACATCAACGAAGGCCTACGCTTCACCTTCCGCGACGAGTTCGACAGCCACAGCATTTACGAGGACGAGGACTCCGAGGACGGATTCGCCTACTACAAGAACACCCTCGAAGTGAACCTACACGGCAACTTCAGCTACAACGCATCAACGTCCACCAACACGGCGGCCACTGACCTCAGCCACTACAACTACTCCTACGGCCTCAGCCTCAACTGGAACTTCTGGTTCGGACTGAACCTGTCCACCGACATCAACCAGAACAGCCGCCGCGGCTATGCCGACGAGGTGATGAACACGAACCAGTGGATATGGAATGCCCAGGCCACATACAGCTTCCTCAAGCGGCGCCAGGCCATCCTCACCCTCCGCTGGAACGACATCCTGCAGCAACGCGATATGGTCAGCCGTAGCATCAGCGCCACTTCGCGTACCGACTCCGACAGCGAGCGCATCGTTTCCTACGCCATGCTCTCCTTCACCTACCGCTTCAACCTCTTCGGAGGACGTAACGTGAACCGCAATCGCGACCGCGAAGAAGGCGAAAGCCTCGAAGGAGGCGAACGCGGAGCACGCGGCAACCGCAGCGAAGGCGGAGGCAATCGCGGCGGATTCGGAGGAGGAGGGAACCGCAGCGGCGGCGGTGGCTTCGGAGGCGGAGGAGGCCGATTCTAAACACCAGCAAAAAGCCCAAGTTTCAACGCGAAACCTGGGCTTTATTTATATCCTCAATCAATCGGCTTAAACCTCCAGTAACATCTCATCGACATTGGCTCCCGGAGGCGTCATCGGAAGCACATTGTCCTCCTCCTTGACGGCACATTGCAGGAGATAAGGGCCGTCCGTCGAGAGCATATCAGCGATGGCAGCAGCGAGGTCCGCACGATCAACTACCGTGCGGGCAGGAATCCCGTAGGCCTTGGCGATCAACTCGTAGTCGGGGTTCATCATCGGCGTGAACGAATAGCGGCGGTTCCAGAACATCGCCTGCCACTGGCGGACGTTGCCTAAATAGTTATTGTTCAGAAGAATGATCTTCACGGGCGAGCCCTGCTCCATGATGGTGCCCAGCTCCTGAATCGTCATCTGCAGGCCACCGTCGCCCACGAACAGGCACACCGTGCGGTCGGGAGCGCCAAAGGTGGCACCGATGGCGGCAGGCAAGCCGAAGCCCATCGTGCCGCAGCCGCCCGAAGTGACGATGCTGCGAGGCTTCGAGAATTGGAAATAGCGGGCGCCGAACATCTGGTTCTGACCCACGTCGGTCACGAGCACCGCCTCGTGCTTCGAGGCTTCGCTCACGGCACGCACCACCTCGCCCATCAGCAGCGGACCATCGGTGGGGTGAATGGCTTTCTCAATCACCTTATTATACTCGCGCTCGGCGTAGGGCGCAAAGCCGTCAACCCAGCTCTGGTGCTTCGCCTCGTCGATGAGCGGCAGCAGCGCCGCCAGCGTCTCCTTGCAGTCGCCCAGCACCTTGCAGTCGGCATGCACGAGCTTGCTCAGCTCCGAGGGGTCGATGTCGAAATGAATCACCTTGGCCTGACGCGCGTAGGTCTTCAGGTTACCCGTCACGCGGTCGTCGAAGCGCATGCCGACAGCGATGAGCACGTCGCACTGGTTCGTCATCACGTTGGGACCCAAGTTGCCATGCATTCCCAGCATGCCCTTGTTCAGCGGATGGTCGGAGGGCAGCGCTGAAAGACCCAGCAACGTGCAGCCCGCAGGAATCTGGGCACGCTCCATGAGCTGAAGCAACTCGTCCTGAGCACCCGCCAGTTCCACGCCCTGACCAACCAGCAGCAGGGGCTTCACGGCGTCGTTGATCAGTTGTGCCGCCTTGCGAACGGCATCCATCTTTACATGAGGAACCGGAACGTACGAACGGATGAAATCGATGTCGGCGGGTTCGTAATCCACTTCACCCACCTGAGCATTACGCGTGAAGTCCAGCACCACGGGACCGGGACGGCCGCTACGGGCTATATAGAACGCACGGCTCACGGCCCACGCCACATCCTCGGCACGACGGATCTGATAGTTCCACTTCGAGATCGGCTGCGTCATGTTCACCACGTCAACCTCCTGGAAGGCATCCGTGCCCAACAGCGCAGCACCCACCTGTCCGCAGATCACGACCAACGGCGTAGAGTCGATCATCGCGTCAGCCACGCCCGTCACCGTGTTCGTCGCACCCGGACCGCTCGTGACCATAGCCACGCCGACGCGGCCGCTCACTCGGGCATAGCCCTGCGCAGCATGAACGGCGCCCTGCTCGTGGCGCACCAGAATGTGGTTCAACGATTCCTTGTGGTCGTAAAGCGCATCATAGACAGGCATTATTGCGCCGCCCGGATAACCGAACAACGTGGTCACGCCCTCATGCTCCAACGAACGCATCAGCGCTTCTGCACCTGTGATGGTCTGTTTCATTCTTGTGTCCTTTTGCTGTAAAAATCGGGCGCAAAGGTAATAAAAAGATTAGAGATTAGCGTTTCGAGGAGAAGGTTTTTATCCTTTTTGCCCTAAAAACATATTTTATGTTACCTTTTTGATTTTTATTTCTCTAAAAACACTACCTTTGCACAACCATTCCGCTCGACCTCTGGTCGCTTCGATACTTCGAAGAACTCTCAACTTTCAAGTTACTTTTATTTTTCACTTTTCACTTTTCACTTTCAACTTTCAACTCAAACATGCTCTACGATTTCAACCGCATCATCGACCGCACCGGCAGCGGTTCCTACAAATACTGCCGTTTACGTGAGAACTTCGGCCGCACCGACCTGCTGCCCCTCTGGGTGGCTGACATGGATTTCGAGACGCCGCCCTTCATCACCGAAGCCATGCGCCGTCGCCTCGACCACTCACTCTTCGGCTACACCATCACCCCCGACGAGCTCTGGCAGAGCATCCAGCGCTGGCTCCTCGACCGCCACGGCTGGCACGTCGAACAGGACTGGCTCACCTTCATCCCTGGCATCGTCAAAGGCATCGGCATGGTCGTCAACTGCATGTTGAAGCCCGGCGAGCGCGTCATCATCCAGCCACCCGTCTATCACCCCTTCCGCCTCGTGCCACAGGACAACGGCGTCGAAGTCGTCATGAATCCCCTCATCCCTCACCCCGTCGAAGAGCTTTCATCGCAGCCAAGCACCCTTCCCCCTCATCCCTACACCATGGACTTCGAGGGCCTCGAAGCCCTGGCCCGCGACCCCCGCAACCGCCTCCTCATCCTCTCCAATCCCCACAACCCCGTAGGCATCGTCTGGGATCGCGACACCCTCGCCCGCGTCGCCGACATCTGTTCGCGCAACGACGTCCTGGTCATCAGCGACGAGATCCATGCCGACATGGCACTCTTCGGCCATCGCCACGTACCCTTCGCCTCCGTCTCCGAAGCCGCAGCCCAGTGCAGCATCACCTTCGGTGCACCCTCCAAGACCTTCAACATCGCCGGCATCGTCAGCAGCTACGCCATCGTCCCCAACACTCAGATTCGCGAACGCTTCTACGGCTGGCTCTGCGCCAACGAGTTCAACGAACCCACCATATTCTCCATCATCGCCACCATCGCTGCCTTCACCCCCGAGGGTGACGACTGGCGTCGTCAGATGCTGGCCTACGTCGAGGACAACGTACGCTTCGTCGAGGATTTCTGCACGCGCCATCTGCCGCAGATCCATCCCGTACGCCCCGAAGCCTCCTTCCTCGTCTGGCTCGACTGCCGCGACCTCGGTCTCTCGCACGACGCCCTCCTCGACCTCTTCATCAACCGTGCCCACCTCGCCCTGAACGACGGAGCCACCTTCGGCCCTGGCGGCGACGGCTTCATGCGCCTCAACATCGCCCTCCCACGCCCCGTCCTCGCCCAAGCCCTCCAGCAACTCGCCGAAGCCCTGTAGCAGCGCCACACCATCTTTCACGCCTGTCTAATTTGGGCGAAATCTACCCGAAAACACATAGATTTCGCCCAAAATATATGCCATTATTAAACGCCTTGACCTTGGCAAGCTCGGAAGGGTAGCGCTCTGCGAATCAGAAGAAACGTGTACTAAAACCATAAAAATATAGCTCGAAATGAATGCTCTTTGCAAAATAATGCCTACCTTTGCGGCCTGAGACGCGGAAGTATCCAAGAGTTTTCAAGCGCAGTCATACGAATAATGAAGAAAATAAACCTGTCCAAGTGGTGGCGACATGTCCACGTGAAGAGCATCGTGAAGAGTCTGCTGCTCTCCGTCATGGGAACGACCATATCGATCCTACTCACCTTCGGCTCGTCAAGGTATTTCGACCACAAGAAGAAGCTGGCCAGCGGACGTCAGCTCGCCATCATGGCCATACACGATATCGACAACACGGTGGAGACCTTCGAGGGCTACGCTGACGAGGAGTACCAGGTGAGCCTCAAGGCCCAGTACCTGATGGAACACATCGACACCTTGGAAAAGGTCGGCTTCGACACCTTGTCGGCCGTGTTCGACTACCTGCTCGCCGACCACTTCATCGGGCAGGGCTACGTCATCGACGATGCCAACGAGAAAGTGTTCCTCAGCAACCAAGAGGCTTGGAAGAACATCGACAACGCCACGTTCATCGACAAGATGCAGGTGTTCTACAGCGACCGCCACGATTTCTACAACTATCTGGGCACCTCACTAGAATGGCGCCCGCCCTTGGACGAACAGGAGTTCATCCAACGGAAGATCAACACGCCCGACTACAGCTATGATATCGCTGCATATCTGAAAGAGCTGCTGCGTCGCGACGATATCCGTTACTACATCTCCTATTCCTCCCTCCGTCAGCAACTGTTCTCGTCCACCGCCCAGAAATGGAGGAACCTGAGCGACGAGTGCCAGTTCCTCATGGGCATCAGCGACCGCGAGAAAGAGGAATACATCGAGAGCCGGAAGCGCAAAGGCGATCCGCTGCGCGAGAAGCAACTGGTGGGCGAGTGGCGCACACAGAGCAAGGGCAGCCGCGACGAGATACTGGAGACATGTCTCGCTTTCAGGAAGGACCATACGGGGACCTTCACCCACACCTCCTATGAATCAGCACATCTCTACATCGGAACCATCGTGGTCACCCAAACCTCACAAGTCATCTGGAAACTCCGCGGCGACTCCGTTACCGTCACCTTTAAGCCCGAACTCGTATATACCGTCGACACCACAGGCATCAGCTACAGGGCAGAACTGAAACCCGACATCCAGGAGTATATTGACTCGTGGCACCAAGCCAACCGCAAGAGTCAGGAAGAAGCACGCAAGAAGGGCGAGACGACCATCAACTACGGAGCCTTCATCGACCACTCCGAGACCAAGCTGCAATGGAGCAAGGTCACGCAGCTTCCTGACGGCACAGAGGAAACGTCCACCCTATATCTTACGAAACAAAGCGATGAATAACAAACCGATCATATCCTTTCTGATTTGCGCCGTGCTGCTCTTTGCAGGCTGTACGGACCGCCGTGCCAACACCTCTGACGAAGCGAAGGCCGCAGCGTGGAAGCGCTACAGCCAGGCACGCAAGGCCAAGGCGTTGGAGCGCACGCTCGCCATCATCGACAGTATGGAACAGGCCAAGTACATCGGGGCACCCAGGGCTAACCACATGAGGGGCTTGGCCTACGACCAGGGATGGCAGATGAAAATCGCCGAGCATTATTATAAGGAAGCCTATGAAGGCTATGCCGAGAATCCGTCGCAAGACTGGTTTCTCTATGGCGATGCGGGTTACCGATGGGCATATCTGAGCTTACAACGGGGCGACACCGACGGCGCGCTGGACATCGTTACAACACTGTTGTCGCAGTCCGAGGCGAACGATTCCTTCCCGAGGATCGTCAAGTCATCGCTGCTGATGCTCATGGCCGATGTCCAGACGCAGCTCCACCAAAGCGACCAGGCTCGTCTCTACTGGCATCGAGCCTACGAAATCCAGCAGCAGGAATGTGCCGACAATCGACGGGCCGATCTGCCATGGATCACGATGAACATCTCCTGCGCGCTCTTCGACATGGGCGATATCGAAGGGGCTCAGCAATGGCTCGATCGCTGCGCACAGGAGTTTGCCGATTTCGAGCAGGTCTGCACCGACTCGCTGCTACTGGAGGAATGGCGCGGACATCTCGCCCTCAAACGCGCACGCTACCTGCAACGCGCCGGCCGTAGTGCCGAGGCAGCAGCCACTTATGCCGCTATTCCCCGCCGCCGTATCTTCGAGCCTCATGGTTACACGGAGGCTGCCGAATACCTGATGGCAGCTGGTCGCTACGACGAAGCCGCCTATTGGTACGAACTGATCGACAGCACCTATCTCGCTACCGACGACGCCCGCATGACCTTCGACAATATCGCCACCCGCCTTTCGCCGCGTTATGCAGCCTACCGTAAAGCCGGGCGCAACGCCGATGCTCTGGCCATCGCCGACAGCGTCAACGCCGCCATCGACTCTGCCCTCGTCTGGCAGAGGAAGAGCGATGCAGCGGAGCTGGCGGTGATCTATCAGACGCACGAACGTGACCTTCAGCTTTCAACTTTGAACTTTCAACTGTATCTGCACCGCCTGTTGCTCATCACTGGAGGAATCATCCTCCTCCTCATCGCCTACCTCTTGTGGCGCACATATAGATATAATAAGGAGTTGAAGGCGAAGAACCAGCGCTTGGTGGCTGAGATTGAGCAGCGAGAGCGCGAAGAACAGCAGGCCATTGAGCAGCTGAAGGCCCAACCGGAAGAAAGCCTGACGACGCAACAGCAACTGTTCCGCCGCATCTGCGACCTCATGGACTCGCCAGAACGCATCTACACGGACACGGGGCTTGACCGCTTACGTCTGGCCCAGTTAGTGGGCACGAACGAACATTATGTCTCAGATGCCATCAACGTGTGCACGAATGGCAAGAGCGTGACGGGTTTCGTGAACGAGTACCGTCTGCGCTACGCGGCACACCTGCTGTCCACGACGACAGACTCCGTATCGCTGATCGCGGAGCTCTCCGGTTTCGCCCGCAGTTCCTTCTTCCGCATTTTCAGCGATGCTTACGGCATGTCGCCGTCGGAATACCGCAGCGTAGTAGGAAAATAACCAAAAACACTGATTTCATCGACACTTTTAAGCCTGGCAGTCTCACGCCAGGCTTAACTTTTTCTCGTTTTGAGACTACCCCGTGAGCATTCTTTCCCGAAGTGAGACCATCTTTTCCTACCATGGGACTTTCGTTATACTTAATCATCGTACTTTTGCAGCCGGAATCATGATACAGCGAACTCATTATATGGAAACACCAGAACACAAGTGGAGCGTAGGCGAACTCGTCCCGCTCTCATGGAATGAAAGACTGCTGAAGAAGAGCGGCTCCACATCATACGCCGAACTCGTCAGCTCGAGTTACATCTGCGTCCGCGAGGCAACCGATGAACTGCCCGGCATCCTGGTGAAAGTACTGGGCAAGGTTACCCGCGATCAGATATTGCTCGTCTCCAGCACCCCCTTCTGCAAGGACGACCGTGACTACCTGTTCCGGGGCAAGTGCTATTATAGCTATCCTTTCCCCTTGGCAGATGACCTGAAGGAAGCCTTGGACATCATCGTTGCCAACCCAAGCCTCCAACAACGGTTCGAGGAGGAATCCATGCGCTTCAACCCGTCCTCCACATTTTGGGTGCGCGGGATAGCCGGACGTATGTTGGGGCTCAAGAAACTACAATTCTTCGATGCCAGCACCGGCCAGCTTTCCAAGGCTTTAGATGACACCCCGCATTACCGCCTCACCATAGCCTTCTTCAACAAGGAGGAATTAAGTTGGTAAACATATCATTAAAACTATACAGGCCTATCGCCAACGGTTCAGCGACAATATCGTCAACGGCGAGGCCCAGTTCTACGATGCCCTCTGCCTCATCGCCTACGCTGCCAAACTGCAGTTAGCCAATTCCGAAGGGCTCTCCCCCTCAACTTTCAACTTTCAACTTTAAATGATGCCCTCCTCGCCGTCGTTGACGGTCAGGACGGACAGGGCGGCTCCTGGCTCCCAGCCGATATGGCGCTCAACTTCCAGCTCCTCGCCCAAGGCCAGACACCCGATATCGACGGCGTGAGCAGCGACTGGAATTTCGATAAGAAAAACCATTCCAGCGTGGTCAGTTCCACCTACCGCCGCTGGCGCATCTTCGACCAGAAATACGTCACCACAGAATACGTCAGCACCGAGGGCTCGCGACGCAGTTCGTCGGCGAAGACCATGTGGGACTGGACGGCCTCGCACTTCCAGACCTTCAGCGCCGAGGAAGGCAGCGGCCTCACCTACCCCACCCTCGACGACCGTTGGGCACTCCTCATCGCCGCCTCGAAGGGATGGGCCAACTACCGCTTCCAAAGCGACGTCTTTGCCATGTACCAGATCCTGAAACAGCATGGCTATCGGGACGATCACATCGTGCTCATCTGCGAGGACGACGTGGCACACCACGCCAGCAACCCCTATCAAGGCGTGTTGCGCATCAGCGACACAGGCTCCAATGTCTATGATGCCGCAGCCATCGACTACCGCTTGAACGCCCTCACCCCCAATGACATAGGCGATATCCTTCAAGGCCGCGCCTCCGAGCGTCTGTCCAAAGTGCTATCGCCCGATGCCGACGACAACGTCTTCATCTTCTGGAGCAGCCACGGTTCGCCCGGCTCCATGGACTTCGGCCACGAATACTCCATGAGCTACGACCTCATGCGAGACATCCTTTCGAATACGCCCCACCGCAAACTGCTTTTCGCCATCGAAGCCTGCTACAGCGGCGGCCTCGGCGTCGCCTGCGAAGGTGTACCCGGAGCGCTCTTCATCACCGCTGCCAACCCCTACGAGACCAGTCATGCCGACGTATGGAGCGACGACGTGGGTGTCTATCTCTCCAACGGCTTCACACGCGGTTTCCAGGAGGCCATCGACGAATCGCCCGCCATATCGTTGCGCGACCTCTATTATTCACTGGCTCGCCACACCACGGGATCGCACGTGAAAGTCTATAACGACATCAACTATGGCAGCGTCTATAACAACACCATGGCTGAGTTCCTACACTGAGTCAGCCGTACACTCAAGCCAGGCATAGGACTAGTAAAAGACCCAGTTTATCATTCCGCCTCACGCCACATCCTGACATCTGGCACCTATTTCAACCGAAAAAATAAATTTTATTTCAAATAGACTACAGACTACAGCCGCAATGGATTCCTGCGCTGTAGTCTGTAGTCTGTTTTGAACAAAATATTTTTTCGCCTTACCTCACTTGGAACCCTCAAGGGTTTCTGCCAAAACCCTTGAGGCTTTTTCCGCAAACCCTTG
>Ga0310697_10002849_pt1 | contig 17928 bp, 10 predicted proteins | sample 172DNAGHGlowgp2_FD_203883 | JGI IMG/M metagenome (GOLD analysis project Ga0310697, IMG submission 203883) | Sheep rumen microbial communities from Palmerston North, Manawatu-Wanganui, New Zealand - 1728 DNA GHGlow gp2 (v2) (version 2) | ecosystem: Host-associated > Mammals > Digestive system >... | reverse complement strand
GAGCTATTTTATGACCGCACTTACTTTGGAAAACGTCAGCTACACCTACCCCGGCGGATCTTCCCCGGTGGTGAAGCACGCGAGTTACGAATTTGAATCAGGGAAGCTGTATGCCGTGGTCGGCCCCAGCGGCAGCGGGAAATCCACCCTGCTGAGTATGCTGGCAGGACTGGATGTGCCCGGAGAAGGGGACGTCACCCTGGGCGAGGATAACCTGAAATCCCTGGACCTGGACAAGTACCGCCGGGAGGGGGTCAGCATCATTTTTCAGGCATTCTGCCTCTTGCCCCTCCTGACCGTGCGGGAAAACGTCTGCCTTCCCATGGAGATGCAGGGCATCCCGGAAAACGAGGCCCGGGTCAGGGCGGCGGAGGCCCTGGTGAAGGTGGGGATCGAGGAGAGCAAGCACAAGCGTTTTCCCTCCGCCCTTTCCGGGGGCGAACAGCAAAGAGTCGCTATTGCCCGGAGCCTGTGCAGCGGCGCTCCCGTCCTTCTGGCGGACGAACCCACCGGCAATTTGGATGGAGAGAACACCCGGATCGTCATGGAGATCCTCCGCCGCCTCGCCCATGAGGAAAACCGCTGCGTCATCGTGGTCACCCACGACCCGGAGGCGGCGGAGGCTGCGGATATGATTCTGCGGATGAAGGACGGCGTGCTGACGGCGGCGTGAGACGAATAAAACACGGTGACGATTGAAAAAGCCCTGCGGCAGCACGCCGCAGGGCTTTGCTTATTGCAGGAGGACGCTCCGCACCAAAGCAAAGCGCCCGCGGCGCTTGCGCTGACCGCGGGCACTCAGTCTGTAAGGTCATTCCGGGGAGCGAGCCGAGTTTATTCCGGCTTGCTCAGCACGTCGCCCAGCTGCATGGCGTAGGCCAGGGCGCGGCCGTAGCTGTTGCCGTTCAGCAGCAGGGGATAGTCCACGGCGTACATACCGCCCGCGGCGTTGCCCGTGGCATAGAGGCCGGGGATGATATTGGCGTCGGGACCCAGGACCTGCAGGTCGGTGGTCACCTGGGCACCGCCGAACACGTCCAGCAGCTGGGGACCCCACTTCAGCGCGTAGAAGGGGCCCTTCTCGATGCTGGTGAGGAGCCTGGTCCGTTTGCCGAAGTCCACGTCGTCTCCGGAGGCCACGATCTCGTTATACCGCTTCACGGTGGCCAGAAGGTTCTCCGCCGGGACCTCGATCTTGGCTGCCAGCTCCTCCAGCGTGTCCGCCTCGAAGGCGTTGCCCTGCTCCATGTAGCGCTTCATGGACATGACCATCCGCTCCCGGTTGAAGGAATCGCCCACCACGCTGAGGGGCATCATGCCCTGGCCGCCCAGCTCGCTGAAGCGGTCCGCCATTTCGTCCAGATACTTGCTGTCGAAAACGCTGAAGGCGAAGTCTCCGCCGGGCTGCATGAGAACGCGGACGGATTTCGCCTGCATCCAGGTATCCTCGTTCATGAACCGCTTGCCCAGCCGGTTCACATGGAGGAAGAAGCCCTGGAAGCCGCAGCCGCCGAGGGCGTGGATGGTGGGGGCCCATTCCGGATTGTCCAGGGCGGCTCCGGCCCAGTAGAGCATCTTCTGGCCGTCGCCGGTGTTGCCGGGACGGGGGAACTTGGAGGGAGCCCGCAGGCCGATGGGGCAGAAGGCCGCCATCATTTCCGGATCCTCGGAGGCGTCGCCCGTTGCGACCACCACGGCCCGGGAGCCTTCATACCGGCGATACTTCCCGTCCGCGCACTTGGCGATGCAGCCCGTTACCCGGCCCGCGTCGTTCTTCTCCAGATACAGCGCCGTGGTGCCGCGCAGCAGGGTGCCGCCCTTATCCAGCAGCTCGGTCTGGAGGATCTCGCAGGCCAGCATGCCGCCGCCGAAGTTGGTGTACTTGGTGCTGTCCCGCTTCTTGAAGATGTGGTGGGTGCCGGGATACTCGGTGAACATCAGGCCCTTATAGGCTTCGTACACGCCCACCTCCAGGCAGTCTCCCGCCAGATCCAGCATCCAGTGGAAGCCTTCGGCGCTCCGGTTCAGGAAGAGCCACAGCAGATCCTCCTGCACCCGGCTGCCGCTCATCTTCAGCCAGTCCGCGGCCAGCATTTTCTTGTCGATGACGATGCCCTTTTCCGCCATGACCCGGCTGTTCACCGCGGCGATCTGGCCCGCCAGGGCGCGCAGCTTCTCGTTCTTGTCCAGGCAGACGACCTTCAGCCCCATGTCCACGCACCGGGCGCCGGCCGCCAGGCCGCTGATGCCGCCGCCGATGACCAGCACCTGGGTGCTCACGGTCTCGGCGATCTCGCTCTCCGGGATCTTTGCGGGGGGCGTTTCCCAACTGTACCCCTTCTTGGGGGAGCGATAGGAGTAGAATTTCAGATCCAGATTCGGCATAGATGTGCTCCTTTCCATTCTTGTCGTTTTATCTGTATTTTTCTGGATAACTTATCAAGGCGTTCCGGGACGCCCTTATGCTTTGCGCTCCAGATACCAGGCCAGGAGACCGAAGGCCTCCAGCCGGGTGATGCGGTTCCGGACGATCAGATCCGAGAGGGGGATGCTCCATACCCGAAGCAGGCCGGACTTCTGGGCCCAGACCACGGCCTTCAGTTCCACGGCGGTATCCGATTCCCGGTTGGCCAGCAGGGAACGGTACTGGGACAGATCGCTGTCCCAATCCGGGACCGGATCGGATCTTCCGGAGTTGACGGCAAAGGCATACAGCCGGTTGAGGAACTCTCCCCGGGAGAGCGGGGTATCGGGACGGAGACAGGCTCCGTCGGGAATGCAGCCCGTCTGCCAGGCCCAGCATACGGCGGGATAAAACCAATCCTCCCGGGAAACGTCCCCATAGGGCAGGGATACGTCAGGAGCGGCGGGGGAGCCGGCGGAGCGGTGGAGCAGGGCCAGGAACTGCACCAGGGTGAGGGAGGAGTCGGAGCCGAAAAGGTTATCCGATACGCCGTTCAGCAGTCCACGCTGAACGAGATGCTTCACCGGAGAATAATAGACGCTGTCCTCCGGCAGGTCCCGGAAGGGATTGCCCCAGCCCTGGCTGTCATAGCGGACGATATAGGCGCTTTCCTCCTCCCGGACTCCGGTCTCCCCGTTCCGCCAGACGGCGTATAGGGTGAACTCGCCGAAGTCCTCCTCGGACCAGGTTCCGTCCATGGTGAAGCCTTCCCCGTCCCCGTAGACCTTGCGGGCGCAGCCGTTCTCCCGAATGCTCCGGCTGCTCTGCCAGCCCTGGGTTTCCGTGAGCCATTTGCCGTCCGCGCTGCGCCGGATATACCAGCCGTCAAATTCGCAGCCTTCCTTCCAGCACCAGTGCTGGTTTTCCGGCTCCTCGTCGGAATCCGGATTGGGCTCGTCCGGCTCGTTGGGGTACAGGCCCAGGGTATTTCCCTCCAGAGCCACCTGATCCACCCGCTTGCCCTCGCCCCCGTTCAGGTCGTAGTGCAGGAGGTACAGTCTTTTCCGCTGCACCAGGTCCTCCACGGGGTCGGTCTGGTCATATACGCCGTAACCCCGGATGTATTCATCGTCCGGCTCATAACGTTTGATGCGCACTGCGTTCCGGGCGTTGCCCTCGATGGTGTACATCCAGCCCTCCCGGATGCCCAGGACGATGCCCACGTGATCCCAGACGTGGCCCTTCTCCGCGAAGAAGACGATGTCGCCGGTGCGGGGACTGTATTCCTCCCGGGGGTAGAAGGGCAGGCCGAAGGAATAGGCCCGGGCAACGTTGGAATTCTGGATCAGACTGCCGGGGATCCGGGCCTGACGGGCGCACCAGGAGATGAACATGGCGCACCAGGCATAGCCGTCCAGCTGGGCGAAGTAACCGTACTCCGTCCAGTTTCCATCGGAATACCAGTTGTTTCCGTGCCGGTCCCGGCTGTTCGCCCCCTCGTGATAACCCACCTGGGTGAGCGCCACGTTCACCAGATCCGTCCGGTAGTCTCCCGTCAGGGTGAGGTTTTTCAGGTTTTCGTAGTACACGCTCTCCCCATAGGGGCCGGAAACGCTGTAACTGGAGCTGACCGCCCCGGCGGGGACCAGGGAGGCGGTCAGGAGCAGGATCAGAAGCAGGGACAGCATCCGAATGCCGAGTTTTTTCATTCTTTCACACTCACTAAAGCAAAGGGTAGATCCGATCAGAAGGGCCAAAGTCCGCCGAACCAGCGGAGCAGGCCGTGTTCATACCAGCCCGGGGCAATCATGCCGCTGAGTACCGGATAGAACAGGGCAAACAGGAGCAGGCAGCCTCCGGCCAGGGCCAGAGACCAGCGGCTGTCCGGCCGCCGCTTTTCCAGATCTGCGCCCAGCCGGCCCAGAGCCAGGGCCAGGAAGGGGGTGCAGGGGAAGTAATGATAGATGAAGGCGCAGCGGGTGACGCCGATCCAGGGAGCCAGACAGGCGATCCAGCCCAGCAGGGGCACCAGGGCCAGCCGGTCTCCCCGCACCGCCTTGATCCCCAGACAGATCACGGCGCCCAGCCCCGTCCACCAGAACAGGGGATTGCCGAAGGCGGCGAAGGCGGAGCGAAGATCCCCGTCCATATACTCCAGATAATAGAGAATGGGCCGCAGGTCCAGGATCCACATATACCAGGAGGACTGGTAGGGATGGGTGGCGTCCAGTTTCCCGTGGTAGTTCAGCATGTACTTTGCATTATCCCACACGATGCGCAAATAGTCCAGACTGAAAATGCTGTTGACGCCCTTGGGCCTGGCGTAGGGGATATAGGCCAGGATATATACCGCCAGGGGAACGATCACGAAAAACAGAATGCTCCAAAGCACCGTGGGGGCAACGTAATCATGCAGGCTGTCCCGCACCCCGTGGATGCGCCGCCAGCGCAGGCACATCCCCAGCCGCACGCTCCAGAGCAGGGCCAGGCCGATGCCGCCGAAGACTACGGTCCACTTGGAGGCCGCCCCCAGGCCGAAGAACAGACCGCTGAGGAAGAGCCAGCGCAGCCCTTTCTTCACCGGGGCGTTCCAGGGCAGGGTGAAGTATCGGTAGAAGAAATAGTACATGAGCAGGATGAAGAACACGCTGTAGGTGTCGATGGTGGCGATGCGGGTCTGGGTATAATGCATGAAATCGAAGGCGAACACCGCCGTCATGCAGGAGGAGACCCGGGTGCTCCCGGTCATGTTCTTCAGGAAGATAAAGAGGATCGGCAGCATGAGGATCCCGAAAAGGACGCCGATAAAGCGCCAGCCGAAGGGCGTCATGCCGAACAGGCGGATGCCCACGCCGATGAGGATCTTCCCCAGGGGGGGATGGGTGATCTCATAGGGCCAGACACCCTCGATATGCTCCCAGGCGGTGCGGGCATGGTAGATCTCGTCAAAATAGGTGCTGTTCAGATAGCTGAACCGCTCCGGAACCAGGTCCTGTTCATCCGTCAGCGGGGTGACCTCCGCGAAAGGGATCCGGTTTCCGTCCCGATCCCAGACCGCCAGCTCCCCCAGGTGCATACGGACAGCGTTGGCCCGGACCCGGAGAAATTTCACCGGAATGTCCACCTCAGGCTCCAGGTCCTTCCACCGGAGCACCTGGGCGTAGGTCTGATCCAGCTCGCCCAGCCTGGTCCAGTTCTCCCCGTCCGCGCTGCCCTCCAGCCGGTAGGTGCCGGCTTCCGGGCCGGTGAAGTAGGCGATGCGGCCCGGTTCCGTCTCCTCCGCCAGGGCGACGACGGCCTGGTCCCCGGAACGGCTGAAAAGCTGCCATTCCACCGGCCCCTTCCGGTCCCCCAGGCCCCAGAAGGCCACGGCGGCATAGGCGGCGGTGATCACCAGCATGGGAAGGAGATCCTTCCGGGCAAGGGGCGTCGGGGTATGGAACCGGGTTAGCTCCGCCTCCAGCCCGTCCCGATCCCAGCCGGGCTCCAGACGGGCGGGACGTCCGTTCCAGCCCCGCCACAGGAGCAGCAGGGCCGCCGCCGCGGTGAGCAGGGTGAAGAGGATGGCTGCCGGGTTCATCTGCACACCGCCCGGAGGGCGCGGATATAGTCCGGCGTCGTGCCGCAGCAGCCGCCCACGTAGGAAATACCCAGGTCCAGGATGGGGACCATGGCCTCCGCGTAGGCTGCCGGATCCAGAGGATAGATCCCGGTGCTCAGATCAGGCGTCCCGGCATTCAGCTTGACGATCAGGGGCAGGGGGCTGCATTCCTGGAACTGCCGGACCAGAGGAAGGGCTTCCTGGGGCCCGAAAGAGCAGTTCATGCCGATGGCGGCGGCGCCCGCAGCCTCCAGCTCCCGGGCAACCTCCGGAATATCCGCTCCGGTGAAGGTGCGTCCCGTGGGCTGGAAGGTCATGGTGGCCCGGACCGGAAGCTCGGGACAGACCTTCCGGGCGGTATTCACAGCCAGCAGCAGCTCATGCAGATCGAAGAAGGTCTCCAGGATGATCCCGTCCGCCTCTCGGCCTGCCCGGAAAAACTGGGCGTACATGTCCTCCGCCTCGCTCTCCGGCAGATCCCCCAGGGGTTCCAGGAAAGCGCCCAGCATCCCCGCGTCCAGCCAGACCTCCGCCCGGCCCTCCGCGGCGGCCCTGGCGTTGGCTATGGCGGCGGCGGTGACCTCCTCCACGGTGCAGCCCCGCACCCGGCGGCGGTTGACGCCGAAGGTGCAGGTGTAGAGCACCTGGCTGCCTGCCTCCACGTAGGCCCGCTGGATCTCCTGCACCACCTCCGGGGCGGTGAGGTTCACCTCCTCCGGGAAGGGACTGGAGCCGTAGCCCCGTTTCATGAGCTCCGTGCCCATCGCGCCGTCCAAGATCCGCATATCCATCGCTTTACTCCTTTCCCGGCTCCAGCCGGATCGCCTCTCCTGTGGAGAAGAAATAGAGATAGGTATCCTTTACCTTTTTGCCGGTGATCCGCTCCAGCGCCCAGGCATAAGCCCGGAGCTGGGGAGCGTATTCCGCCGCCCGGGCAGCCTGCCCGGACCGGCTCACCCGGTCGGTTTTATAGTCGATCACGGTGATGCCCTCCGGCTCCTCCAGCCAGCAGTCCACCACGCCCTGGAGCAGGATCTCCCCCCGCCCCGCAGGATCCAGCAGGGATGCGGGCGCCAGCAGGGAGAACTTGAACTCCCGGTGTACCCCCTGCGCCGCCAGGACCCGTCTGCCCAGGGGGGAGGCGTACCAGTCGCTCAGCTTTCGGGGATCCACCGCCGCGGCCTGCTCCGGCCGCAGGAAGCGCTTCTCCCGGAGCCGTTCCACCTCGGCGGCGGCGCTCTCCGGATCCCGGCAGGCTTCCGGTCGGGCGTACTGCATGGCCAGGTGCAGCGCGGTGCCCCGCTCCGTGGGGGTAAGGGCGCTTTCCCCGGAAAGAAAGGCGGGAAGCTTCAGTTCCTTGGACGCTGTTCCGGAAGCGGAGGTTCCGTTCCGCCGGAGCTCTTCCGCCGCCTCCCCGGCTTCCGCCTGACGCACGGTCTCCCGCAGGGAGGTGGCGGTGAGCTTGGAGGGAAGGCGGATATCCGCTTCAAAGGGATACCGCCAGCTGAGCACGGCCTGGAGCGCTGCCTCCGGATCGCCGGAATCCTCCTGGGGCGGAGATGCGGCCGGCGGCGGAGCCGCCTCGTCTTCCGGAGGCAGCTCTGCGGGCAGCAGCGCCCAGGGACCCTGTCCCCCTTGGGCCAGGGCGGCGATCATGACCCATTCCCCCATGCAGGTGCAGTCCGCCAGAGCCTGGGGATCGATGGGATCGGAGGCCCAAAGCCCCAGGTTGGTCAGGGTTTTTACCCGATCCTGGCAGCGGAGGAAAACCACCAGCTTCTGCCTGGCCCGGGTCATGGCCACATACAGGACCCGCAGCTCCTCGCTGAGATTCTCCCGCCGGAGCTGCTCCAGCACCGCGAGACGGGGAAGGGTATCGTATACGATGCCCCGGTCCGGATCCCGGCGCCGGCAGCCCGCCCCCAGACGGGGATGGATGAGGATGGGACCGTCCTTCGACGCCCGGTGGAACTGCCTGCCCAGATCCGCCAGGATCACCACGGGATATTCCAGTCCCTTGGAATCGTGCATGGTGGTGATCCGCACCCCGCTGCCGTTGATTCCGGGAGAAACGGAGCTCACCTTTCGCTCCTCCGCCTCCCTGAGGCGCAGAATGAACCGGAACAGTCCCCGGTATCCGGCCTGCCCCAGGTCCCGGGCGCAGCGCACCAGCTCCTCCAGCCAGAGGGAAGAACCCTTCTCCCGGGCTTCCGCCGCGGCGGGCAGACCGGTGCGGGCATACAGCTCCGTCAGGAGCCGGTCTGCGGGCAGATCGGCGGCCAGGAGCCGGAAATCCTCCAGGTCCCGGAGAACCCTTCCGCACAGGGGATCCTTCTCCCCCCGGAGGGTCAGGGCGTCATAGAGGCAGCCTTCCCGGGAGCCGGACCGCAGGGCGGCCAGCTGATCCGCGGAGAAACCCCATACCGGGCTGCGCAGAGCGGCCACCAGAGGGATATCCTGCCGGGGATTGTCGATGATCTGCAGCAGACTCAGGGCCCAGACCACCTCCCGGCGCTGGGTGAAGCTTTCTCCCCCTTTGAGGCAGACGCTGGGGATGCCCCGGCGTTCCAGGGCGGCGGCGAAGATCCGATCCCGGTCCCTGGCTCCCCGCAGGAGAATGGCGATGTCTCCGGGCACAAGGTCCCGCTCTCCGTTTTCCCCCTTCACCCGGATCCCTTCCTCCAGGAGCCGGACCACCCGGAGGCTGACCGCCTCCGCCTCCGCCTCCAGACCGGGCCCGCCGGTTTCCGCCAGGCGCAGCTCGAAGCTGCCGGGCGTATCCGGAGCTCCGGCACCGGGGATCAGCGCTTCGGCCTTCCCGTAGTCCAGCTCTCCCAGCTCCCGGGTGAGGATGCGGGAGAACAGCTGGTTCACCCCCCGGAGGATCCCCGCGTCGGAGCGGAAATTCTCCTGGAGCAGTACCCGCCGCCCCTGGTCTGCGCCAGGTTCATCCCGGTAGGCGGCGTATTTTTCCAGAAACAGACTGGGGTCTGCCAGGCGGAAACGGTAAATGCTCTGCTTCACGTCTCCCACCATGGTGACGTTCTGTCCCGACCGGGAAATTGCCTGGAAGATGCGCTCCTGCACCCGGTTGCAGTCCTGGTATTCGTCCACCAGGATCTCCTCGAACTGCCCGGAGAGCTCCTGGGCCAGGGGAGAGGGAGCGCCGTTTTCCTCCGTGAGCAGGCGGAGGGTGAGATGCTCCAGATCCGAGAAATCCAGCACGTTCCTGCGGCGCTTTTCCTCCCCGTAGGCCCGGGAGAAGTCCGCCGTCAGGCGGAAAAGGGCGTCCGATATCGGCCGGACCGCCCGGAAATCCTCGTTGTGCGCCTCGCTGGAATCGGAGAACAGCTCGGTGACCGGCTTCATGCGTTTTTTGCACCGGTCCCACAGGGCCTTGATCTCCAGAGCCAGGGGATGATCGCCCATCCCTCTGGGTCCCCGCAGCGCGGGATATTCGATGGGGCCCGCCGCATGGGCGGCGTCCCAGCCTGCGTCCAAAGCGGTGAGAAAGGCTTCTATGGAGCGGGCCGCCCCGTCCAGGGAGGGGCCGTAACCCGCCTCCAGCCGGGGCTCCTCCCGGAGTCTCTCCCGGGCGGCCGCCAGCTGGCGGAGCCAGAATTCCCCCCGCCGCCGGGCGGAGGAAAGAAGCAGGGCGCCCCAGGGCGTCTCCGCAACGTCCCCCTGGGGGACCGGAGCTTCCCACTGCTCCCGGAGCCAGGCCTCGGGATCCGGGTGGGACTGAACCTGCTCGAAGGTCCGGAGCACGGCCTGCTTCAGGGCGGAATCGTCCATTCCGTTTCCCAGACTGTCCGCCAGCAGGCTGAAGCACGGTTCCATCTCTCCGTACCGCGCCTCCAGCAGGGCGTCCAGCACCTCTCCCCGGATCACCGCCTCCTCGTCCGTTTCCAGCTGCCGGAAATCCGGCCGGAGGTCGGAGCGGGCGGCGTGCTTCCGCAGGACGGAGGCACAGAAGCTGTGGATGGTGCCGATGGAGGCCCGATTCACCAGGGTGAGCTGCCGCCGGAGACGCAGGCTCCCCGGATCCCGGTCCAGGGCCCCGGACAGGGCATCCTGGATGCGGCTGCGGAGCTCGGCCGCCGCCGCCCGGGTATAGGTGATGAGCAGGAACCGGTCCAGATCCAGGTTGTCCAGGAGGATGCGGTCCAGGAGCCGCTCCACCAGCACCCGGGTCTTGCCGGAACCCGCGCCCGCCGCGATGAGCAGCGGTCCGTTCCGATGCTCCACCGCCGCCCGCTGGGCGGGGGTGAGGGGAAAATCAGCCATCCTGCGCCGCCTCCTTTCCCAACTCCTGCCAGAATTCGTCCGCGGGCCGGTTCCTGACCTGCCGGTATCCGTCCTCCCCCTGACCCTCCTGGAAGGCGCAGGCGGCGGCGTAGGGGCACCAGTCGCAGGGGACGTTCTGCCCGGAACGGCAAAGAGGATCCGCCTGGATGGAACCGGCGCGGAGGGCGGAGCCCATCCGCTCCAGCAGTTTTTTGACGTAGGCTGCCAGCTGGCCCAGCTGGGCCAGGGTGGCTACGGACCCGGTGGCAGCGCCGTCCTTATAGGCCACGGGGATGTACCGGGGCTTGTCCCCCTCCTCCCGGGCCTGGAGCACCTTCATGTCCGACAGAAGCAGACCGCTGCGCCGCAGGGCCTTCTGCCGGGCCTTGGCGATCTCCTCCGGGCTGCTGTTCCGGGCCAGATCCAGGAACAGGTCCCGGGCCGGGGCGTACAGCACCCCGGCGGGGACGATGCGCTTTGCGCCGTAGCGCTCCGCCCCGTCCGCCTCCAGGGCAAAGAGATACAGGAGCATCTGGATCCCCAGCCCGTACCATACGTCCGTCAGGCTGAAGGTCTTCTTTCCCGTCTTGTAGTCCGCAACGCAGAGATACAGCGTATCCCCGTCCAGCCAGCCGTCTACCCGGTCCGCAACACCGCCCAGGCTCACGTCCCCCGCCCGCAGGGGGGGCAGGTCATCCGGACCCAGGCCGAAGCGCAGCTCAAAGTCCAGAGGGGTGAAGCGGCTTGCCGCCAGCTCCCCGGTCACGTCCCGGAGGATCAGATCCACGCTCCGGCGCAGGCGGGTAAAGAGATACCGGAAACGGGGATCCCGCAGCTGGGCGGGGCGGAGGTACTGCCGGACGTATTCCTCGGTGTATTTCTCCGTCAGCGCCTTCAGGGTCTTCTCGTCCAGGTCCCGGAAACCGCCCATGGCGGCGGCTTCCCGGCAAACGCCTTCCAGGACGAAATGCAGGAAGGTGCCCAACTCCGGGGCCTGGAACCCGGCGGTCCTCCGCTCCGAAGCCTTGAGGCCGTACTGGAGGAAGTACCGGTACCGGCAGGTATAGAAGATCTCGGTGCGGGAGGCGGTGAGGCGCAGCTCCCGCCCGTACAGCGCGGAAGCCGCGGCGGGGGACAGGCGCCCCCGGGAACGGAGGGCGGAGGACCGCACCCGTTCCAGCCGTTCCCGGTCCGTCACCCGTGCGGCGGCCAAGGCCATCCGGCTGCCCCCCGCCAGGGCCAGACGGAACAGCGGATCCGGCGCTGCGCAGAGATGCCGTTCCCCCAGATCCTCCTCCCGACCAATGGAGACCCCCAGAAGGGCCATGGCCCGTCTCTGCAGAAGGCTGGGCCGGGTGTCCTGCCCGGAATAACTCACGATCAGCCGCTCCCCGGGAGCGGCGGCGATCTGATACAGGTCGTACAGGCGGCGGGACAGCCCCTCCTCCCGGTCCTGCTCCAGGCGCAGACCCAGGTCGAATAAGGCCCGCCGCTCCTCCGGCGAGAAGAAGCCGCCTCCGTCCTCGGCTCCGGGCAGGGCGGAATCCTCCGCACCCAGAAGCAGAAGGATCCGGGGTTTCCGCCCCCGGAGTCGTCCGGGAGAACCCAGGGAGACGCAGTCCAGGGCGGCGGGAATGGAGCCCATATCCCGGTTCCGGAGCAGCAGCTCCAGCAGACGCAGGAAATCCTTCGCCTCCATGGGCACTTCCCCCAGGGCCTCCCAGAACTGGTCCAGGCAGGCACAGAGGGCGTCCCACTGCCGGAGACAGTCCCCGGCGGCCTGCCGATCCCCCAGGGCTTCCAGCCGCTCCGCCCGGACCGCGAGCCCGGCGCGGATATCCGCCGCCAGAAGATAGTCCGTCAGGGCCATGAGGAAGTCCTTCCCGGTCTCCCCCTTCTTCAGCGCTCCGCTGAGGCGCAGAAGGGGAGCGGCAGCCCGGCGGCGCAGCGCGTCCACCTCCGCCAGCTCCCGCTCGTCCGCCTCCGTGCGCGTGGAAACGTATCCCCGGGGATGCCGGTCCCAGGGCTCGTCCTGGCCCCAGGTCCCCTCGCCCCGGATGTTCCAGAGGAGGCAATAGTTTTCCAGCCGGTCCGTTTCCCCGGGGGTGAGCCCCGCCAGACCGGATTTCAGACAGGCAAACACGTCCCGGTAGGCAAAGCCGCCCGCGGCGGCGTTCAGGGCGTCCAGCACGAAGGCGGCCAGCCCCGTATCCCCCAGGCCGACGGTCTCCTCCACAAAGAAGGGGATCCCGTACTCCCGGAATATGGCCTCCAGCAGCGGCCCCTTGCTCCCATAGTCCGGAACGGCGGCGGCAAAATCCCCGAAGCGCAGGGTCGGGTCTTCCCGCATCAGCTCCAGGATCCGGGCGGCGGCATAGCGGCACTCCCCGGAAAAGTTCGCCGTATGCATCAGCTCCACGGGGGGCGTCTCCTCCCCTTGGGACTCGGTCCGCTCCCCGTAGCGGTACAGTCCCTCGGCCAGCCGCCGAAGGACGGGGGCAGGGTCGTGCTCCCCGGCGCAGCGGAGAATGCGGCATTCCGTTCCCCGGAGGGAGGCCAGGCGGGTGAGCCGCCGGAAGGTGTTTTCCGGCAGCCGGAAGGCGTCGTCCTCCTCCCCCGCCCAATCGGGCAGGGGCAGGGTGACGGTGAGATCCGTGCCCCTGCGGAGAAAGGCGTCCAGCACCTCCAGCTCCGCCGCGGTGAAATCCGTGAATCCGTCCGCCCAAAGCCCGCCCAGACCGGCGGAGCAGCGCTCCGCCAGATCCGCCAGGCGGCGGATCCGATCCCGGCTGTCCCCCAGACGGCGGTCCAGAGCGGCCCGATAGGCCTGCTGCACCAGGGCCAGGTCATAGAGCTTGTCCCGAATACTGCCCGCTGCCGCTTCCGCGGCGGACAGAAGGGTTTCCGGCTCCGTGAGGGAGCTTTCCAGCTCCTCCACCGCGTCCAGCATCTGGACGAGCCAGTCCCCCCGCCGTCCCCGATCCCCATACTGCCGCAGCAGGGGGGCGATCTCCTCCAGGGCCAGGGCTAGGAGAAGCAGACGGGCTCCCCGGTCGGGGATGGGGTCAGCCAGGCCGCCCAGCTCCGCCGCGGCGCGGCTGTACAGCCGGGTAAAGCTCAGCACCTCCCCGTGGAGGCTGAGGGCGGGGCCGCAGAAGGCGGCCAGCTCCCGCTCCGCCCGGTGGGACTGCTGCTCGGGGGTGAGAAGCACCAGCCCGGTCCCTCCTGCCTCCATGGCCTCCCGGAACTGGCGGTATACCAGCCGGGTCTTGCCGCTTCCGGCGCCGCCCAGGATCAAGGTCAGCATCTCCCCACCCCCCTTTCGCAGATTTCATTCAATTATATCATTTTACCACGGCAAACGGCGGGGAACAAGCAAAAACCGGGGAAAATGGGGCATTTCTGCCCCCGTTTCCGATCCGGCAGCCCCGGAGGGAGGCTTCCCGGTCTGCCGCCGCCCGATCCTCCCTTCGGATCGGCGGGAAGCCGGAGAAGCGGATTGAGTTTTTTTTCGGTTCATGATATAATTCGCAAGTTTTAAAGGAGGGAAAACCTATGTGTGGTATCGTCGGATATACCGGCTCCCGCCAGGCAGCGCCGGTGCTGCTGGAGGGCTTGAGCAAGCTGGAATACCGGGGCTATGACTCCGCGGGTCTGGCGGTGCGCAGCGGCACCCAGCTGGCGGAGGTGGTGAAGGCCACCGGCAAGCTGCGGAACCTGGCGGAGAAGGTGGACTATGGCCGCGCGCTCCCCGGCACCTGCGGCATCGGCCATACCCGCTGGGCCACCCACGGGGAACCCACCCAGACCAATGCCCATCCCCATGTGAGCGGCAATGCCCGGGGCTCCGCCTCCGGTCCGGTGGAATCGGACGTGGTGGGGGTCCACAACGGCATCATCGAGAACTTTGAGGAGCTGAAGGAAAAGCTCCTGCGGCATGGCTACCAGTTTTACAGCGGCACGGATACGGAAGTGCTCATCAAGCTGGTGGATTATTATTACAAGAAATACAAGCTGGGGCCCATGGACGCCATCAACCGGATGATGGTCCGGACCCGGGGTTCCTACGCCCTGGCCCTGATGTTCAAGGATTATCCCGGGGAGATCTACGCCGCCCGGCGGGATTCCCCCATGATCATCGGTCTGGGGGAAGGGGAGTCCTTCCTGGCCTCGGATATTCCCGCCATTCTGAAATATACCCGGCAGGTGTATTATATCGGCAACCTCCAGTGCGCGCGGATCCTCCCGGGCCAGGTGCAGTTCTTCGACCTGAACGGGGATGAGATCCGGCTGGAGCTCACCACCGTCACCTGGGACGCGGAGGCGGCGGAGAAGGAAGGCTACGAGCATTTCATGCTCAAGGAGATCCATGAGCAGCCCAAGGCGGTTCGGGATACCCTGAACAGCCTGATGAAGGAGGGGCACATCGACCTCTCCGGCGCGGGGATCACGGATGCGCTGCTGGGGGAGATCTCCTCCGTGTGCATCGCGGCCTGCGGCTCCGCCTGGCATGTGGGCATGGTCTCCCAGTATGTGCTGGAGGATATGGCCGGCCTGCCCGTGCGGGTGGAGCTGGCTTCGGAGTTCCGGTACCGGAACCTGCCCCTGGATCCCGGGACCCTGGTGATCGTCATTTCCCAGTCCGGGGAGACGGCGGATACCCTGGCCGCCCTGCGGAAGGCGAAGGAGGCCTCCCTCCATACCCTGGCCGTGGTGAACGTGGTGGGCTCCACCATCGCCCGGGAGGCGGAGCATGTGCTGTACACCCTGGCCGGGCCGGAGATCGCCGTGGCCACCACCAAGGCCTACAGCGCCCAGCTGGCTGCCATGTACTGCTTCGCGGTGCAGCTGGCGAAGGTGCGGGGCAGGATTGACGACGGGGAATATGCCCGGTACCTCCAGGAGCTGGAGGCGCTGCCCGGGAAGATCGAACGGGTGCTGGAGGACAAGGAGCGGATCCAGTGGTTTGCCTCCAAGTATTCCCATGCCCACGACGTGTTCTTCATCGGCCGGGGGCTGGATTACGCCGTCAGCCTGGAGGGCAGCCTGAAGATGAAGGAAATCAGCTATATCCATTCGGAGGCCTACGCCGCCGGAGAGCTGAAGCACGGCACCATCAGCCTGGTGGAGAACGGCACCCTGGTGATCGGGGTGCTCACCCAGAGCGCTCTGCTGGAGAAGACCGTCAGCAATATGGCGGAATGCAAGGCCAGGGGAGCCTACCTCATGGGCCTCACCAGCTATGGGAACTACAGCGTGGAGGACGAGGTGAATTTCACCATCTACGTGCCCCGGGCGGACGAGCATTTCGTGGGCAGCCTGGTGGTGGTCCCCCTGCAGCTTTTGGGATACTACATCAGCGTGGCCCGGGGCCTGGATGTGGACAAACCCAGGAACCTGGCCAAATCCGTCACCGTAGAATAAACGGAGGTCTGCAGCATGAAGATCCTGGTCACCGGCGGCGCCGGTTATATCGGTTCCCATACCCAGGTGGTGCTTCTGGAGGCGGGGCACGAGGTGGTCTGCCTGGACAATCTCTCCAATTCCAGCCCGAAGGCCTTGGAGCGGGTGGAAGCCCTCACCGGAAAAAAGGTCCCCTTCTATGCAGCGGACGTCCGGGACCGGGCCGCCCTGGAGCGGGTGTTCTCGGAGCACCGCTTCGACTGCGTCATCCATTTCGCCGGGCTGAAGGCCGTGGGGGAATCCGTGGCGAAGCCCTGGGAGTACTATGAGAACAACATCGGCGGTACACTGACCCTCACGGACGTGATGCGGAAACACGGCTGCAAGCGCATCATCTTCTCCTCCTCCGCCACGGTCTACGGGGACCCGGCGGAGATCCCCATCACGGAAAACTGCCCCAAGGGCCGGTGCACCAACCCCTACGGCTGGACCAAATGGATGCAGGAGGAGATCCTCCGGGACCTGCATACCGCGGACGTGAGGAACGGGGATAAGGATCCCTGGCGGGTGGTGATCCTCCGGTACTTCAACCCCATCGGCGCCCATCCCTCGGGCCTGCTGGGGGAGGATCCCAACGGGGTGCCCAATAACCTGATGCCCTATATCACCCAGGTGGCGGTGGGAAAGCTGGAGAAGCTCCACGTTTTCGGAAAGGACTACGACACGCCGGACGGCACCGGCGTACGGGACTATATCCATGTGATGGATCTGGCCCGGGGACACGCGGCGGCCCTGCAGGCCATCGAGGCCGGGGGCGTGGAGGTGTTCAACCTGGGCACCGGCCGGGGTTACAGCGTGCTGGAGATCGTCGCGGCCTTCGAGGCGGCCAGCGGGGTGAAGATCCCCTATGTGGTGGATCCCCGGCGCCCGGGGGATATCGCCGTCTGCTATGCGGACCCGGCCAAGGCGGAGCGGGCCCTGGGCTGGCGGGCGGAAAAGGATATCGCGGATATGTGCCGGGACAGCTGGAACTGGCAGAAAAACAATCCCAACGGATATCAAACGGAATAACATACAGTTGGAGGGATCGGAACCATGGCGAACAAGGTAGGCGCGCTGATCAAGGAAGCCCGCACCGGGGCGAAACTCACCCAGGAGCAGCTGGCGAAGAAGATCTCCGGTCTCACCGCGTCGGATATCAGCAAGGCGGAGCGGGGAGAGCTGGAACTGAGCCAGGCCCAGCTGAAGGCCATTGCCAAGGCCACGGGCGTGACCCAGGCCTCCCTTCTGAACGCGGCGAAGGAGGGGAGCAAGCCCGCGGCAAAGAAGCCTGCGGCGAAAAAGCCCGCGGCGAAAAAGACGGAGGAGCTGAAGCTCACCGCAGCGGAAAAGAAGCTGGTGGAGCTGTACCGGGCGGCGGACAAGACTACCCGGGATGCGGCGGTGAAGGTGCTGAAGGGGGAAAAGACCGGGGTGGACGGGATCCTGGGCTCCATTCTGGGGGGCGCGGCGGATCTGCTTACCGGGAAGAAGTAACGCATACCCATGATACTGGATATTTCTCAGGAGCTGTTTTCCTGCCGGGTGTTTCCCGGGGATCCCGCCCCGAAGCGGGAGCGGATCAGCAGCATGGAAGACGGTGCGGCGTACAACCTCACCGCCCTGAGCCTCTGCGCCCATAACGGCACCCATGCGGACGCACCCTTCCATTTCCTCCGGGAAGGGAAGACCGTCGGGGAGCTGGACCCGGCCATCTTTCTGGGTCCCGCCTTCGTGTATACCTGCGCCGGGGAGCTGACCGGGGAGCGGGCGGAGGCCCTCCTGGGCCTGGCGGCCCGCTGCGGCGCAGGTCAGCGGCTCCTCCTGCGGGGGGACTGCGTGGTCACCGCCGAAGCTGCCCGGGTATTCGCCGCCTCGCCTCTCCGCCTTCTGGGGGTGGAGAGTCAGACCGTGGGGCCGGAGGAGGCCCCCATGGAGGTCCATCTGATCCTCCTGGGGGCGGATAAGGTCCTGCTGGAGGGGCTGCGCCTGGGTCGGGTGCCCGACGGGCGGTATTTCCTCAGCGCCCTGCCCCTGAACCTGGGGGAGGCGGACGGCGCCCCCTGCCGTGCGGTGCTGATGACGTGATGAGCAGCGGAACAGCCGAAACGACACGCTTCAACGCAGACCCGCTTCGCTGGGCTCTGCGTTGAAATAGCCGCACTCCGCTCCCCGCACTTCGTCGAAGCACGCT
>Ga0310697_10002847_pt1 | contig 17939 bp, 18 predicted proteins | sample 172DNAGHGlowgp2_FD_203883 | JGI IMG/M metagenome (GOLD analysis project Ga0310697, IMG submission 203883) | Sheep rumen microbial communities from Palmerston North, Manawatu-Wanganui, New Zealand - 1728 DNA GHGlow gp2 (v2) (version 2) | ecosystem: Host-associated > Mammals > Digestive system >... | reverse complement strand
AGTTCTCTCGGGCTGCCTCAGAAATATCCCATTCATTGCAATTGGACTATTGATTGTGATTATCTACTTCAAGACCCGCGGGGAAAATCCTATTTTCAAAAGAATGTGGCTTTATGTTAGTCTATCCTTCCTCTTCTACATTCCTGTTGCAATTTTTGCCCCTCTTCTTCCTATGCTTGGAATGCTCATGCTGCCAAAAACTGTGTGCTATATGCTGATGCTGGGAATATTTTTGAAAGCGAAAAATTTATAGCTTTTTTTTATAGCTTACCTTTCTCTAAAATTACAAATCCCCGGTGTTATATCCATAACTATATTTTGATATTCGTTTCAATTGTCCGTTGTCGTAATATTCGTTTTCATAATATTCATCAAAGCCCCACCCATCGACCCAGAGAATGTTTCCTTTTTCGTCATAGCCCATTTGCTGCATCAGGTTATCATCTCGGACGAACTTGATTATCTGCCCTTTGTCGTTTTTAATTGTTTCCCAGTTTGACCAGCTATTTTGCCAGCGATTTTCAACATCATTGAAATTTACGACTGGAGTTTTCTTTAATTTTCCTTCAGAAACTTCTTCTTTACCTGAGAATTGATACTTATTTCTATAATCAGTTGCGGTAGTAAAAGTTTCTTGTAAAAGTGTATCATAGTTTTTTGCCAGGAATCTATAAGTCAACAGGCCATCTTTGTCATACTCTACAATTGCAGTAAGGGTAAAATCCTTTTTGTAAACTCTGGTATTCTCTTCCTCAGACCATAGTCGTGTTTTCATAGAAAAACCTTTCTGGTTTTGTTTATAGATTTCTTTATATTCTGTAAGCAGGTTTGTAAACCACGCATCATTTTTTACCAGTTCAAATGGTGTTTCTGCCCCGATATTAGGATCTGCACCATATTGCAGCAAGACTCTTGTCGTTTCATAATTCTGATTTTTAACAGCTTCCCATAAAGCGGTGTGTCCATTTTTATCAATGTAGTTTACATCAACCTTGGCATACCTAAGACAGGTTTTTATGAATTCTGAATCAAATTTTCGAGCACAAAGGAAAAGTATATTATCATCTGAATTTGACTGATTTACTGTTGCACCATTCTGTAACAGGGTTTTTAACACAGCCGGCAGTTCTCTTCTGACAGCAAGAGCAGCAGGATACTCTTTTTCCTTTTTATCCATAGATTCGTACATTTTATCTGCCTTGAGAATTCCAAAAGCAAATAAAGCGCTAACCTCATTATCATCACCATTCAGAATTGCTTCATAGGGGTCTTGTTTAATTACATTAGCATAACTTATATTCCAGCAATATTTATATTGAGTATAAACTTCATAAGGCATTTCATTTAATATTTTTGTCAGATAACCGCCGAAAACCCAACCGCTGTAATAGTTTGGTTCTATATCACAGCTTGCTCGATACCAATAGTCAGAAATCCCATCAATCGTATCTTTTCCTTTTGTTCTTTGTCTTCCTATTAAAACAAGGTGACCATTTGGAATTGATACAACAGGAGCTCCAGTCTTTGGACTCTCCCTCATTCGCAGACTGCTGCCATCATCCGTAAAAACAACGGCATAACCTTCTTCAATGTTTATGGGAGTCATATCAAAAGAATAAACCGAAGTTATAAAGATTATACTTAACAAAAGCTTTAAAAGAATTTTTTTCATGCTTTTATAATATCATATGTAATTTTATTCTTCAATTTTTCTTAGCACCGTAATTGCTGCGTAATGTAATATTTCAAATTTATCCGAGGCAATGCGGTCTAAAAGTGCGCGGTGTTCCTTGTCCCAGCTTTCCAGTTCCTGAGGATTAAGGGATGCTCCAATACCACGGCTTGCTTTTATGCGGCCATGCCAGGCTTCTTTTGTAAAGGGAACTTTCAAATCGTATTCTTCGTGAAACTCTTTTTCAAAATATTTATAAGCTACATCAGGCACCCAGATTTCGTGACGATGCTCACCGGCACCACTCCATTTGGGGCTGTATTTTAAAATCATTTTTTCACTCTGGCCCGCAATTTCATCTTCTTCCGGGAGCCAGGCCATATACAAAATTACAAGCTTACCATTAGGTTTAAGCAAATCTGCAAGAAGCGGCATTACTTTTTCGTGGTCAAAATACCAGAAGCACTGACAGGCGGTAATTACATCAAAAGAGCCCTTTTCAAAATCCGGCTGAGAGGTAAGTGCTTCGGTTGGAACTGCCCTGAAGTCTATTTTCATTTCGGCAGCTTTTGCCAGCAGCTTTGCCTGTTCTATCTGCTCAGGGGAAATATCGGTGCCGGTCCAGCCTGCACCAAACTTGTACATATTGCGGGGAAGAACACCGGTGCCAGTTCCAAGGTCTAAGACGCGCTGGCCTGTAACACACAAACCGCGGTCAACAATTTTTTGATAAAACTCTGGCGGATAAATATCACGGAACTTTGCATATTCGGCCGAGGTTTTTCCCCAGTCAAAGGGCTTGCCTTCATCTATTCTTTTGTCTTTAATTTCCATATTCTAGTACCCCAATTTTCTGTCTACAAGATAATGAAGAGTTTTTCCCTGAACAAAGTTTTTCAAATCTTCTATAAACATCTGAACGTTTTTGTCCTTTGTGTATGGGAGCGTCATGTTTCCTGCAACGTGCGGAGTGATTAAAAGATTTTTTGTTTTCCAAAGTCTGTAGTCGGCTGGGAGGGGTTCAGTCTGGAAAACGTCCAGGGCTGCTCCGTCAAGATGTCCGCTTTCAAGATTATCTGCAAGGGCATCTTCGTCAATTGCAGAACCACGACCTACATTTACAATGTAAGCGCCTTGTGGAAGCAGAGCCATTCGTTCGCGCGAGATGATGCCTTTTGTTTCAGGCGTAGCGGGCAGGCTCATTGCAAGAAGATCTGTTTCCGGAAGAATTGAATCAAGCTCGCTTACAGAAAGAACTTTGTCGTAAACTGTTGAGCTGCTTTTTCCACTGCGACAGACTCCGACTATGGCAGCTGGCTCAAAGGCTCGGGCGCGGCTGGCAAAAGTTGTACCAATATCTCCGGTTCCCAAAACTGTAATGCGACAATCCTTAAGAGATTTTTGTGGACGGGGAGAAAGCCACTGTCCATTTTTGGTCTCTGCCATAAACTCATCGAGGCGGCGCATCATCACAAGAGAGACAGCAATCATGTGCTCAGCTATGGAAACTCCGTAAGCTCCTGCCGAGTTTGTGAGAAGACAGTCCTGGTTTGCAAAATAATCCGGGGCCATAATTGAGTCCACGCCCGCCCAGGGAACACAAAGCCATTTTAAGGTTCTGCTGGTTTTTACAATTGAAGGCGCAAAACCGTAGATGATGTCTGCATCATAATTGTCCTCGGGGATTTCGGCTTCGTTTTTGTAAAAGAAAACCTGGGCTCCAACTTGCCCGGCAGCCGATTTTATCTGGTCAAAATGCTTTTGTTCGAGCATGTTATTAATTACTAAGATTTTCATTTTTTTTCCTTTTGAATATGATAACACGAGACAAGGGATTTTTTCTAGAACTAAAATATTTTCAATAGTTCGGTTAGATTGTTTATGGTGTAATCGGGTTCTTCTGATTTTGAAAGCGGTTTCTGCAGAGCGCCAAAGCCTTGCTTTATCCATACTGTTTTCATGCCAAGGGATTTTGCAGGAAGGATATCATTATCAAGACGGTCGCCGATCATACAGGTCTCTTGGAGTGAGCAGTTAGCCTTGTCTAATGCATATTCAAAAATGCGGATATCAGGCTTCATTACTTTAAGGTCCCAGGAAGAAATTATGTATTTAAAATATTGTAGAAGATCAAAAGCTTGCAGCCTTTCTTTTAAGCCGTCGAGTTGATTTGCAATTATTCCAAGCTCGTATTTTTGGGAGAGCGCTTGTATTACAGCCGGAGCTTCTTTGTATAGTGTTTCGAGTTCTGTGCGGTAGGGAGCAACTTCCTTAAAATTGTATTTGTCTATTAAAGTACGGAATTGAGGCTTGCGTGCGATTGAAGCAATTTCTATTTCGTGATAAATGTCGGTGGCAGAAAGTTCAAGCTCTTTTGCTTCGGCGGTTTGAGCCTGCTCCCGGCAGCGTGCTTCCCAGACTGCATCTTCGTTTACAAGTGTGTAACCTACGTCAAAAAATAAGACTTTCATTTTTCCGCCTCCGCTTCTTTGCAATTTACAAGTATGCGTTTAAGATATCCTTCGAACTCTTTGATTTCTCTGGGGGAGAAGCCTTTGTAAAAAAGTTCGTTCTGTTGTTTTGAGACTTCAGGGATTTTTGATTTGAAAACTTCGTCTTTGCCAGTTCGGGAAATTAGTGTAGCGCGCTTGTCGTCTGGACTTGGGGTTCGCTTTACGTAACCGTCGCGTTCAAGGCGGTCGATAATTCCTGTGAGGGTTGCTTTGTCCAGGCTTGTTTTTTCTACCAGTTTTTTGATAGGAATATTATCTTCGTTCCATAGGGCAAAAATCACACGACCTCGTGCGCCGGCTAAATCTTCGAGTCCGTTGCGACTCAAGACATCATACCAAACGCGCTGACTCACCTGATGTATTTGAGAAATGAGAGTTCCACCTTCTGTGCGACCTTTTTTCATCTGCCGGCTCCTATTCTTCTTTTAGACAGGCCTTCACCGGCTCTCCAAAATCATGGACTTTACTGCCGCCCCAGCAGTGCAAAAATTTAGTTGTAAACTTTAAAAGTGTGTAATCCGGATCTTTTGCTCCCTTGTGATAATAAATGTACCATCCGGTCTGCCAGAAATCTTCTTTTACAGACTGATCAGTAACTTCTTCGATTGTACCAATTGCAGACACGCCCTTGAATTTTTGGGGAAGAACAAAATAAAGGCAAGCCTTATTATTTGCACGAATCTGACGGATTTTGCGAGAAGAAGTGTTAGTTGTAAAATATATTGTAAGGGTATCACCGTCCACCGTAAATGCCTTGTCCTTAAGCTTTGGATATTTTTTAGGATTTGCAAGATTCAGGAGTGCCCGTATTTCTGGAAAGCCTTCGGTTTCGTCTTTTCCAAAGGTTGCAATCTGAGCACATTCAGAAGATTGAATTATTTTTACAGCGTCTTTAATATTCAATTTTTCACTCCTGCATATTAGTTTGTATACAAACTATATTATAGAAATGACTATTTTGCAAGTATTTTCTTCTTCCAGTATTTTTCTTCCATCATTTCAACTCCAAGAAAATTACTAAAGCGGGTAAATGCGTTTTCTATGGCAGCGAGTATCTGGTCATTTACTGTTACACCCGGTTCCCACCACCAGTTTTTTATTTGCAAAGGATTTTTACCGCGATTAGGCTCCGGCTCAAAACGAGCAATAAATTGATTTTTATAAAGCACCGGAAGAACATAATAACCAAACTTTCTTTTTGCAACAGGAGTGTAGACTTCCCAGGAATAAGAGAAATTGAATATCTCTTCTATAAGGCCGCGGTCCCAGATCAGATTATCTAACGGGGCTATGAATTGGGCTACATTTTTACTGGCTGGTTTGCCAAGAAGCTCGGAATCCTCTGAGCGGATATAAAACTTTTCTTTGGAGCCTTCGATTTGGAGTTCTAAAAGTTCGCCGGCGTCTACAAACTCGTTTATAAGCTGAGTTCTCAGAGTTTTATCAGATACGTAAAAGCCAAGCCAGGTACCGCCGTTTTTATTCCAGACAAGACCGACCGCTCCTATGCGGCGCTTAAGATACCAGCGGGCAAAATCTTTGTCGTTTTTAAAAGGGGCGGCTGCATTCAGGACTGACGGCGAGAAAAGCCTTTCTGCCAGATCATAAACCTTGTGATTTTTCTGCTTGCTGCTTATTCCAAGCACGCCTGAGTGATAAAGATAATCCAGAGCCGCACTTGAAAGTTTTTTGTGTCCCCAGGCGCCGGAATCTACACTTTGTCCAATGTTGATTTTGCTTGCAGGGAGAGGTCCGTTTTTACTAATGTATTCTTTTATTTCATCCAGCAAATCCAGAGCAGCCAGCGATTTTCTCCAGCTAAGAATACCCTTCAGCTGCTCCACAGTTTTCTGCCGGATTCTTGCCATTGCAGGATAATCTTGTGTCGGGATAATAGAAATCATTTTGTCTGCAGCGTCGTAAAGGGAGCGATCTTTGTAAAGCAGGTCTTGTAAAACTTCCGAACGGTAGTTAGTTACACGAGATTGTAAAACTAAATCCGCATTGCGTCCAACAACATCAAGCGGGTCAAACTGAACACAACGGACTTTATTAAAATAATCCAGAATTCCGTCGGGCCCTTTGCGTTTTTCTGCTCCGTTCAAACCCTGATAATTTACGAGGAAATTTCTTGCGTCTTCTTTTGAAATTGTTTCCATCTTACAATTCACTCTCTTTTAATTTCGCCCAGGTTTTTAGCACTTCAAACAATTCGTCAAAATTATCTGCCTTGTAATCAATATCATAATCCTTCATCGATTTTTCAATCTGGCCCTGTGGCATAAACCAGCAGGAAGTAAGCCCCGCATTTTTTGCACCAAGCATATCCGAAGAAAGGGAGTCACCAATAACAATGCAGTTTTCCTTTGGCTCAGCAATTTTGTTCAGGACAATATCAAAATATTCTTTTGCAGGTTTTGAATAAGCCATTGCCTCGCTTACAAAAGTTTCTTTTATATACTGATTAAGGCCTGTAGATTCAAGGCGGCCCTGGGCATTTACAACGGCTCCATTTGTAATAATATAGATCCTGGCATTCTTAATCTGGCTGTTAAGTTCTTTTACAAAGTCCAGAGCCCCATCCATAAGAACTCCGTTTCGAGCCATCTCCTTTATAAAATCGCTGTTGATTTTCAGCAGATCCATTTTGTTTGTGTCAGCGCCGCATTTTTCAAACAGAAGTTTAAATCGGGTTTCAAAAAGCTCGTTTCTTGTAATCTTTTCTTTTTCCAAATCAAGCCAGAGTTCCTTATTGCGGGTCTTAAAAAAATCATAAAGCTGGTCCGAAAAATCAAAACCGTTTTGAGTCACAATTATCTTTAAGGCAATATATTCCGATGCGTGAAAGTTTAACAAAGTCTGATCCAGGTCAAAAAGAAAATTGAGATGATGCTGCTTTTTTAATTCTTTCCACTCCGTACGGGTAATGGCATAAGCGTAAGAAATCTCATTTTTAGGGTCTGGATATTCCTTAACTTTTTTCATGCCATTTGCAAGCGCCGTCGAATAAGAAGCAACATTTGTATATTTCATGTAAGAATAAATTGTATCGTACTTTGTATTTTCAAAAACCCAGTCGCGAACGGCACGAGCAGCCTCTTTTGCAAAACCACGACGCCAGTATTTTTTATGAATGTGATATCCAATTTCCGGGAGCAGCTGGCCGTCAATATCCTGCAACGTAATTCCGCAGTCTCCGATAAACTCACCGGTTTCTTTTAAGACTACAGCCCAGAGACCCCAGCCATACTTCTGATAATTTTCCAGATTCCATTCAATCCATCGTCGGGTCCGGGCCTGGTCAAATGGGGCAGGATAATGCTGCATAGTATCTGCATCGGACATGATTTCATAAAGTGCATCAAAATCGTCCAGTGTGTATTCGCGTAAAATCAATCGGTCTGTTTGCAGCTGCATTTGTTTCCTCTTTTTTATACCGCAACTTTAATCTGTCAAAGTTTTCATCGGCTGACTCCAGCGCCCAAGCTCACGACCATCAATTGAAATATAGGTCGTCTCTCCAGGAGTAATAACTGGAGCCGCAAGTTTAAGCCGTTCCATAAATGTCAGGCTCTTATCCTTGAGTTTTTCTTCTATCATAACATTGCAGATTTCACAAAGGAAAATATCACTGCCTTGGGCAGCATGAATCTCTTTTATAACACGCAGCTCAAAGCTGACAGGACTTTCTGCAATCATTGGAACATCAAGCACCTGACCTTGTTCAATAGTCGGGCAGTATTTCATTTTATCGGGATTGTCGCGGCCACTGGTGCAGCCATAATAATCAGCAAGTGGAAGCAATTTTTCAGTTACAAGGTTTGCAGAAAAAATTCCGTTCTTACGGATTAAATCCTTTGTCAATTTTTCTTCCCCGATGCAGGCCATTACACCCATACGAAGCTCTTTGTCAACTTCTATCGTAGCATAGCTGAACCAGCAGAAAAGTCCAAAATCCGGTTTTCCATCATCCTTTTTAGTTCCATACAAAAAAAGCGACTGCGGACAAAAATCGTTTCCTAAGTTTCCTTTTACTTTTGACATTTTATTCTCCAATTTTTTATTTTAAATATGTTTTTATCAGGCTTTTCAAAAGCTTTGATGAAAGAGGCTTAACCGAAGTCTCCATTGTGATGATGAGATTTTTACCCGGGAAGAATCCGTTTTCTGCGTAGAGCCCAAGTTTTTCGGTGGCACGTGCAGCATATTCCGGATCATCCATCATGCCAAAATGCTCCCAGGCAAACTCCTGCCGGGTCCGAAGATTCAGACAATAAAAATCAGGATGAAGATGACAAAAATCTGTATCAACCTCAACCTCCGGATTTCTATCCATCAGAAGCGTAAACTCGTAACGATAAGGCACTCCCGCTACCTTGAGGGCATTTGCAATAATCACCTCGGACTTGGAACGAACCTGCTCATTGTTGTCGGTAAAAAGTGGTGGTACGTCCTCTGCAAATTTCTTGTGGCGGTATTCCACCTTGAGCCAGACAGCGGCGTATTGTTCGTCGTCCATGGTAAGGGGCGTAACAACTTCGCGGCGGGTGGAGGCAAGATTCTGGTACACAGTGTTGCTGCATTTTTCTTTGTAGGTCTTTAGAAAATCCTTGAGCTCTTTAATTTCTGCTTCAATGGCCGGGATAGTTTTTTTGTCGTAATCATTCTGGATAAGAGTGTGGGCAAGCTTTTCCTGAGAGCGGGGCATGTAGGTTCCCTGTGCGTCGGAGGGGGAGGAGCGTTTATAAAACAAGAGAGCTTTTCCCCTGCGCACAATACGGACAAGCCCCGAAGGATTCTTTTTGACAGCGAATTGTTTCGTTTTGAGCACCTCTTCCAGTTCGGTAATTCGGGCTTCAATTTGTGGAAGAAATACAACTGGAGATAATGATTCTAGTTTTTTGATAAGGCCACTCCCTGAAAACCACAACCCTCTTTACAGTTTTCATACTATAAAGATAAATGCAAAATGTCTTTAGAGCAAGTTTTTTTTGCAAAAATCATATAATTTTGATGTTTTTGCGAATTTATATGACATTTTCATTAGTTTTTCTCTGTTGATGGCAAAACAAAACCTGTTTTTTATCCAGAATGTCATATAATTAGGGTTTTTCATTGAAATTATATGACATTCTGGATAAATAAAAACTTTTTGTTGGTGTAAATGTCATATATTTTGGCAATTTCAAGCAAATTATATGACATTTTCTAACATTTACTAAATTTCAATGATTAAATAAACCGGTTTTCTGTTTGAAAAGTCATATAATTTTGCAGTTTTAATAAAATTATATGATTATTTAGAAGAATCAGGGGATATTTTCATTATAGATCCAATATTCCTTTTAAAACCGCGTTAGGGATTGTAGGGGCAGCCCTGAAAGGGCTGTTCCGAAGTGGAGGTGGTTGAGTTTATCGAAACCACCGGAACGTAGGAATGGAGCGATAGCGGAACCCCGAAAAGCCCGACCCGAGGAGCGGCGGCTGAAAGGCGACGCTCCTCGGGGAACGCCCATCAAAAAATCCTACCCCTTCTTCTTCACCGGAAGACAAATCTCGCAGACGTAATCGGCAGCAGACGAATCGCCGGGAAGATAATTTTCAATATCGTAGTCGAGGATGCGCTCGTAGTCGGCAGAAGGAAGCCACTCCTTGTAAATCTTATCCCAGCCGGCACTAATGGCATCGCCCGCAGGACCAACGCATTTGAAGACCGCCCAGGTATAGGCAGGAATGTGAATAATCTCAAAGCCCTCTGGAATCTTGGCGGCATTCACAGAACCATCGGCAGCCACCAGCCCTTCAATCTCACTCGCCCTGCAGCCAATCCCATACTTAAAAACATCGCTCTTATCAGCAAGCCCGCCGGGCCCACTACCCTGCGCACAAACTCCAAGATAACCCGGAATCTTCTTCGTAGTCTCATTAGAAAAATACTCGTCCCAGAAAGCCGGAATCTCGTTGTTGCTGGTCTCGGCATGAAAGTTGTTAGCGCGGACTAACAAATCCACAGCATCCCATTTTTCGATTTTGTACTCCATAATCGTTCCTCCATCAATCGTGATTCGGACAGTGTAACGGTTCATAGATTTAAGCGGGCTACCCTTACGCACCTGCATGGGAGAAAACCCGTGGAAACGGGAAAAGGCCTTGGTAAAGCTCTCGGGCGTTTCGTATCCATATTTCAATGCAAGGTCGATTATTTTGCTGCTGCCATCCGCAAGTTCTGCCCCCGCCAGAGTAAGGCGCCTGTTTCGAATATACTCCGCCGGCGTAATCCCGGTCATAATCGTAAAAGCATGATGAAAATGAAAAGCCGAAATGTTGACACTCCGAGCCACCTCCAGAAGCCCAATCTCCTCCGTCAGATTTTTTTCCATGAATTCAATCGCGTCATTGATAACTTTAATCCACTCCATTTTTCCGTCCTTATGATTTGAAGTATAAATCCGCCCGCCAAATATTTCCTGTCATTTCTTGCGAAGTTTTGTCTCTTTAATTCAGGAGGGGGAAGTCTCCCCCTCTCCACAATTACACATAATTACAAAATGCTTTTGATTATTGTCTTCTGATAATAAAAGCCCACCCATCTTTTTGTAAAAAGAAATTGCATTTTCATTTTTTTTGTTTACAGAAATCACAAACCGGCCAAAACCTTTTTCCACTACAATTTTTTTTGCAAGTTTAATGAATCCCGTACCAATTCCCTTTTTCTGATACTCCTTTAGGATATAAAGCAACCCGACTTCTTGCTCAAAATCCTTGATTGGTTTATAGGGTTTGCCGCAAGTCATTAATCCAACAATCTCACCATTTACCTGGGCAAGAAAAAGTTCTATGTCAGGATTATTACAGATTTGTTCAAAGATTCTCGTATTCTTTTCTATATCATAATTATCCAGAGCTTCATCAGAATAAATACCTCGATATGTTGTTCTCCAAACTTTACCTTTTAAAATGGCAAGCTCCTGACAATCCTTTAATTCTGCTTTTCGATAAAGAATTGTTTCCTTGCCGATTAGCGATTTTACCCTAATTACTGGTAACAGTTTCACCACTGTCTTTTTCACAAAATCCTCTGCCTGCTCCGGAGTAAGATATTTGTAATTTCTATGAAGGTCACCGTGATTGTTACTGCGATAATATCCCGTAATGTACTGACGGCGGTTTTCAAACGCATCCTTGCTGAAAATATCCATAAAAACATTTTCATAATTCACTGATTCTTCGTAAATTGAAAAGGCGTGAAAATCCGGATGCTGCTCAAGATATAAAAAATCCAAATCATACCAGTCGCCTTTTGCAGTCCAGACTAACTTATATTTATCTTCGGCAGCTTCTTTTGGATATGCCTGTAAAAGCGGCTCGTAAACATTGTTGGCCCATTCAATGTCGGTGAGCAGATGAGTGTAGTAACCAAGAAAAAATGAGAAAACTTTTTTGTTGTAGGATTTTATCAGCTGATCATTAAAATACTGAGAGGTAAACTTTTCTATATTGATTGTTTTGTTTTGCGACTTTTCGCTGAAGTGAGAGACATCTTTTGGTGGCTGAAAAACTGTCCAGTCTTCATTTGGAACGCCACTGTCTGGTGCGATGTTGCCCATCACAAAAGCCTGCTCGTCAAGGTTTTCAATTTTCTTAAGCAGCTCATCTGCTACTCTTAAATGTACCATCCAGGATGCCATAGTTTTTACTCCTATAAGATTATCGGGTCAAGCCCGATAATGACAGTTCTTTAAAAACAGATTTTGTCTTACTCAAGAAACTTTCATCCGCATTTTTTATCGTCGGTATATGAATAAAAGATGCCTTTCCTTCAAACTTTTGCAGAGCATACCAGTAGGCTTCGTTGCATAAATATTGGGTGGGAGTTTCAGAGATTATATTTTCAATTCCACCTTCGCCCAGTCTTCTCGATAACAATTCCAAGTTCAGATTTGTCTCCAGTTTTATTCCATTCCTTTCTGCAAAGCGTTCTATCCGTACATAAGATTTCAAACTCTTATCGCAACCGAACATTATTACCTGCTCATATTTTTCAAGAATTGAGTCTATACCTCTTTTTACTCCGGGAAAGGAATTAGTCAGCAGGTAGAAACTATTCAAGTCCGATACATCTGACAAACTCAGACTCTTTGAAAGTTCTGTAACCAGCAGCCCCGAAGAATTTTTCTTTCCCTTAAATCCAACAAATAGACTCTTTTTATTTTCCATAAAGTCCCCGGCAGCGAATCTGGTCCAGCTGCTCTGCTGTCAAAGTTTCGGCCTCGTATAATCTAAGATATTCCTGATCCACAGAAGAATCAAAAACCAGAAGATCATCCGTATTGATTGTTACGGGCACTCCATTTTCTACAAGAATTTTTATAGGATGTTCGGCGTAGTTATTAGCATATCCTAACTTAATATTACTGGTCGGACAAACATTCAGCGTAATTTTTCTATCAGCAAGCAGCTTCATAACTCTTGGCGAAGTGGCTGCATTTATTCCATGGTGAACTTCATCAAGCCCAAGCGTTTCAATGGCAGCTTCAACATCTTCGGCACTTCCGCTTTCGCCAACATGCATGCGCTTTTTTATGTGATATTTTTCTGCAACTTTATAAAGAGGAATATAATCAGAAAAAGGCTTGTAACCTTCACCGCAACAAACGTCAATGGACTTAAAATATCCGCTGGCAAAATACTTTTCTGCTCGTTCAACTTCCGGTCCTATATCTTCATAAGAAGCAAAGGCCAGCTCCGGCTCATAAACTGCATCAGGGCAATATTTTTCACGAAGCTTATCCCAGTAATTTGCAAAGCCTTCAACACCACCAAATTCCTCAATATCAGTATCAGAAAAACTCGGTGCAAAACGCGCAAGATGATTACGCTGGGACTCAGCAAAGCAACCTTCCCGGCGAATATTCAAAGCATCATGCGCACGACAATAATCTCTTATTGCGCCAACATACCAGTTCTGCATTCCCATAAGCCCGTCAAACTTTTCAGGCGGCGGAGGAAAATCATGATTCAACTTTTCCGAAAGCCACTGGCGAGTGCAGCCACGCCCAAGATGATTATGCAAATCACTTTTTGGAATTGTGAGAAGGACATTTGTATCATGATTTTTTAGTGCCTTTATAAAATCTTCTGAAAACTTATCTGACATAGGCTTTATATTCCTTTAAGGCAAAATATTCTCTTCGATACAAGCCAAAATCGGCAATGTTTGTTTTATGATATTCTTCGTATCGGCCAAAAATATTCAGAGCCTCTTCCATCGTAAGCCACTTAAAAGTACAGCCAGCCTCTTTTTCAGCTTTGGTAAGATTTATGCTGCCGGTGTCTTTTATCAGCTCGCAGACAAAATAATGATTGATATGGTTCCAGTCTAAAAAGAGTTCTCCAATTTCCAAATACTCTTCTTTTGCCCGAACCTGCATTCCGGTTTCTTCCAGAAGTTCCCGCTCACAACACTGCTCATAAGTTTCGCCATCTTCAAGGCCGCCACCGGGAATAATATACTTGTTATTGTTTTCCTCATAGCCCAAAAGAACCTTGCTTTCATGTACAACAATTCCACGGCAGGCGTGGCGCAGGTGTTTTACATACCCAAGATAGTCATCATTTTTTAATTGGAGTTTTTTCATTTTAAATCCTTAATTCTTTTATAAAAGAATACATCAAAAATAAAATTGAGAAAATGGGTCGGTGGATAATAAAAAAATTATGGGCGTTCCCCTTCGGGTCGCTATGTTCCGGGCTCCGCTTTCGCTCCGGCCTCCTCAGAAACGGTGCTTTCGCTATGCTCAACCACCGTTTCCTACGGTGGCTGCTTACAGCACCCTTCACAGCGCTAACGCATTTTCACTCAAACCCCAGCTCCAGCTGATTATCAACCCAGGACTTTTGTTCCGCAATATGTAGCTTGTCTCTCGGGCTAACATCCTGCGCCTGGGGAAAATTCCTTTTCACCTTTTCATAAGGAGTAATCGTGACATACCAGAACTGCCCAAAATCCTTTACGAGTTCGAGGTAAGGAAAAAAGGCCGGAATGTCTGTTCGCTGACCGGTATTTAGAATCATAGCATTTTCCTTTTATCTGCTTTTTTCAATTTGTGTCCAGCTGGAGCTTCGACGAAACTCGGTTGGAGTTAAGCCCGTTTCTTTTTTAAACTGCCTCATAAAATGAAACTCGCTTTTATAACCGCATTTATTAGAAATTTCTGTAATAGAAAAATTGCTTTTAGAAAGAAATGATTTTGCTTTTTCAATCCTTCCTTTTATAACATCATGAATTACGCTTACTCCAAAAGTATGAGAATATAAGTGCTGAAAACCAGAACGGCTTAAGTTCATATAAGCTGCCATTTCATCTATACCGGAAAAAAGAGCAGGCTCTTCAAAGAGTCTGGTTCTTAAATAAGTGAGCTTGTCATTTTTGCTGGCAAGAGCATCTGGAGACTGTATGATTTTTGATTTAGCCTGTTGTGCAGTTTTTAGAAAAAGAACAGAAGTAAGAAGAATTTTTATTTCTTCATGATAAATATCAGCAGAAAAATGATTATAAGAAATTTGATGAATTAAAGAGGATAGTTCTTCCGTAATGCCAAGAAAAACAGGAGTATCAAACACAAGCCCTCTTTCAAGAAGTTCTGTCTTATCCTCTTCTGTCATATTAAAGAAAAACCAGTCATCTTCATAGTTTTCTTTAGCCCCCTGATATATACAGGGAGTTTTTGGTTGTAAAAGTACATAGGAATGTTTTTTTACAAGGTTTCGCTTACCGTTTATATAGAAGATTGCATCAGATTTTACCAGCAGAAAAAGCCAGGCGCCAGGACCTTCGGGTCTATCCATTCTAAAATCTTCTTCGTGAGTATAATTATAGCCTATTGCCCCAATATTTATATTCATACCAAAATTATACACTAAAAAAGCAAATTCTGCACAAAATGCTATAAAAAATAGATTAAAATGCAATTGTTTTAACGAGTTTTGACCTTATTATGTTGATTATGCAAGGAGGTCGAAAATATGAAAAAAATCTATAAATATCTTTTTTCTGTGATGATATTAGTTCCTCTTTCTTTTGGCTGTTCCTGCAAATCGCATGTTACTTCTGGGAATGAAAATCAAACGGAATCTGACAATACTGACCAAGGAGAGCTTACTGTGAAAATAAGCAAAAACAACTGGAAATTGACAACAACAGCAAATCCTATTTCTGCAAATGTATTTTGTGCAGATCCTACAGCTGTAGAATATGAAGGTCGACTTTATGTTTATGGCACAAATGACCATGAACAGTATTTGAATGCAGAAAAAAATACCTACGAAAAAATCAAGTCACTGGTATGTTTTTCAACAGAAGATATGGTCAACTGGACTTACCATGGAGAAATCAATGTTGGAAAAATTGCTCCCTGGATTTATAACTCCTGGGCGCCTTCAATCTGTTCCCGAAAAGAAGCTGACGGGCTTACTCATTTTTATTTGTATTTTTCAAACAGCGGTGCAGGCTCTGGAGTTATTACAGCAACATCACCTCTAGGGCCATGGATTTCTCCCTTAAATAAAGCCCTTGTTTATCCCGGAGTAAAATCCTTGACTGGCGATACTCTTACAGACTGTCCTAATCCTTTTGATCCAGGAGTTGTTATTGATGAAAATGGAGATGGCTGGCTTTCTTTTGGTTCTGGAAAAGCAAGCAACGGTACAACAGAATTTCCGGGAAGTGCAAGAATTGTAAAGCTTGGAAGTGACATGATTTCTCTTGCCAGTGATTTTGTTGAAATAAAGGCTCCATATCTTTTTGAAGCAAGTGAGCTGAATTTTATAAACGGCACTTATGTTTACACCTTCAACAACAGCTGGGATTCCCGGGATACCTGGACTACCACCACAGCCGAAGCCTCTTCTGCTTGTTCAATGTCTTACATGACAAGCAAAACTCCTTTAGATACAGACAGTTGGGTATACCAGGGACATTATTTTAAGAATCCTGGGGAAATGGGATTAAACTACAGCAACAATCATACTCATCTTCATAAATATGCTGGAGAATGGTGGCTTTTTTATCATACATTGACTTTGGAAGAAAGGGCTCAGACAGGAGGCGGCTTTCGCAGTATGTGTGTAGATAAGGTTACTGACAGTGTAGATGAAGAAAATGTAAAAATCAGCAATTGTCAGGGAACAAGGGAAGGTGTGAGTGCGCTGAAGAATCTTAATCCTTTTGAAACTGTAGCAGGAACAACCATGTTTACCTGTGCAGACATCTGGTATGAAAACTCAGAATCTCCATCTGACATTGCGACAAAATCTATAAAATCCTGCGGCTGGATTATGGTAAAAAATGTTGACTTTGCAGAGGGTGCTTCAAAAATCACAATTCAGGCAAAAGGTAGCGGGGAAATTCTTGTTTATGCAGATTCACTTCCTGAAACAATAGAAGATGAAAGCAATGCCATTGCAGTAATCACTCTTGAGAATGCTTCATATAAATCTGTAGCAAGTGATTTTTCAAGAAATCTGGAAGGACTTCATAACCTTTATTTTGTGATGAGTAAAAAGGATATATGCTTCAAAAACTGGAGCGTAGAATAAAAAATGCCATATTGATGGTAATTATAAGTTATCTGGAGGTTTATTATGAATATGAAATTAATTTGGTTTAACACTCTTTTCCTTTTAATATTTACTTCATGCTCAGGACTATTATCGAGTAAAGAAAATACCCCTTATGTTTATGTAAGTGTAGATGACGATGATTATGAAAACATGGAAGCCCTTCAGCTTACAAAGGTGATGGGAAACGGAATCAATCTTGGAAACACCATGGATGCTTGTGGAGGCAGTTGGATTGGTTTTAAGAAAGATCCTTTAGAATATGAACATTGCTGGGGAATGCCTGAAACACAAAAAGTAATGTTTACAGCTTATAAGGAAGCAGGCTTTGATTGTGTACGAATTCCTGTTTCCTGGTTGAATGCTATGGATATTGCAAATGGGGATTATACAATAGACAGCCGGTATATTAATCGCGTGGCTACAATTGTAAACTGGGCTTTGGAGGCTGATTTATTTGTAATTCTTAATGATCATCATGATTATGAATGGTGTGCACTTTTTGGGCCGGAAGAAACCCGGGATGAAGCTTACAGAGTTTTTGATGCAATCTGGGATCAGGTAGGAACTTATTTTAAGGATTATTCTTACAAGTTAATTTTTGAAGCAGCTAACGAACAATGGGGTGCCGGATTCTATCATGCCTTTTCAATTGGTGGTAAAGATTATACTACTAATACAGAAGTGGATAAATGGAAGGCTTCTGCAGCTGACTTTACGGCCTTCCAGAATAAATGTTATGACATTATTGAAGATATAGGTCAGTATTATGTAGATAAAATCCGTGCACAGGGTGGAAAAAATGTAAAACGATTTCTCCTTATGCCAGGTTATGACACTAGTATGACTTATACTGCCGATAGACGTTATAAAATGCCACAGGATTCTGCAAATGAAGATATTAAAAAACTTCTGGTATCTGTTCATTATTACGGACCTCCTGCTTATTCAATTCTTTCAGAAGATGCAGGCTGGGCAAGTGTTGCAAACAGCTGGGGTACTGCACAGGAAGTAAAAGAGCAGAATGAAGATTTTGCCCAGATGCAACGTTTTACAAATGAAGGATATGGTGTAATTGTAGGCGAATATGCAGTTGCAATGCTAGAGCAGTCTGATGGAACTTACGTCAGAAAAAA